>ERZ773114.2087-NODE-2087-length-19455-cov-5.419742_pt1 | contig 19455 bp, 19 predicted proteins | sample MGYA00580564_ERZ773114 | MGnify/ENA primary metagenome ERZ773114 (study PRJEB29015, sample SAMEA2737836) | human gut metagenome | biome: human gut; feature: human-associated habitat; material: faeces | place: China | collected 2012 ... | reverse complement strand
CAGTGTTAATACACTTATCAGAAAATCGCAGAAGAAAGCTGTAAAAATGGAAATTAAAGCAAGTAAAGATGACATGACGGGATTGTATAACAAAAATAAATTACTTTCACTTGTGGAAGATAAGTCGTATGACTATCAGGATATAGCCGTTGTTTACTGGGATGTCAACAAACTGAAATATGTAAATGATAATTACGGGCATCTGTCAGGGGACAGGCTTATTATGAAAGTAGCGGAGTCAATTCTTAAAGTTGCAAAGGAAGATTGTGTTGCTTTTCGTTACGGCGGTGATGAATTTCTGATGATAATCAGACAGGGAACTGAAAAAAGAGCAGAAGAGCTTATAGAAATATGGAAAAAAGAACTTGAAAATCTAAGTGTTGATTGCGATTTTCCTGTTTCTGCTTCAGTGGGATATGCCATTGGCAAAAAAGAGTGCTTAAAAGATGTTATTGCCATTGCAGACCACAATATGTATTTATGTAAACAGAAGACACACAACGAGAGAGTTTAAAAAGATAAAAATGCTACCTTTTTTCCATCCTTTTTTTGTATGCATTCTAACAAAAGCAGATGCAATACAACATAATATCGCAAAAGCTCTGATAACAATGCATAAATAACACTTGGGATAATTGTTATTTTGAATAAAATAACGAAGATCGTTCCAAAAAAGGAGTTCCTTTGTTCTCCCTCATTGACACGGCGAAATGTTGCAGTTTTTGTGCCCGAAAATAATGAGCGTAAATTCTCAATATATGGCACATCAGATAACATGATATGCTGATCATCCATACTAAGAACTGAAAGCCCATGTTCTTCCGTCATGGAATTTGCACTGATCCATTCTGTATATGACGAGTCATATTGGCATACAATCTGTTCAGAGCAAGGCACAAGCATGACAATACACATCACAAAAAGAACCAAAAAAGATTTTCTTTTCCATATGTACAATCCTGTCACCCGCCTCTCGCATATCATCTTATATTGCATTCTGTATTGCACTTTTGTTACTAAATATATCTTATGTGCAATACATATGCAATATTTATTTTATACGATGTTCAATAAAATACGCAAGATATTTTTTTCATAAAACGAATGACTATAAATATTTTTGCATATCATGGCGAAGCTGTTCTTCTATATCGATCAAACGTCTGCTGATCTCTTTTGCACTGTGCTTGGCCTGACTGTATTGGTTTTGGTAACGATATAGGGATTTAATCCCCATATTACATCCATCTGTGATCAAATCTGCCACCACCGACTCTGTAGAGCGGTCTGACATTTCTATCATCACGTTTGTTTTGATCCATGACATTCCTTTTGCCATAAGATTAGGTTCTTTCCCTGAACTGTCTGCTGCGATCAACTGATGGCGGATCTCTTTTGCAAGCTTTTCATGATGTTCGCGGCTCTCTTCTAATAATTCTTTTAGCTGATCATCCGAAATCTTTTCTAAAACTTCATCAATCGAACTGATCGCCATTTGCACACCTGCATCACACTCTTTTAATAACTTGATATCATCTGTTTCTTCCACGTTCTAACCTCCCTTTTTTACGAAACGGCATAAAATCAAAAAACAACTTAACATTTTTGCTGTTCTGTCTTGTCAGATACAAGTTATAGTGTGTGCATATTTTTTATCACTATTCCTAATAATCTTTTCTGTCATGCAACAACATCCAATTGCATTGGATATATATTTTTTACTATTGTGTAGTTATTTTCTACGATGTTTCCGTATTTGATTTTTCAGCATGATACAGTTTTTGACTATATGAATACAGTTATTTTTTGACATTACATACGAAACTTTCCGAGTGTTTCTTGCAATTCTGCTGCTGTCGTCATAAGTTCCTCTGATGAACTCTGAACCTGCTGCATAGTTGCATTCATATCATTGACAACACTCATCGTATCAGAAGCGGTCTGTGCATTATCATCTGCACTACTTGATAATTCTCCAACCGCGTCAGAAATATCTGAACCGGATGCATTTAAAACAACAACCTTTTCCCTGATGTTTCCCATGTTGGTCCGTGACTGCTCTACACCATCAGCAATGATCTGATATGCTTCTCTTGTCATAACCAGTTTTTCTTGCTGAACATCCATGTTGCTGCAAACTTCATTCATAACATCAACCATACTCTGTGTGATCTGTGTTACTCTTTCTAACATTTTTTGGATATCCATGCTCGAATTATTACTCTGTATGGCAAGTTTATTAATCTGATCTGCTACAACAGCAAATCCTTTACCGGCTTCACCGGCTCTTGCAGCTTCAATATTTGCATTAATCGAAAGCAGATCGGTCTCATCCGCAATCGACTGAATCAATTCAACTGCTTTATGAATATCATTGACAGCATCATACATCAATGTAATCTGATCTGTTGCTTTTAATACGGATGTCTTGGTATCATCACTGGAAAGAGAAAGTTCCGCAATGATTTCTTCAGATTCTTTTTCTTTGCGTGACATTTCCTCTGCTTTTTTCGCCATTGCTTCCACTTCAACTAAAATCTGTTCCATCTGTACATTGATCGTATCCACACTACCTAATGCATCTTCCGTACTTTCTGCCTGGTCTTTGGCACGTTCTGAGATCGTAAGAACAGATTGATGTACTTTCAAAGCCATTGACGTGTTCTTCTGTGCAGTGTCCGAAAGCTCATCAGCAGATACTTTAAGGCTGTCACTCGACTCTTTAATTCCTCCTACCATCTTCCGGAAGGTTTCCTGTAGTTCCACACAACTTCGATATATATCTCCGATTTCATCATTAGATCTTAGTGTCTTTTGATGCACTTTATGATCCAGCTTGCCCTCTATGATACGATCTAAGAATCGCTTGATCCGCAACATTTTCTGTACCGTCTGTCTGGAACTCAGAAGCGAGATCGCACAAACAGCAACCACGATCAGTATAGATAACAATACCAGCTGACGCACCTGTTTATTGATCGTTGTTTGTACTTTGTCGCACTCTTCCGCTACTTCTACTGCGCCAAACACACTACCATCCGAGTTTTTAAGCGGTTCATAATATACATAACAAATTTTGTCTTCTACCGGAAAATCACTTAAGAAAACTCTTTGGCCTTTTTCTACTTTTGCATATACCTTATCATCCGTTGATGTACCATTTGCTCTTGCCCGGGATTCATTTTTAACCGTTGTTAAAAGGCGCATATTGCCAAACATCATAGTTATATCAAAAGATGTTTTCTTTCCCATAGCATCTACCAGATCATAGTTGCCCGAAATTTCAACATCGCCTTTTTTGATTGCACCGTTTAGAGACTGTGTGTAATCACCTTTATATAAATTTGTATACGTTTCTTCAATTGAAACTGCCGCAATTCTCATTGCATTCTTTAATTCGCTTTCCATTGCACTTTTTAATGTGTGCGAGCTAATGGATGTAACGATAATACAGGTAATAATCATAGGCAGAAAACTCATTGCCAATAATCGTCTCGAGAAATTAAAGATACGTATTTTTCTCTTTTGCTTTGTTGTATCTTTTTGTTTTTTTAAGATTTTTTGGTGTCTGCCTTGACTATTATCTTTTTTACTCTTAACGATGCTTTTGATCATACCCGTTTTTGCTCTCTTTATATTTTGTCCCGGTTCTTTATCCGCCTTTTTCTCTGCTTTTGCGGTCTTATTTTTCTTAATAGTTATTCTTTTTTTCGTCTTAACCTTATTTTCCTTGTTTTCTTTTTCTGTTTCACTTTCCTCTATAACTTCCGAATCTTCTTTTTCCGTTTTACTTTCCCACACAGCCCTTTTTGTTTCTCCTATGTCTTCATATTCCTGTATATCTGTTTTTACCTCTGTTTTCGCTTTCTTCGTATCATTCTTTTTTCCAAATAACTTTTTGGTCTTTTTAGGCTGATCTGTATTCTCTAACTTTTTATTATTCCATATTTTTCTCATACGCTTCTCCATCTCTTTTCTCCTAACTGACATTCCCATATCAGCTTTTATTTACATATTTCACGAAAAACGCAATGCCAGTATTTTACTCTCCGGAAATCACTAATATAATTTCTATTACACTGCCCCTTCTATACAGGCATTTTTCTATTCCACAAAAAGCAATCCCCCATTTTGCTTTTGTATTCTGATCAAACGTGAAACATTTCCATGAAATTGGAAAGACAGTGATTTATATTCACTGCCTCTCCTATAGGTAACCAAAACTTTTAGCCTTAATTGTCGTACCAACTTCCGGGTACATCTTGTTTGCTGCTAACCTTTGACACTTCCTAACGCCACACCCTGTACAATATGTTTTGACAGAATCAAATATACAACGATAACCGGGAAGATTGAAAATGCAATCATAACATAAACCTGACCCATATCAAACTTCAACCAATCTGCCGCTCTTAATTGTGCAATCAGAATTGGCAATGTTTTCTTAGAATCATCATGCAGAATCAATGCCGGAATAAAATAATTATTCCAACTGCTTACAAAGGTAAAGATTGCCTGCACGGCAATTGCCGGTTTCATCAACGGAAGCACAATATGATTGAATGTTCTAAATTCACCTGAGCCGTCAATTCTTGCAGCTTCGACTAATGATAGTGGAAGCGAACTTTCCATATATTGTTTCATGTAGAAGAATGTGACCGGCACGGCAATCTGTGGAATGATCAATGGAATAAATGAATCTTCCAAATTCATATCCGATACCAAATTAACAAATCCTAACGCTGTTACCTGTGTTGGAATCATCATAACAGCTAATATAAATGGATAAATGAATTTCTTTAACTTAAAGTCGTATACATGAATTGCATATGCTGTCATTGTTGAAAAATAGACACAGACAACCGCACTGCATGTTGATATGATCAAACTATTTAGCATTCCCTGAATAACCGGAAGTCCGCTTTTTTCTAACAAATGTTTCCAGTTTGACAACAAATTACTCGATGGCAGAACCGAAAATCCTGACTGTAAGTTACTATTTGATCTGGTTGCATTGACAAATAAAACATAGAACCAGAACAAACAGAAGAAAGAAACAATAATCAAGACCACATATGCCAAAATTCTTCTGGCATGTAATCCCAGACCTACGCCTGTAGAATTTATTTTACGTTTATTTTTCATGCTAATCCCCCATTCTACCGTCTATAACGGCACAAACAGCTTTTGAATTTTCCTGTATTATCCTTTTCTCTTATCATTTCCTGTCACTTTAAAGATCAGTAAACTCAACAACATCGTAATGATAAACAATACAACAGATAACGCACCCGCCATACCATAGTTCTTACTGAACAGATGTTTATTCAGGAACATGATCAATGTCATCGTAGACCTCATTGGATCACCTGTACCATTTGTCAAAATCTGCGGTACATCGAACAACTGAATGCCGCCGATCAATGATGTAATAATCACATAGATCAGAATCGGTCGAAGCAGTGGCAATGTAATCTTAAAAAACACCTGTGTTGCTGTTGCTCCATCTACTTCTGCTGCTTCAAATAACGCCGGATCAATCCCCATCATACCAGCCATCAGCAGGATTGTTGTATTACCAAACCACATCAAACAGTTCATCAAAGCAATCAAGCCTCTTGCACTTCCTGAATGTGCCAAGAACTTATATGGTATCGAAATAATATGAGCCTTCATTAACATAGAGTTAATCGGACCCGCATCTGAAAACAATGTAAAGAATAACATCGCAAATGCAGATGCCATAATCAGATTCGGTAGATAAATCACTGTCTTAAAGAATCTGCTTCCCTTCAACTTTAATCTTACGTCAGAGAACCATGCACCCAATACCAGAGATAAAATAATCTGTGGCACAAAACACATAATCCACATTACGAGAGTATTTTTGGCATAAATCCATATATCACCCTCTGAAAAAATCTTTTTATAATTCTCAAAACCAACAAAATTCGGTCCTACCTGGGTCAAACCAGCCAGATAATTTTCAAAGAAACTATTATATATCGTACTAATCATGGGAATAAGCTGAAATATAATATATACAGCTATAAAAGGTATCAGAAAAATATAACCCCATCTGTTATATTTCACCACTCTTCCTTTTTTTGTTTTCATAGTAAATTTTCCTCCTTCTCCCACGTTTCCATTATACAAGCCCCATTGTATTTACATAGAAAAAGCTATGCCTGCCTTGAATTTGCAGCAGGCATAGCCTATTAAAGTGAAGTAAATCTTTCGATGTTACTTATGCAGTCTTATTTTGATAATTCCGGATATTTCTCTTTTACAGCTTTGTAGAAGATATCTAAAGCTCCGTCCTTATCTGTGTTGCCCTGGAAGTAGTTCTTCATAGCGTTCTGGAACTCTTCATTACAACCCTGATCATATTTTGAAAGATTATCTAAAGAAACCTTATCAGCACCGGTGCAATATAAAGGAAGAGGATTCTGTCCGCCAAGGATCTTACTTGTATAGTCACTCTTAGCCATTGCTTCCATTGCAGGTTTGTTATTTACAAAGTCATCATCTTTCTTAACAATGTCTGTCATGATGGTTTCATCACATGTCATCTTCAGCATGATATCTTTTACTAAGTCAGCATTGTCTGTGCCTTCTGCACCGCAGATCCAAGTACCGCCCCAGAAGAAGCCCTGTGGTCCTTCAGCAGCGCCCCAGCCGCCATTGTAACCAATACTTCCTTTTTCATCTGCTGCCATTGAGAAGTTGATCAGCCAAGCCGGTCCAAAGTAGCAGAATACTTTTCCATCAGGATAGAAACCTTTCTTCCAGTCATCTCCCCAAAGATCATATGTATCAGCTTCACCAGCGTCAACTAATTTCTTAGAATCATCTACCCATTTCATGATGTTATCATCAATTTTGATCTTACCGTCTTCAACCCATTTTGAAGATACATTATTTGAATATACACGGTATGTATCATTTGCAGAAGATACCATCTTATATCCTTTTGCTTTCATCTTCTCAGCAGTTTCATTGAACTTATCCCAGTCAGATACTGCTTCCTGAACCTTTTCAGGATCATCTGTTCCTAATACTTTCTTTGCTGCATCACGATTATAGAACATTAAGCCCGGGCAACCCTGCCATGAAATACCTTTCTGAACTCCCTTAGAATCGGTAACAATATCTTTTGTGTACTGATACTGATTCTTCATGTCATCTTCTGTAACACCGAGTTTAGTAACAGGAAGTGTATAATCTGAATCTACATACTTCAAAGCATAATCTGCTTCTACCAGGAACAGATCAATCTTGTTATCAGCTGATGCACTATCCTGTTTCTTTAAAGCTGCATCCAGATTATTCTGATAAGCGTTATCTTTACTTGGTGTCTCGTTCCATTTTACAGTTACATTACCAATCTTACCTGTCTTTGCATTAACCTTTTTGTAACCAGGATAATGTGAGATCATACGGCTTCGGAATTCATCATTCCAGCAATAAATGTTTAATACTTTTCCATCACTGCTTACTTTTGCCTTTTCTGATGAATCTTTCTTGTCAGAAGAACCTCCACATCCTCCTAACACACTTGCTGCCATTGCTGTACAAAGCAATACACTTACTAGTTTTTTCCTCATAGCTTTCCTCCTTAAAAATACTATCTCCTTGTTGCATGAAACCCTTTGTCTTATGTCAGTCTTTCTTTGCTTCTCCCACTGACTGGCCCGGCAAAAGGATTCCGTCTATAACTACTCTCTCATTGAGAGTGGTTTTCGGTTTTTCGATCAGACGGATCAATCTTTCTGCTGCTTCTCGTCCGATGCGTTCTGTATCCTGACGGATCGTTGTAATCTTCGGATACATCAACTGCGATACATGCGTGCCATCATACCCGGCTACTGATATATCTTCCGGTATTCGATACCCCATCTCCATCAACGTGTTAAGTCCGCCGATCAAAGAAGTATCATCCGGATAAACAATACAGGTAGGCTTTTCAGTCAATGACATCAATTCTTTGGTCTGAATTGCTGTATCTACTGTCTCAACATAATTTGCAGGTCGAATATACTCATCTTTAATCTCGACTCCGAGATTCTCTAATGATCTGCAAAAACTGGTCACTCTTTCTTTTGTAACGCTGGAAGTGCTTTGTCCATGAATATAGGCAATTTTTCGATGCCCCTTTTTATATATGTACCTGACAAGTTCTTCCATACCCTGAATATTATTTGAGCTGACCGCCATACAATTTTGATGAATATAATCAATTGTCACTCCCGGCAACTTACTATTCATCAAGTCGATCACTTCGGAATCATCAAAGTTAGCACAGACAATTGCGACTCCGGCAAAATTTCGATACATACAATGTTCATAATACGACATCTTTCGGTTTTCTAATGATGTATTAATGAACGTAATATCGTAACCTAATTTTTCTGCCTGTACTTTGAAGCTATTCAAAACCCCTGAGAAATATTCATGTGTCAGACCACTTCCTACTTCTTCTTCAAATAACACACCAATGTTATAAGATTGTTTTGTCTTTAGTGATCTTGCAGCAGCATTCGGAAAATATCCAAGCTTTTCTGCTATTTCTCTGATACGGCGTTTGGTAACATCACTGATATCTTTTTGATCGTTCAATGCTTTACTAACCGTCGCAACAGACACCCCACACTCCTCCGCAATGGTTTTAAGTGAAATCATCTCTTCCTCCGTAATCTTATTCTATTGTACGCGAAAACTTTTCTTAATCGTTTTCGTAGCTTTATAGTACCCCCATTTCGTATAAATTGCAATACTTTTTTCTATTTTTGTTATTTTTACCATACATTTTATCATGTTTTTGTGCATTTTATACAATTATATTCTATTTTCACCTTATACGATTACGTTTGACATGAATGTAAATAGAACTTATATGTTTTATTTTCGCCTTTTTTTGAAAGTAATCGTTTTCGTATACTTTCAAAAAAAATAAGACAACAGTTTCATGTTGTCTTTGTCTCATTTCTATAATCCCTTTTATCACCGATAAACCGGTACTTTATTAGAAATCAATCGCTGCTTTTTACGATTTTTTGATCATATAACCGGCACCCGCTTTTTCATAAATGAATTTGAAATTATTATTTTTTTACGCAGTTGATGGAATTTTTTATGCTTATAACTGCCTATATCGGATTTTTTCACGTAATCGTTTTCTTAATGCGATCCGGATACCAAAAGCGGAAGAAAGCGAATACATACCATATATACAGCCGTTCCGCCGAAGATCGAAAGCAGTGTATTTCTCTTCCATAAATGCAATCCTGCAACCGCTAAAACAGCAATTCCTGTAGCAATCGTACCACTTCCCGGACTGCTAATGCTGTCTTTGATGCAATACACAACCAATACTGCCATAATCGCCGGCGGCAATGATTCCGATACTTTCTGTACCGTAGAAGGCATACTGTGTTTTCCTCCAAAAAGCAAAAACGGTAATGCTCGCAGCAAAAAAGTTGTTATAGCTGCAATTCCTATTAAAATCAAATCATATATCGTCTGGTTCATTTTCTTTTTATCCTTTTTTTGTTATAATAGAGCAGAATATGTAATTTGCAAGAAAAGGAGACTTCTTATGAACACAAATTTACCAAATGATCCTGTGATCTTAGTCAGCTACCTTAACACGCAGCTTCGCGATTTTTATTCTTCGCTTGATGAACTCTGCAAAGCTTTCGATATAAAAAAAGATGCTGTCGAGCAAAAATTAGCTGCCATCGACTATCATTACAATGCCGGTTTAAATCAGTTTCAATAATTTATTGTTACCATAAAACTTATAACCAGCCACTTACCCACACGCATTTCCACTGCTTTATCACAGTTATTTTATCAGTAATTTGTGATCTCACCACTGGCATTGCGACTCATCCATACAGACATTCCCGATCCATGGTTGCCAAATGGTCTTTTATGAAATCCGAATTTTTCATAAAAAGATTCTCTCTGGTAGGCAGCCATCAGACTAACCATAACCGTTTCTCCTTCCATCACATCTTTTTGAATGTAATCTAATGTTCTCGATATTAATTCTAAGCCGATATGTCGTCCCTGATAGGCTGGATTTACGATCACATCTGTAATAAAATAAGTGTATCCGCCATCGCTGACAATACGTACCATTCCTACCGGTTTTCCATCACACACGGCAACACATATATAAAATGAGTTCTTGAGTGCGATCATGGCACGTTTTGGGGTGACAGGTATCCATTCTACAGAATCACGCAATGCGTTATAATCTTCCACAGAGATATGATTCGTATAAGTAACCTCTGTCATAATATCACATTCCTTTTTATAATCTATTTGTCTTTTCAACGTCATTCATCCTTTTTATTAATTCTTGAATCCACTGCATCATACTTTCTACTCCAAACGCACAAACCCGCTTTTTCAGAGTTTCTTTTTCTGCTTTGCATAAATGGTTTGTTCATTGAAACATACTTCCATTAAAAAACGCAACGTTTGTCATATCCTTCTTTATTGCTTCATAAGTATATAACAGATACTGTCAGAACGCAAGAAAGGTGAATTGATATGGAATTATTAACAAATAACATACAGACAAGAGATACCCTTTTTCAAAGCGACTTGCAAATCACTTTAGAAGATGATTTCAATGTAGCTGATACAAAACCTGATATGGAACAGCTCATTAAAACCAAGGGAAATGTTGAAATGACAAGCATTGTAGCAGAAGAAGGAAAAGTCCTATTAAAAGGTGTGCTTTCTTTTTTTCTTTTGTATCTGACAAACGAAGACATCCGTCCGATCCACAGTATAAAAGGGCAGATTCCTTTTGAAGAAACGCTCAATGCAGCAGATGCCGTTTCCGGCAAGGAAACAGACTGTCATATTGAATTAGAAGACTGTCAGGCAAATATGATCAATTCAAGAAAAGTAAGTATCCGTGCCATTGTCAGTTTTCATTGCTGTCAGGAAAATATTCATTCTTATCCTATCGGCACGGACATTGTTTCTTCAAATGCTTCCCGCGCTGATATGGAAAACTTTCCGTCCATTGACGGTTTATACCGCCAGTTTAATGATTTCGAGACCACACAGCCTGTTATGCAGAAAAAGGATATTTTGCGAATCAAAGACGAATGCATTCTTCCTAAGGGAAAGCCAAATGTCGATACCATTCTTTACCATGAATTAGTTCCTCAAAATTTACAAACACGAATCATCGATGATGGCATACGCATTCTTGGTGATGTCAGGCTTTTTGTTCTCTACATACCGGACACTGATGAACGTAAACTGGAATATTTAGAAACAGAACTCCCTTTTGATTCGATTATTTCCTGCCAGAATTGTTCTGACGATCTGATCCTTGATATTGATTTTTTAGATCTAAATTCTTCTTTGGAATTAAAACCGGATGAAGATAATGAAAACCGGATTTTTGATTTTGAATGCAATCTCCGTTTATCATTACACTTTTATCGACATACAATGATCTCCTATCTGAAAGACGCATATTCTACAGCATGTTCCCTTTCTTTGCAAAAGCAAGAGATATCACTGAATTGTCTGCACATGAAAAATGATGCTGTTGTACGTGTCTCTGACCGGCTCCATATTACACAGGAAAACGAAAAGATTGATCAGATCTGTACTTCTATTGGCAATGTACAGATTGATGAACAGGAAATAACCAATAATGGTATTGCTTTAGAAGGTGTGATCAATTTAGAAATATTGTATCTGACCGACAATGATTCCCATCCTTTAGCAACACTCACCGGTTCTATTCCGTTTACGCATTTGATTGAAATACCGGATATCCATCCTGATGACAACTACGAATTGCAAACCGGTGTCAACCAGATCAGTGCTGTGATGTTAGACCATGAGGAAGTTGATGTAAAATGTGTGATCCAGTTATCGGTTCTTGTCTTTACACATTCTACGCAAAATGTAATCCAACAGATATCTGAAGCACCAAAGGATCTGAATATGCTGCAGGAAATGCCCGGACTGGTCGGATATATTGTCGACAAAGAAGAATCCCTATGGGATATCGCAAAGAAATACAATACAACGATCGATCATATTATGAAATTAAACGGGCTGGAAAACGACAAAGTCAATACTGGCGATAAACTGCTCCTTTTAAAAGAAGTAGATGGGTTTTAATGAAACGTTATGCCTGCTGACTTTAACAAAAAACCTGAAAAGATCAACACCGAAAAAAAGAAAGACTTTCTAAGAGCACTTAGTAAGTCTTTCTTCTTTTACTTTTTATTATGTTACTTATTTTTCATTCAACTGTTTTGTCTATTATTTGATCTCTTTGATCCATCCTTCCGGTGCTTCAATGCGTCCCATCTGAATACCGGTTAATGTTTCACGTAATTTCTTGATCACAGGGCCAACTTCTTCACAACCATTTACAAATTTGATTTCTTTTCCATGATCGTTTACGCAACCAACCGGTGAAATAACGGCTGCTGTACCGCAAAGACCACATTCTACAAATTCCGGAACTTCTGCGAATGGTACAACACGTTCTTCTACTTCAAGTCCAAGATAATCTCTTGCTACCGTGATCAGTGAACGACGTGTAATAGAAGGTAAGATACTATTTGACTTTGGAGTAACGATCTTGTTATCCTTTGTCACAAACAGGAAGTTTGCGCCACCGGTCTCTTCTACATTAGTACGTGTTGCCGCATCAAGATACATATTTTCAGCAAAACCATTTTTATGTGCATCTACAATAGCATGTAAACTCATAGCATAGTTTAAGCCGGCTTTAATATGACCTGTTCCATGAGGAGCGGCACGATCAAAATCAGATACACGAATCGTGATCGGCTTAGCGCCACCCTTGAAATATGCTCCAACAGGAGTACAAAATACTCTGAACTGATATTCCTCAGCAGGTTTTACACCGATAACTGCATTTGATCCAAACATATATGGACGAATATATAATGCTGCACCTGTACCATATGGAGGCACATAATCTATATTCTCTTTTACTGTCTCAACAACTGCTTCCACAAATCTATCTTCCGGGAATGGAGGCATTTCAAGTCTCTCTGCTGAATCATGCATACGTTTTGCATTCATATCCGGTCGGAAACATACTACTCTGCCATCTTCTGTAGTATATGCCTTCAACCCTTCAAAAACAGTCTGGGCATACTGTAATACACAGGCACACTCGCTCATGGTGATCTGATCATCACCCGTCATCACGCCCTCATCCCATGCACCATCTTTAAAATTTGACACAAAGCGCTTATCTGTCTTAATGTAACCAAATCCTATGTTACTCCAATCGATGTCTTTCTTTGCCATTTCCATACTTCCTTTCGTATACCCTTTCCGGGCTGTTTTTCTCTTATGGAGTGTCTGACATCACAACAATATTTTGTAACTTAACAGACACTTCTATTTAACATCTTACCTCTTGCTTTTATGACTGTCAAGATTCGATCTGATCTATCCTGTTACGATGTCTTTCTTCGCCGGAAAATTCTGTATTCAAAAAAGTATCCACAATCTTAAGTGCTAAACCAGTGCCGATAACTCTTGCACCCATTGCAAGAATATTCGCATCATTATGCTGTCTTGTTGCTTCGGCACTAAAGGTATCATGACATAATGCCGCACGAATCCCTTTTACTTTATTTGCAGTGATAGAAATACCGATTCCCGTCCCACAGATCAAAATACCTTTGTCACATTCTCCAGCTGCTACAGCATGTGCTACTTTTTTCCCATAAACAGGATAATCACATGACTCATCACTGTAACAACCATAGTCTTTATAAGCTATCTTTTTGTCCTCCAAATATTTGATAATCTCCTGTTTTAACCGATAACCACCATGGTCACAACCTAATGCTATCATTTTTCTTCCTCCTCGTCTGCCCAATATTGTTCTTCTATTTTTTGAATAACTTTATTTACCCTGAAAAATAATTCATCAAAGCATTCCTTGTATTTTTCTTCTTCTGCCCCTCCCGGGTCAAGAATATCTGTATCTTCCCCGACAAATTCTCCCAATGTATATATATTCTTCTCCGTAGCGTATTCTTCTATAAGCCTGACTTTCTCGCTTAATGTCATTGTCAATACCAGCGTATCTTCTGTAATATCCCCTTTTTTCAATTGTCGTGACTGTCTGCGCCCGCTGATCGGAAATCCATTCTGCATCAATAAAACATTCACTTTCGGATTGATCGGCTCTTCAAAGAGTACTATCAGCCCTCTTGATATTCCTTTCGGCATCCAATCCAATGAATTTTTGCGGTAAATTCCTTCTGCAATCGGACTCAGCAAAGTGTTCGATGTACATACAAATACGATTTGATCGTAACGTTTCATATCATGCCTTTTCCTTCCTGATCTCTATCTGTGTTTACATTTACTCTTTGTGCTTATATTTTCATCTGTTTTTTGTCGATCTGTCCATACTGATCTGTCTTTAAACTTCAATCTTATGATAACCTGCTGCCTTGATCATTCTGTTCATGATAGCCTGTCCTAAATGATCCTGTGCAAAACTCTCTGTATAAATATATTCTGCGCCAATTGCATCCATACGACGCAATATATCATACACACCGGCTGCGATCGACCCTTCACTTTTTCTTGATCCTATACTAAAGATCTGTTTGCAATGATAACGGTCTTTTGATTCTTCTGTTGCGATTACTGCAACATTACAGCCTTCCTGTTCTTTTTGCAATACAATCTCATTGATCTTTTGAATGACAGCCTCTTCTTTTCCCTCTATGATAGTCAACTGTCCTCTGGGTGCATAATGACGATATTTCATGCCGGGTGCTTTTGCCACAATATTTTTCTTCGGTTCGGTCATAAGAACTGCAGGATCAACATCTACTTCTCCGACCACTTCTTCTAACATTTCTTTTGTAATGTATCCCGGACGCAGGATAACCGGAGTTTCTCCTGTCATATCTACAATCGTAGATTCTAACCCAATCCCTACGTGACCACCATCAATGATCATATCTATCTTTCCCTGTAAATCTTCAATCACATGCTCTGCCCGCGTCGGACTTGGTCTTCCGGATGTATTCGCACTCGGTGCCGCTACATATACTCCTGACTGACGGATCAATTCTTTTGCTATCGGATGGCTCGGCATACGGACCGCAACCGTATTAAGCCCTCCTGTAGTAGAAAGTGGTACTTTATCTGTCTTTTGAAAAATCATTGTCATTGGTCCCGGCCAATAAGCCTCTGCCAGATCTAATGCTTTCCGGCTGATATTTTGGGCTACATCATATAAACTTTTCATATCAGCAATATGAACGATCAACGGATTATCAGAAGGTCTTCCCTTTGCTGTATAAATCTTTTTTGCCGCATCCTGTGATAATGCATCGCCGCCAAGACCATAAACAGTCTCTGTCGGAAATGCAACCAGACCTCCCTGCTTCAATATCTGGCATGCCTTTTCTAATTCGCAGTCTTCAAAAAATTCAGAATTTATTTTCTGTATTATAGTATCCATTCTATTTCTGCCTCTTCTCTTTTAGATATTGTTCTGTACCTTGTGCGATCGCCCAAGCCACCTGACGCTGATAACTTTTCCGACATAGTCTCTCGGCTTCCTGTGCATTTGACAAAAAACCGCATTCCACGATCACTGCTGTTGCAACTGTTTTCTTTAACAAATAATATGCTGCATTTGCTTTTGCCCTGCGATGATTTTTTGTATCAAGCGAGCTGACAAGCTGTTCCTGTAGGATTTTGGCAAGGATTTCACCATTTTGTGATCCGGTTTGGTAAAACACCTGTGCTCCCCGTGAATTCTGTCCGGTAAAACTGTTTTGATGAATACTGATCACACAATCCGGTTCTTCCCGATCCATAATCGCTATTCGTTGGTTCAGATCAGCAATCTTTTTATTCGCATCAGAATCCTGATACAATCCTTCATCTTTTTTTCGTGTCATGACGACTCTGATATTCTTCTTTTCAAGTGCTTCTTTTACATACAGCCCGATTGCTAAATTGATCTTCTTTTCATAAACACCATTGATCCCGACTTTTCCAGGATCAATTCCTCCATGCCCGCAATCTATCACAACACATGGTCTGTTACTCTTTTTCATTGTCTGTACGACATCTTTTATCTTTACACCCAATCCTGTCATAAATACAAACAAGACCAAAAAAACTACCAAAATTTCTTTTTTATTGTCAAACTGGGAAAACATATCACATAACACTCATTATTGTTATTCATTATTATATAATATGTATCCCGAAAGGATATCATGCCTGCACTGACTATTTCTTTTGACAGACTGATCTTATTTGTTATAGCGATAGATCATGTCCCATACGCTCTTATCTTCCATGCCCATTTTCCAAAATGCCACACCTGCCGTTTTCTTAGCAGCAACTGCTTTCATCTTCTGTTCTAACGAGTTAATATCCTCAATCCACATCTTATGAATGGTATCGCCTTTTGTGTATTCCATATAATTCATGGAAGTTTTTTCATCCCAGGAAGCCTTCGTCTTAGAGTCATGCAGAATTTCCTGTGCATATGCCATAGAGCATGCTTCCGAAGTAAGCTTTACGGTTCCATTCTTCGTTGTCTCTTTCCAATGACGTGAATAAAACGGTAATGCAATGATCGCCTGTGCTGCAGGAACCTGTTTTAACACACTTTCTGTCGAATCCTGAACGTAGGACAGTGAAGATACCGGCCCTGCTGTTTCTGATCCGGAAAAATACTCATCATATGCCATCGTGATCACATAATCCGCTACATTTGCCTGTTCTGTACGATTATAATAATCATTATAGCTTTTTAGCGGATAATTATCAACGGAAAGAACAATGCCATTGTTGCGGCACATAATACTTATTTCGCGGATAAACTGTATAAAATCTTCTCCTGAATCTTTTTTTACATTTTCAAAATCTATGTTAATTCCATCAAGACTATAACGAATCGCTTCTGCAATCAGATTTTTAGCAAGTTTCTGGCGACGGCTGGTTCTTTCTAACACTTTTCCTATTTTCATCTTAGGACTGAAATCATTACATAATCCCCAAACTTCAACGCCCGCCTGATGTGCTTTTGTTACATATGCATCACTTGCTAATGAATCAATATTTCCCTCATTGTCTGATGTTGCAAACCAAGTCGGGCAGACCACATTAACGCCCTTTGTTGCAGATAAAAGATCTAATAATTTTCCATTAGCGGTCTGGTTTGTCACCTGATGCCATACGAGATTGATCTTTTTATCCTTTAAAATATGTGTATAATCGTCTGTCACGAAATCGGTTGTAGCGGCCTCATTATAGGAGTCTTTCAAATCTTTCGCTTTGATATAACCTGCCACTCCGGTTTGATCCATAACTTTACAAAATCCGGTGTCTGCATTCTCTTTTTCTAATACTCTAAGCTTTGCCCCCTTCTTAATGTCCTGTAAGATCGTACTCTTAATACTTGGGCGGTAACGCAGTTCACAATCGGTATCAGCCTTACAATATGCCTTTTCTTTATTATATTCATATGTCACGACGACACGCTGTGGCTTCTTATACATTTTATAATTCAGTGCCGTATGCTCTTTGATATAATCCAAAGCAATATATACCGTGTCATCTTTTAATATGACAATCTCATATTCCTTTGTTGTCTTACTGTTGTTTGTATAACAGTCTTTGCTGCCTGCAGAAGCCTGAATCACAGCATTCGGTGTCGTATATAATAACAGATTTTCATTCCTATCCCAGTAAAATCTGCTATTAAGCACAGATTTTACTGTATCATATGGCAGATAGATCTCTTTTCCATTCAGAAAACCTTTCTGATCACAGATCTTATCTCCCAAGACCACTTCTACCTGTTCCTTATCTACATTAAAATATTTATATAAACTCATTCTTTCTGTTGAAGGCGAAAAATGTCGATATAACATAACTGCCAGAAGCAGAAGCAATATTGCAATTATACTGCAGATTGGAATTATTATTTTTTTCTTCATATTCATTTTCTTTCCCTCATCTTCCGTTTTTATATGTGTCGCTCCCTTTTCTTGGGCTCTGAATACAGACTCGCAAATTCGCTCTTTCAGAGCTTCTTTTTCTGCTTCGCAGAAATATTTGCTCGTTGAAGCATGCCCGAAAAGGAAATGCCTGCTTCGCAGTCGCTCCCTTTTCTTGGGCATGCTTCATTATATCACGTTTCCTATTATCGGGCAAACAACAAGAGCTTCTCAATTCCAAAATAAGAGGTTAAGAAACACATTTCTTTTTCCTCTTATTTTTTTTGCAACAGTTTTTCTCTACTGACACCAAATTTGATTCAGTACGGTAATAAACTTTTCCTGCGGTTTCCCACAACAGATTCCTGTGCTGTATAGTTACAGGAGCATCAAAAACTACTATTGAGTAATTGCAAATTTTATTGTTTTTTCTGCATTTTACTGACAAAGGGTTGCATTTGTCACAGCTCACCGAGCAGTATCCATTTTTTTGATAACAAGAACAGTCTTTCTTTGATGTTATTGTATTTTTCATTAGTTTTTACCTTCAATTCCTTCTAAAATAAAGTATCTAAATCTTATTCTCTCCCAAATGCTTGGGAAAAGAAAAATTCTTGTTGGATAATTTTCAAATTTTGCCGAAACCCGAATCTCCATCGTAATTTCATCCACTTCGACTTCATAAGCTTCTGCATCGTTGCTATCAGCGGCATCCTGAATCACCGTCTTGCAGACATTTTTCACATACTTCATTTTTTCTTCATTAACTGCGTACAGTGGTTTAACCCTTTTTGATGCTTCGTTAATTAAATCTTCTACAACATCCCAACATTGTACTTTTGACATTTTTCTCACCTGTTCCTTTCTTGTGTTCACTACTTACCGCAAAGGGTCAACCCTAACAAAATGTTTTCTCTTACTATTTGAAATATTCCTGAAAAAACAGAGGACAATTTTGTCCTCTGTTTAAAATAACGTGCACTGCTCAATTAGAGCTTTATCTATTCTCTGATCCACGTCAATGTATCGCTGTGTAGTGGCAACACTGCTATGCTACAGGAGCTTCTGCACCAACACAATATCATAATTATTTTGCTTATATATCTCGGTCGCAAAATACTTCCTGAAAGAATGGGAGCCGATAGGCTCCTCATATCCGAGATAATCCACGACTTTCTTGAGATATTTCTGTACCTAGCGCTCACCAACAGAAAATATCTTCTGATCAGGAGCAATATTTCGGTCATCACAGTATAATTGCTGATTTAGCTTTTTTAGATAAAACAAGTTACATGTATGTCTGTACTTTATTACTCGCTTAATATAGTACTATTATAACATACGAACATCACCAAAATTGCCATAAATCGGGGGATTTTCATTACTTTTCAGATTTTCCACGTATTGCACAAAAACACTATGTTCACAT
>ERZ773114.2060-NODE-2060-length-19627-cov-28.927039_pt1 | contig 19627 bp, 13 predicted proteins | sample MGYA00580564_ERZ773114 | MGnify/ENA primary metagenome ERZ773114 (study PRJEB29015, sample SAMEA2737836) | human gut metagenome | biome: human gut; feature: human-associated habitat; material: faeces | place: China | collected 2012 ... | reverse complement strand
TCCGCAGGTGGTGGTTTGACATGACCGTGTAGCCGCTGTTCTTTTCTACCCGAAATACTGCCATTTCACGGATGCCTCCTTTCGTTGTAAACAAAAAAAGCAGCGTCCATTTGCTCCCGGTGATGGGAGAAGTGAACGCTGCGCGTACTTGATAATTTTTAGGTTGTGTGGTATATAAAAGGCAACTGGATTTCAAACACAGCTACCCATCGGGGTGCGATACAAGCAAGTTGCTATCCGATGACCTCAAAAACAAATTGTACTACGATGGTTTTAAAAAAATGCTGTATCACTACTCGCACCAAACAATGAAAATCCGAACCTTTTCTCGATAGGAGAAGGGTTCGGATTTTTTGTTTTCTTCGGAAAGCAGAACGAGGGTTCTTTTCCAGTCGCTGTGTGTCCAAAACCTTATCAGAAAAGACGTATCACGAAAGTCACAACTGCAAAGGTGCCGTAAGGCAGAAAGGACACGATTATGAAGTACGATGAAAGAGCCTGCAAATTCAACATGGACACCGGCTGCGTGGAGCTGCTGCTCCGGGATGGGAGAAAAATCTCTATCGACTGTACCGGGGTCGAGGATGCGTTGGATGTTACCATGGCGCAGCGGTCAGAGCTGGACTACCTCATCTACAATGACCCGCTGGCGTATGCAGATCTGATTCTGAACGGCGAGCCAGAGGAGTATTTGAAGAACGTGGTGGGAAGTCACGGATTAGAAGATTAAGGATGAAAGCACCACTATCACCACGAAAGATGATAGGGGTGCTTTTGTTTAATCGAATTTTAATTGAACATTCGCTTGCGTTTGGAGCGATCCCAAAAATCAACTTTCTGTAATTGTGGGAAAATAGATTGACAATATGTCGATAATATGATATATTGTTTGTACCCGATTTTAATTTTACTTGGGAGGTTGATATATGACTTATGAATATATTCCAAAGCTTATACGTGCTGCACTTAATAATGATAGAAAAAATGTAGAAGCCATCGCACTTTTGATGGGACGAAAGCTTAGAAGGGAAGATCCGGGGATATCAGAAGAAATTATGCGTGCACTTGCCTGTGTCAACACAGGTGCTAGTGTGATGCGCAGTATTGATATTTCCCCATTGCCAGTAGACAAAGAAACACGAAATCAACTTGCCAAAGTCGATGAACCGTTAAAAATCGAAGCTCCGATTTTACAGGCAGATGTCTATAACCAGTTAAACGAATTTTTAAGAGAAAGACAATTAATCGATAAATTTTTAGAGCAAGATATTATACCGCCTAATAGCATTTTGCTTTATGGAAAACCCGGTGTGGGAAAAACATATATAGCAAAGTGGCTCTCATATATGTTAAATATGCCCCTTGTGACTTTGGATCTTGCTAGTGCAATTTCAAGTTATTTGGGAAGAAGCGGACAGAATATCAAAAGTTTGTTTGAGTTCACTAAATCTCAAAATGTTATATTGTTTTTGGATGAAATAGATGCAATCGCCAAAAAAAGAGACGATGCTTCTGATCTTGGAGAGCTAAAGAGATTGGTGAATGTGCTTTTAAAAGAATTGGAAGATTGTCCAGTTACATGCGTGATAATTGGTGCAACCAACCATCCCGAATTATTAGACAGAGCAATTTGGAGGAGATTTGATCGCGAAATAAATGTTTCTATGCCGGCTTTAGATCAACGCAAAGAACTTCTGCTGCGAGGCCTTGGATCATATGGATCTGAAATCAGCAAAAATGTATTTGACATTCTTCTTAAAGGAACACAAGATTTTTCTGCTGCGGATATATGTAAAATGTGTGAACATATAAAGAGAAAGGCTGTTTTATATCCAGAAAAAAACTTTTCTATATGTGCCTTAATGGAATATTGTGAACTTATGCATCCTCAAAAAAAAGAGGAAAAAATCAAAATCTGCAAGTTACTAAAATCTTGTGGAGAGTGCGAATCTTTGAAATCGATTTCAGAAATAACAGGTATTCCGACATCATCAGTTGATCGATATTTAAAGGAGAATATATGAGTGGCTTTGAAAAACACCCCATTTTAGCAAATGGCGAATATTATATTACACCGCTCGAAAAAAGAATTGGTGGTGGAAATATTACGCGTCCACATGAATACTTTGAGGCCAAACAGCGGTTGCTTTCGAATATTGATTCTATTCAAGCAGAAATTGAAAAAGAAAAGGAAATATTTGTAAAAGAAAAAGTTGTTTGCGTCCGCCTAGAGCCAAAGTATGAGGCAAAGTCATATGTTCCAACATCATTGATTTCAGAAAGCCATATGAAATTGATTGGTGGAAGAAAATATTCTGCAGATGATACGGAACAATCAAAGGCCAAGATGTATTTCTTGAGAGCAACAAATGCAGAACTGGAAGATTTAAAAACAAAGTTTAGTACATCAGAAAAAGATGGAGTGAAAAGTTGGCGCGAGCAAATTTGTACAATAAAAAGTATAGATTTTCTTTCCCCTTCCGAGAAAACGATGGGATTTCCAGATGATTGGGAAGAAGGAGTTGTTGAAATCGTTCTGCATCCATTAGGATCCGATTATAAAGAGGCAATTAAAGGCTTTTTCAGGCTCACAAACTTAAATCACAAGAATGTTGCTGTTCGCAGTTACGATGATGGACTGACATTTTTATGCGCTCGGATGAACAAAACTTCTATTGAATCGGTTCAAAAATACAATCCACTGCGAAGCATCAAACCTCTTGATGATGACTGGGACGAACTGTTTCTTCGCAGGAGCTCAATCGTTGCACCTGCACCTCAACCGCCAGAACAAATTATAAAGCCTTTTGTGAAAATCGGTGTTTTTGATGGTGGAGTAAAGAGCGGAACGCCATTGCTTGATCCGTATGTAGTAAGCCATGATATGGTAGGTACTAAGGCTACTGAAAGATTTCTTGATCATGGATCAGGAGTATGCGGAGCAGTACTATATGGGACTAATCTCCGAGGAAAAACAGAAAGCGATCACGTTGATAATCCGTCTGTTTCAATTGAATCGTTTCGAGTATTTCCGACGGTTCCCGATTCTGAGCCGACCAAAAATTATCAAATGTATTCAACTATCGACATAATAGAGAGGGTCGTTTCTGAAAGAAGTGATATAAAAATTTACAATGTGTCTTTTGGTCCGAAAGGAGCTATTTTAGATGACGATATAAATCGCTTTACATATGTGTGCGATAAATTGAGTTATGACGCTCCTGATGGCATAAATCCGCTGTTTTGTATTGCTGCAGGTAATGATGGAAACTTGGAAAAGCCTTTAAATCGAATTCAATCTCCTGCTGATATGGTTAATGGGTTGGGGATAGGCGCATACAGCATTTCGTTCCTCGGAGATAAATATAGAAGTAGTTATAGTTGCATTGGTCCTGGACGAGAGGGTGCAAAAATAAAACCTGATTTACTGGAATTTGGCGGCGATACGTCTATGCCTTTTATTACAACAAAAAGTGGGGCAGAATTGATGGGTGAACAAGGAACCAGCTTTGCTTCACCAGTTGTAGCTGGAAAGATCGGAAAGTTAATGGCAGCATCTCCCCAGATACATCCTCATATGGCACGAGCCCTATTGATTCATCATGCAACGCCAGATGAATCGATTTCACAGGATGAACAAGGTTTTGGATTCTGTCCTAATGATGTTACGGAGGTTTTAAACTGTTCGGATAAAAAAGTTACGATCCTATACGAGGGGGAAATTTCATCAACAACTACTGCAAAATTGCCAATATTTCTCCCAGATGTTAGCACAACTCACGGAATGGCTCATCTCACTTGGACGATTTGTACCGTTGTAAATCCAAACGTCAATGATTCTGATGCATATACAAATAATTGTATTGAAGATACTTTTTATCCAAATGAAATGAAATTTAATTTTAGAGGCCCTAAAAAGACCGAGCAGTTAAATTTGCTAAAATCAGAGGATATTCAAAGAGCAAAAGAGCTCTTTGGTTTGGGATATCAAAAGTCAGAATTACCTGTTTCTAGATCGGCTAAGCCGTGTTTTGCAGAGGCGGACCTTAGAAGTAATGACTATAAATGGGATACTGTTATTCGAAAGGAAATTTCTATGCGGTGCAGTTCCCTTTTGAGTCCTTTTCTTTCGTTACACGCAATCGGGCGAGATGACTATGAGCGTGAAAAAATAAAGTATTTTGTAGTAATAACTGTTGACATTCCAAAATACTCCGGGAGTGTGTATGATGGTGTCCTTCAAACCTATCGAAATTTAGCTCCTATTGAAATCCAGAATATTAATAGAATATCTGCGCAAACCTAATAGCATTGGTTTTCAAGTAATCATATCAAAAACAGGGCGCGTCCACCCGGACGCACCCTGCAAAAATCCACACACGATAGCGATATGTACAACAGGGCGTTCCCCATCGGGAACGCTCTGTTTCTCATTGCTGGGGGCATGATGAGCCTGTTCCGCCTGCCACGCGGCAAACTCCCGTTGCCCCTCCTCGCTGTTCCAGCAGGCAAGGATCGCCGGGTAGAATGCCCGTGCCAGACGGTCGATGACTTCATCGGGGTAGGGGGAAGTGTTTGTGGACTTTTTCTTTTTGTTCAAACGCACGCTCCTTTGGACATCGGTAAACAGCATACCATGTGCCTGTTGTTATGCTGTCTGGTCTTTAACATCTGCGAGTGCGGCTTCCAGAGAAGTAAGATAGTCCTTATGCTTGTGAATAATCTCCAGAATCACATCACGCTGTGCATTATCGGGCATCTGCTCCAACTGGTAGTTGAATGAAATACGGAAACGAGTAGTGAGTTCTTCCAACGCCACATACTCGTACCGTACATCCTCCGGGTAAGCATCGCTGTCGTATCTATGAAAAAGTCTTCTACGCTGATATCCAGACCCTTGCAGATATGTTCCAGCGTGTTCAAGGTTGGATTCTGAACGCCGCGCTCAATATGCCCAACGTATGCGGCATTCATGTCACAACGTAAAGCAAAAAGCTCTAGGCTTAACCCCTCTTCTTTGCGTATCTTTCTGATCCGTTCTCCAACAAGGGATGCTAGTTCGGCTGGTTCAGATTCAGGCTGATCTTTCGCTTTTTTCACAGAGAACACCTCATTTGCGGGCAATCATCAGATGCCACGGAACGTAAAGGTGAACTCCACAGGCTTGGTTACATCAGGAATATACTCCGGGTGGACATTGGCACCCCAGCTGTCATCGCCGCCAACGCCCATCTGCTCGCCCATAGCACGGATGACCGTGTAATGGACCGGGGGCAGCTCGTAGGGATGCTTGGCACTCTCCATTTCATGGGGAGTGTAGGGCAGCGCAGAGAAGAACATGGGCTTTGCGGCATCTGCGGTAAACAGCAGCCCGCGACCCTTGCGGTCCACTACCTTTGCCCAGCGCACAGCGGTCTTTGCACCGCACTCCTGCGGCACAAGGTACTGTGCCATGTTGTCTGCGACCTTGTTCTGGTAAATGCCCAGCTTTGCACCATGCTGACGATCCCAGTAGGTCTCCGCAGGGCCGTTTCCGTACCACTCCACCGTGTCGTAGTCAGCGTCGATCTTGAACAGTACGCCGAACTCCGGCATTGCTGCAAGTCCTTCCACCGGGTCATAGTGCAGGGTGGTCTGGATGCGGCCATCACCGAACACACGGTACTGCAGGCTGCACTCTGCTGCGGGGCTGGTCTGGAGGTTATAGAGATAGGTCACGACCACGCTGTCGGCTTCCACCTCGCAGGTGGGGTTCTGGAGGATGGTGCCGCCATGAACAGACGGAATCTCCTTGCCGATGCCCTTGGCGGTAGCGTACAGGCTTGCCAGCTTCCACTGACCGCGAACGCCGCCCATGTTGTTGCCGCAGTCGTTGTCGGTGGGAGCGCGCCAGAAGTTGGGACGGGGAATCTCCTGAATCATCTCCTTGCCGGCATAGCGGTAGGAAGTCAGACCACCGTTCAGATCGGAGAACAAAACATCGAAATTCTCACCCCGGACACCGATGTTGTGTGTACCGTGCGTAACGGTAAACGGCGTGACCTTCTTGCTGGGAATGGAACGGACCACAGCGATCACACCCTGTCCAAAGGCGACTTCATGGCCCTTCTTTGCCCAGCTGGTGTCCTCCTTCAAACGGAAGCTGATGGTCACTGCATATTCACCGGGGAGCGCAGGAACCATAAACGGCAGCGGGAAGCTGGAACGCTCTTCGGGAGCAACATCAATATTGGTCAGTTCCTGCTGCTGATACAGCTTTCCATCACGATGCAGCAGTGCAACGCAGTCGAAAGCATCCGTAGAGGTGAACAGGTTCTTGTTCCAGACTTCAAAGCCAGAGTTGTCGATGGAAACGGCGATGTTCTGATAGCAGAACTTGACCTCCTGCATCTTGGGAGAAGGAGCACGGTCACCACCGTAGGCAATGCCGTTCCCGCTGAAATTATAGTCGGTAGGACGCTCACCGAAGTCGCCGCCGTAGGCTTGGAACCACTTGCCGTAGCGGTCTTTTTTCCAGATGGACTGGTCGATGTAATCCCAGATAAAGCCGCCCTGATAGCCGCAGTCCTTCTGGTCGGCAAGTTCCGTGTACTTGTGCAAAGCACCGTTGGAGTTGCCCATAGCATGAGAATATTCGCACTCGATATAAGGCCGCTTATCGCCCTGTGCCAGATACTCTTTAATGTCCTTCACAGTGCTGTACATATGGCTCTCGATATCGGTGGTTTCGAGGAAGCGGGGATCATTGACCACACCTTCGTAATGCACCAGACGGGTGTCATCAAAGCGGCGGACCATCTCTGCCATCTGGAGCAGGGTCTCACCGCCAAACGATTCGTTGCCCAGAGACCAGATCAGAACAGCAGGATGATTTTTGTCACGCTGGTAAGTGGAATTCATGCGGTCAAACAAGACAGCTTTCCACTCCGGCTTATCATTGGGCAGAACGCCCTCGATGCCGCGAATGCCCGCCTGATGGATGTCCCATGTGCCATGGGATTCCAGATTGTTCTCTGCGATCAGATACAGACCATACTCGTCGCACAGGTCGTACAGTGCATCCTGATTCTGGTAATGGCTGGTGCGGATGGCATTGATGTTGTTCTGCTTCATGGTGATGATATCCCGAAGCAGTTCCTCATGGGTGTGTACGCCCACAGCACGACCCGTAATGGAGCTGAACTCATGACGGTTGGCACCCTTGAACACGATGCGCTTGCCGTTGAGCAGCATCCGATTGTTCTTCAACTCGAACTTGCGGAAACCGATTTTCTGCCCGGTCACCTCTACCAGATGGCCTGCATTGTCCAGCAGCTCGATTTCCAGTTCATACAGAGCTGGGTCCTCTGCACTCCACAGGTAGGGGTTCTCCACCGCATGGCTGAACAGAGCAGAGCCGCTGTTCAGTGCGATTTTTTCGGAGAACACTTCCAGTTCACTGCTGCGCAGGGTCAGACGGGCTGCGCCCTTACCCTCCACCTGCAATGCAACTTCCAGCGTGGAATGAGTAAAATCATCCCCGGCAAACAGCGTTTTGACGGATATATCTTCCAGATGCACGGTGGGGATGGCGTACAGCCACACGCTGCGGAAGATGCCGGAGAAGCGGAAGAAGTCCTGATCTTCGCACCAGCTGGAGGAAGTCCACTTGAACACCTGCACAGCAAGTTTGTTCACGCCCGGCTGGAGATAGGGAGTCAGATCGAATGCGTGTGCGGAGAAGCTGTCCTCGGTGTAACCCACATAAGACCCGTTCAGCCAAAGAGCCATGCCGCTTTCCACACCCTCGAACTCGATGTGGACGGGCTTGCCCTGCATGGATTCCGGCAGCTCGAAGTATTTTACATAGCTTGCCACCGGATTGAACCGCTGCGGGATCTCACCCGGCTGTACTTCTTCACGGCCATCCCACGGATACTGAACATTCGCGTACTGGGGAATGTCGTAGCCCTCCATCTGGATGTGTGCCGGAACATGAATGTCATCCCAGCCGCTGCAATCGTAATCTGTCTTTTCAAAGCCGGGGATGGCACTGGTGTAGTTCTTTGCGTAGGCGAATTTCCAGATACCGTCCAGCTTCAGCGCCAAAGAAGAGGAGCCTGTCCGATATTCTTCGCGGGAAGCGTAAGTACGGAAACTTGCATGAGCATTCAGCACGTTTTCCTTGAAAAAGGTGGGGTCTTTTACTTTTGCAAAATCAAATGCAGCCATAGTATTTCCTCGTTTACCTTTTATAATTTTATAATATTTCTCCAGCCTCCCCGGAGGAATCGCCGGATTCCTCCGGGGAACAGCAGATGAAGGAGAAATGATAATGGCTTGTTATCAGTCTGCTTCACGCAGTTTTTCATTTGCTTCTTCGACCTTCATACGAGAGAGAATGAAGGTGATGATGGCATCCAGAGCAAACGGAATCACCAGATACATGATCTTCAGCATATTGATGCAGGAATCCGGCTGAACGGTCAGAGCGCTGTCAAAATGGCTTGCTGCCAGCAGCCAGCCGGTGATGGCAGTACCCAGACCGCCGCCCAGCTTCACACCGAGAGAAGTGCAGGAGTACATCGTGCCATCCACGCGCTTATGCTTCGTCAGCCAAGTATATTCAGAGCAAGCAGCAATCACAGCGTTCATATCGCCCTGCCAGGGACCCTGACCAAGAGCTGCGATTGCAGTAAAGAGCAGCATCAAGGTCACATTGCCGCTGCCCATGTAACCAGCTACAGCAACCAGTGCACGAGAAATCGTTGCCAGAGTATAGCTCATTACATTCAGCTTATACATTCCATTCCACTTTGCAACCAAGGTCGGGGTGAACACCAGTGCGATGATTAGAGGAATGTTGATTGCCCAAGAGAATACACCGAACAGATTCTGGTTGCCAAGGATGTAGGTTGCATAGTAGGTGCCCATGCTGATCATGGCACCGTAGATCTGCTGCAAAATGTAGGTGACGCAAATCATCATATAATATTTGTTACCAGCAAGCAGCTTTGCAGCCTGAACCAGATTGTACTTTTCGTCCTGCTCGATTTCCTTTTTGTCGGTGGTATCCACCAATTCGCCTTCCGGCAGTTCCTTCACGGAGAAAACGGAGAGGGTGTTGACAAGCAGACCGATGATGGCGTAGATGATTGCAACAGTGCGCCAACCGGCAGCACCACCGCCCAATGCCGTAACAGCACCCAGCGTGATGGACTGGATGAGCAGGCTGGTGGCAAAGGCGAACATGAAACGCCAAGAACCCATCTCGACCTGTTCGGCACTGTTCTTCGTGACGAGAGCAGTCAGTGCAGAGTAAGCAATGTTGTTGGCAGTGTAGAATACAGCGTTCAGCAGAGTATATGCGATCAGGAACCATGCGTACTGTGCAAACTGTCCCAGATTGGTCGGAATGGCGAAAATTGCCACCAGCGTAATGGCACAGCCAATGTAGCCGTACAGCATCCAAGGACGGGCTTTGCCCATCTTAGAATGCGTTTTGTCAATCAAAGAACCAAAGAAAATGTCCGTCACACCGTCCAGCAGTTTGGAAACTGCAATCAGAGTGCCGACAATACCGGGGTTCAGGCCAACGGTGTTGGTCAGATAGATCATGACGAAGGAGGACAGGAATGCATACACCACGTTGCCTGCAATATCGCCTGAACCATAGCCGACTTTATTATACCACTTTAGATAACGCTTCTCAGTCATTGTGCTTTCTCCCATCTTGCTTGTTTTGTGTGGGCGCGACCAATCTGCTGCGCACTTCAGACTGGAATTCTCATTACGCAAGTTGCCCAAATCTCTTGCGTTTCGTCTGAAAATATTATAGAATCTAATGGAACGAAAAGATATAGACAAGATGGAACAAAATATGCACAAAATCAAAGAGTTTGTAATTTTTTGATAGAACATTTTCCAAATCACTGTAAAATCTCTGAAGATGAGGAGGACGCAGGGATGTATTTCAACTCAGGATATTTGAACAACTCCCGGTTGGATTTCAAAGACAACTCAAAGCCGCTGGTCGTAGGCAGCTGCGGCACTTATCGCTTGAAAAAACGCCCTAAGCTACCTACTTTTTGGGCAAAGGGTCGCAGAGACTATCAAATCCTCTATGTGGCATCTGGTAAAGCACACTTCTGGTTCGATGGTGTTGAGGAAGTGGTGACTTCTGGACACATGGTGCTTTATCAGCCGAAAGAAATCCAGAAGTATGTCTACTATGTAGAAGATCATCCAGAGGTGTTCTGGGTTCACTTTACAGGATATGATGTCAAAAACATCCTGAACTATCATGGAATACCCTTGGACAAGCACGTTTTTTACAGCGGCACACTGCCGGATTACAAAATACTGTTCCGAAAGATCATCCGGGAACTGCAACAATGTGAATATGGCTATGAAGACTATATTGCTTCTCTCTTCAACATCATTCTGCTTTTAGTAAGCAGGCAACAGCAGGAAAGCGAGAAAACAGCTACAAGCATCCCCGAAGAAATCGAAGCCGCCGTTGCCTACTTTAACGAGAATTATAATACAAAGGTCGGTGTGGACGATTACGCAGAATCGCTGCATATCAGTACGAACTGGTTTATCCGTAATTTTAAGCTGTACATGAAAATAAGCCCTGCACAATACATCCTGTCCCTTCGGATGGTAAATGCACAAAGCTTATTGGAGAACACCGAATACAATATTGGAGAAATTGCAGAGATCGTAGGGTATGATAACCCACTCTATTTTAGCCGGGTATTCAAGAAAGAGTATGGTGTCAGTCCGGCACAGTACCGAAAGAATCTGGAAGAATCTACTGAAAAATGAGAAAGATTCCTTATAAATAAGGAGAGTAGAACCATGCCGATAAAAAATGCGATCCACAGCCAACAAGTCTATGACCCCACGGATGATTCCATCATGGCAGAGCAGGAACTTTGCATGGAGCGGCTGTAATCGTGATGTGCGTGAGGCTTTCCTCTGTATAGGATTTGAAGAGTCAGGAAGACCGATATGGCATCTTTTCCAGACCGATTTCACAGAGATAATGCTGCTCTTCTGAGATGTGTTTCTTCTTTTTCATACATTCATCACTCGTGAAGATTGAAACGGGAGCTTTACGGTACGCAGTGTCAGCAAGCAATGCAGACGTATATACATCTGCCATTTTGCGTTGCAAAACGCTTGTTGGGGAGCACCCAAACCCTTGAACTGCATCCCGTGGATGCAGGCTGTTTTAAGCAAATAAAAAGAAAAACTGTTTTACTTCTTGCGGAATTCCCCATACAGCCACTCTGCCAATGCCGACATAATAGCCTTATACTTGCTGGTGTCCTCAAACAGGGAAGAGAAGGTGTCCTGCGCTTCGAGATAGCTGTCCTGTGCGGCAGTATCAAAAGCCTTGGGGAAGATGCTCTCGGTGAAGATCTGCGGGTCGGAACTGCGCGCCAGCTTTGCCAGTTTCGGGTCGGCCAGCAGACGGTCATGCAGGGCAGTAAGCAGTACCCGGTCGGCGTTGGTGAACTCACCCTTGAACTTCTCGTTGATCTTCAAAATGATCTCGTCCAGCGGCTCCTTGGGGTCGTGGCCGAGAGCACCCTTCTGGGTGACTGGTTCGTAGACGCCCTTTGCGTGTTCCAGCTCAATAGCACCGGCAAAGGTTTTTTGCAGCTTGTAATACTCCAGCTGCAATTTGCCCTCCAAGTCCAGTGGAGAGACCTCGTCCGGCGGCAGCAGCTTGAGCAGGTAAGCGCAGAATACGTTCTCCTTGTGCAGCTCTTCATCGAACATCCGCGCCACCTGTGAAACGTAGCCGTACCACTTGACAAGGCTGCGTAGCAGACGGCGGAACTGGTACCGCTCGGCCTGCGTTTTCTGATTGTAGCGGTCCGCCACGGGCTTCAGGATGCTGCTCATGCGGCCCACGGCGTTTTTATCCTGCTTGGTGCTGCGGAAATACTCCTTGGCAAAGGCGTCCACATCCGCATCGGAATAGACGGCAAAGCTCCGCAGCTCCTTCTGGGTCTTGTAAATAAGGTCGGTGTTGACCTCCTGCTCCAGAAAAGTCTCCTGATAAAAGGGCTGGAATGCCTCCTGGATGTCCTCTGCCTTGTTCACGAAATCCAGCACAAAGGTGTCGGTTTTGCCAGGACAGGTACGGTTCAGACGGGAGAGGGTCTGAACCGCCTTGACGCCCTTCAGCTTTTTGTCCACGATCATGGTGTGGAGCAGCGGTTCGTCAAAACCGGTCTGGTATTTTTCTGCCACGATGAGCACATTGAAGTTGTTATGAAACTCCTTTTTGGTCTGGCTCTCCGCAATGTGGCTGCCGTCGGCGCGGACGTTCAGGGACTGCTCTGTGTACTCCACGCCGCCGTCCGGTACGGCACCGGAAAATGCCGCTAAGATCTGCACATCGTCATAACCCTGCTCGGCAATGTAGCGCTTGACCTCGTGGAAGTACCGCACCGCCGCCAGCCGGGAAGAGGTGACTACCATCATCTTGCCCCGCCCGCCGATCTTGTGGCTGGTGGTCTCCCGGAAGGTCTCTACAATGATCTTTGCCTTCTGGCTGATGTTGTAGGGGTGCAGCTCTTCATACTTGCGGATGAGCTTCGCCGCCCGGCTGGCAGGCAGGTCGGGGTTGTCCGGGATGGTCTTAGCGATCTTGAAGCAGGTGGAATAGGTCATGTAGTTTTGCAGCACATCCAGAATGAACCCTTCCTCAATAGCCTGCCGCATACTGTAAATGTGGAAGGGGTGGTGGCTGCCGTCCGGGTACTCGGTGCCGAACAGCTCCAGCGTGGCGGCTTTTGGGGTGGCAGTAAAGGCAAAGAAGGACAGGTTCTTGTGCCGCCCGTGGGAGGTCAACTCCTTCACCAGCGCATCCTCCGGGTCGATCTCGTCCTCCGCTTTGCCTTCCAGTTCGGCATATTCCCGCAGCGCGTCCTCGGTGTCGGCAAGGGCGGCTTTCAGCTTCAAAGCAGAGGTGCCGGTCTGGGAGGAGTGCGCTTCGTCGATGATAACGGCATAGTTCTTCCCGGCGGTCTTGTTCACCTCAGTATAGATGACCGGGAACTTTTGCAGCGTGGTGATGATGATGCGCGCGCCGTTGTTGATGGCATCCCGCAGGTCGCCGGAGTTTTTGTCCTCGCCGATGGCCTCCACCGCACCCAGCGTATGGTCGAAGCCGGAGATGGTCTCCTGCAGCTGCGCGTCCAGCACAGTGCGGTCAGTCACCACGATGACACTGGCAAACACCGGCTTGTTCTCGGTGTTGAACAGGGAAGCCAGCCGATACGCCGTCCATGCAATGGAGTTGGACTTGCCCGACCCTGCGCTGTGCTGGATGAGATAGTGCTGCCCGGCACCCTTCTGCCGCACATCTGCCACCAGCTTGCGCACCACGTCCAGTTGGTGATACCGGGGAAAAATGAGGGTCTTGCCGTCCTGCAGGCTCATGAACTTTTGCAGGATGTCCATCATGCTGTCCTTCTGGAACACTTCTTCCCAGAGGTAGGCGGTAAGGTAGCCGCTGGGGTTGGGCGGATTGCCTACGCCGCCGTCCCGCCCGGCACCATTAGAGCCCTGATTGAAGGGCAGAAAGCGGGTGTCCTTGCCCGCCAGCCGGGTGGCCATCCACACCTCGGTCAGGTCTACGCAAAAATAGCCCAGAATGCGCTTGTTGAACTGGAAACACACCTCCCGCGGGTCCCGGTCGTGCATCCACTGCTGCTTGGCGTTCTCCACAGTCTGCCCGGTGAACTGGTTCTTCAGCTCAAAGGCGAACACCGGGATGCCGTTTACTGCCAGCACCATGTCCACCGAGTTGTGGGTGGTGTCGGAGTAGAACCACTGCCGGTTGCAGGTGATCTCGTTTTGGGCGTAGCGCTGGGCATCCTTCTGGTTCAGCGCGGATTCCGGCTGAAAATAGCACACCCGGAATCGCCGTCCCCGGTGCTTGAACCCATGCCGTAGCACCGAAAGCAGCCCGTCCGCATCGCAGGCGTTGTTAAAGGCAGTGCAGAACTTCCGCACCGGGTTTACCGGGTTCTGCTTTTCAAAAAATGCCCACTCGTTGGGCTGGGTCTTTTGCACAAAGCGGATCAGGGTATCCACAAACAGCCCCAGCTTGGGGTCGTAGCAATCCACGTTGCGGGTGTAGCCCCCGGCAGGGGAGAGCAGCGCCGCCGCAATGTCCGATTCAAACTGCTTTTCGGTGGTAATGAGGGACATTGAAATCCGCCTTTCTTCAAAAAATTGGTGAATTTGATACATCGAATGAATTTTTGAACATTTTTCGTTGTACGAGTTGTAAAAATTGCCGGTTGACATCTGTTAGAAGATTTGCTATCATACTTGTAAATTAGCATCGGAAATTCAGGTGTCTATTTAATAGATATCTGATTTAGAAGGTGTTAGAAAAAAACCTATCCATTTTGGTTTCTCTTTTTATGAGATACTGAATTGTGTGGGTTTTTATTTTTTACCCCATTTTAGGTAGTCGTACATTCGAATCAATCTTTTAACGTTACTTCTTGTATTAACATCAAAGTGATCGAGAGCATCAGGATCATTTGTGAATACCTTGTGTAAGATCTGACCTAAATAATCTGCATCCATTTTATCTTCAGGCAAAGAACACATGACACGGTATGCTTTGGGAGGATTGTCTTTTAGTGTTTCCCAAAGATTCTGCAAAGAGGAATAGCAATCAGTGGTGGAGCGATATTTTTTGTTGGTATTTGTGGCAAGGTCATCGAAACTGCTTTTTGTTTCAGAACGAATTTGGGGGAAATCTTCCTGTGTCTGTAGTTGACTAAGATAACGATATACGGGAAGATCGCCACTATTGCTTCTTCGCATTTCCGGATAGGCGTACCTTAAAAGCTGTTCGGCAGAATAGTCGGTCAAGTCTCCCATGACGATACTACGATACCATTCATTTGCATGAACGATGCTTTGCAGTCCTCGTTCACCAGTATTAGAAACGCCAATAGAGATGGCAAGGCAATTTTCATCAATATTTTTATCATCGATTTGACCAACTTTCATAAGGGGACCTGGCTTGCTAGTGACAACGTAGGTGTACATCTCTTCTTTGAAGCGACGTAAGAGTTTCACAGGAACAGAGGCTTGTTTAGCGGCTAGCGCGTCATAGAGAATCCCAAAGTCAGAAAGTGTAAGCCTTGTCATAGAAAAAATCTGTGGGCCAATAGCCATCGCATAAGAGGAAACTGTATAACCAGTCATGCCGGGTTTGTAGTCAACAAAAACAAACCGTTCTTGTAACCGATCAGCTTTATCCTTCGGCAAGCAAAGTAGAATATCGTTCAAAATCTTTTGAATATCTTGATCTGTAAGAGAGTAACCGATATAGATAATTGGATACTCCATGAAAATTGTCATGAGCTTTGCTGCAAGGTATTTGCTCTTATCGTTGAAAACCTCGTAGTCCCGCTCATTGACAACAAGAGTTTCCGGCAGGGAAACGGAGCCATGAATCTTATAGATTTCAGCGATACCTTGTATAGCGGAGAAAACAAGTTGGTCTTGCCCAACATAAGGAGTATAATCATCAAAAAGCTTTTCAAAGAAAAAATCATAGTTGGTTGTGATGACACCAGCAAGATTTTTCTTGGAGATGTTTTTTAACTTCTGTATTTCTTCTTTATATTCAGGAAGAACGACAGATTGCTCCTTTAGATACCATGCAATTTCAGCTTTGAAGGGTGAACAACCGCGCTCTACGGCATTCAGAACAAAAGATTCGTTTGTACGCATGGTTGGAGTGTTATACCACTTGGCATCAAAATCCTGCTGAATTAAAGTGGCGATTTTAGGCAGAACACCTTGTGGAGAACCCAACTGCTGAGCCTTACTTTCATAGGCTCGATAGGCAAAACGGTCAGAGTTTACTCTGGCGGAAAATTCGGTTAGTAAGCCTTTCCAATCTGGAAGGTTATAGTAGCGACGGGTAATACCGGAACCGACAAATAAAAAGGGAATGGTATTAAAATGCGAAACGATGTCCTGTATTGTCATATCAATTCTCCTTTTTTAGGTACAGATGTTTGTAATCTGAATACATTGCTGGTTCTATTTTACACCTCTCTCTTTCCCGTTACAACCTCATAAATCAAACTTTTCTTATAGCTTTCCAGCTCTTTTACCAGTTGCTCCTTCTTTGCAATCAGCTTGTCAATCTCGGCGCACTTGGCGTCAAGGTAGTCGGTGATTTTTAGGCAGCCCATTTGGTCTGGAAGAGGAAGACGCATAGCGCCTAGATCTTCAAGCGATAAGTTTGGTTGAGCAGATTGAACGGCAGAAAGTGCAATTAGCTGTTTAACGACATCTGATTGAAGAAAATACCAGATGTACTTGGTTGCATATTGATACGAAGAAGACAAACGAATGAAAGCAACAGCCTGATTAGTATTGGCTGGAAGAAAATCAGCTGTTGTAATAGCTACTTTTCCAATGGACGCACCTGCAATAACAAAAAGAATATCGCCGGAATTCAATTTGGAACGCTCAAGAGAATTGTTTGTTTCAGCAGTTATAAAGAAAGTTGGATTAAGGTTAAGCTGATTTGAAACAATATTTTCGGATTTTAGATATCGAATACAGTAAAACTCGTCGTTTTGTGTTTCTATGTCTTTCGGAGTAGTACCTTTGGAAAGCACATCGCACAAAGAGCGTAATTTTCGGAACTTAGAAGGATTCCCGAAATCATCGTAGATGGTTTTAGTCACAGCCTGCGTAATAACAGCCTGCTTGAGTTTTTTATATTCTTCAATGCTGAATAAAGATTGTTCAAGGATGGATTGAGTTTGAGAACACTTGAAATCCAAATAATTGGCGATATTTTGCTGTTCGAATAATGGTGGCAAGAGTAATTCAATTTCAGCCATTTCATTGTTCATTATTTTGAAACCGTTTATATCTGCTCGTTTATGATAGAAAGCAATATATTCGAGTGCATATTTCAAATAGCGTAAATCATTCGTATCGTTCTTTGGAGCAAGAGTTCCACAAACATTAGTACAGTTGTACTTTCCCTCGCGCAAAAAAACTGTTCCAGCATTGACTCCATCCGTCGTCCAAGTGAGTTGACTTTTGTCGAAGTCATAAGTTGAGATATATCCTAGACAGCCATTGTTTTTAGTTTGAGAGGAATAAACAGGATAACCGACCGACGTTAGTTCCTGCTGGGAGATAACTCTGCCACGACCAATATCAAAAATACGTTTTACTTTTGTGAGTTCCCACCCCTCTGGAATCTCCCCGATCCATTCAATGCCGCTGTCTTTCATTTTCCGTGCCATGGTCAGCCCTCCTTATGGAACAACTCTGCCAGCCCGGCGGAGATATCCTGTTCCAGTGCGGTGATGCGCGCCACGATATCCTCCACGGCTTCCGGTGCCTGATACTCGTAGAAATAGCGGGTCATGGGGATCTCGTAGCCCACCTTGGTCTTGCTGTGGTCGATCCATGCGTCGGGGGCGTAGGGCAGAACTTCCCGGGCAAAGTAGTCGTCAATATCCTGCACCAGCGGCACGTTTTCGGTGTCTCGCAGGCTGGTGTCCGGCACAGGCTTGCCGCGCTTCAGGAGGATGTTGCCCGCCTCGTCCCGCTGGGGGCGCTCCACCACGATCTTGTTGTAGCCGAACTCCACGCTCTCGAACACCTTGCTCTCGCAGTAGATGCCGTTTTTGTCGCCGTACACCTTGCCGTTGGCAAACTCGACGTAGGCGGTGACGATCAGCTCCCGGCAGGTGTCAGTGATGTCGTTGCGCTTGGTGCCGATGCTCTTGCGGCGGGGCTCAAAGCAGTGGCTGGCGTCAATAAGCTGCACCTTGCCTGCACGGTGGGCAGGCTTATCCTTGCTGAGCACCCAGATGTAGGTGGAGATGCCGGTGTTCATGAACATATCGGTGGAAAGCTGGATGATGCAGTCCAGCCAGTCGTTTTCCAGAATATACTGCCGGATGTTGCTGGGCCCGCTGCCGGCGTCGCCGCTGAACAGGGGAGAGCCGTTCTGGATAATGGCCATCTTGCCCTTGTTTGCCAGCTTGGCAAGACCGTTCAGCACAAAAAGCTGCTGCCCATCGCTGATCTTGGGCAGACCGGGCGCAAAACGCCCCATCTCGCCGCGGGCGGCCTCGGCTTCCACTGCCTTTTGCTCCCGTTTCCAGTCGATGCCGAAGGGCGGGTTGGAGATGATGTACTGGAAGGTGAATCCGGGAAACTGATCCTCCGACAAAGTATCACCGAACCGCATATTGTTGGGGTCGCCGCCCCGGATCATCATGTCCGCCTTGGCGATGGCAAAGGTGGAGGGGTTGAACTCCTGCCCGAAGCAGGTCACCTCAATGTCGCTGTTCAGCTCGTGGATGCGTTCTTCCATGCAGCTCAGCATCTGGCTGGTGCCCATGGCCATATCGTAAACGGTCATACTGCTGGTGTCGAGGTCGGCTTCGGACAGCAGCAGGTCGGTCATCAGATAGATGATATCCCGGCTGGTGAAGTGGGCTCCGGCTTCCTCGCCAAAGCTCTCGGAGAACCGCCGCACCAGGTCCTCAAAGATGTAGCCGCAGTCCACGGCGCTGATCTTGTCCGGGCCAAGATAGCCCTTCTCAGAGCCGAACTCCTTGATGACGAGGTAGAGGGTGTTGCTCTCTACCATCCGCTTGATGATGTTGTCAAAGTCGAATTTTGCCAGCACATCCTGTGCGTTGGCGGAGAAGCCGGACAGGTAATCCCGGAAGTTGGACTCAATGTTGTCCGGGTCTGCCAGCAGGGTCTCGAAGGTGAACCGGCTGGTGTTATAGAACTGGTAGCCGGAGGCTTTCTGCAAAAAGCCGTCGATGACCTGCAGCTTTTTCACCTTTTCGTAGGTGTCCAGCACTGCCTGATGGGTGGGCAGCAGGCAGTCGTGGAATCGCTTCACCACGGTCATGGGCAGAATGACCAGACCGTACTCGTGGGGCTTGAACGGCCCCCGCAGCATATCGGCTACGTTCCAGATCATGGCGGCTTTTTCGGCAATGTTGGCACCTACGGCGGAGATCTTATCGTTTGGCATGGGTTGCTCCTTATTTTCTGTGATGGGTGGACATCCTGATTTTACAACAATGGGTGTCCTATAAATCGGATGGCAGGACGTTTTTCCAGAAAAAATGATTCTTGCATCTATTGTACCACGATAAAAGTGGAAACACCATATTCCGGCAAAAGAAAATGCCCGCCTGAAAATCAGACGGGCAAACTGTAAATCAAATCATCTGAAAATGCCGCAATGCCTCTACGATCGCATCCGCTTTCTCCTTCGGACACTGGGGCTGCTTCGTATTTTCGGACTTCGCCTTATGGTGGTTCTCTCGTACCTCCAGACCGCATTTCTGCTTGACCTGCGAGATATACAGGGAAGATACCTTCAGTCCAGTTTGTTCCAACACGCGGGCTTTGATTTCAGGATAAGTCGCACCCTTTTGCAATCCTGAAGTGTCCATGCCCTCCAAAGAGAACTCTACACGGACTTTTCTGGAGTCGATCTCACCCTTGGAAAGCGCAATTACACATTCCACATGTGTCGTCGCTAGAATCGGAACACATGGATTCAGCCTCGTTAGAAGCATGGGAA
>ERZ773114.2047-NODE-2047-length-19740-cov-3.634188_pt1 | contig 19740 bp, 17 predicted proteins | sample MGYA00580564_ERZ773114 | MGnify/ENA primary metagenome ERZ773114 (study PRJEB29015, sample SAMEA2737836) | human gut metagenome | biome: human gut; feature: human-associated habitat; material: faeces | place: China | collected 2012 ... | reverse complement strand
AAAGACTTATGTAAAATTTCAACAAAAGTAACAAAAGACTCACTAAACTTGTTGACAACTAATGAACGTTAGAGTATACTAACTATCGAAAATGAAATTGATTATCAATAATCAGTATGATTACGAAAGAAGGTATAAAATGATGCCATTAACAGTAGCCGGTGTAGGCGTAGCTAGTACAATTAAAAAGATTGGTGGAAAAGAAGAAACAAGACGCCATCTTGAGAATCTTGGTTTTGTTGTCGGGGGAAAAGTGGCTGTGATATCTGAAACGGATGGAAACATGATCGTGAATGTGAAAGAAGCGCGTGTTGCTATCGGTAAGGATATGGCAAATAAAATAATGATTTAGAAAGGGAGCAGCGATGAAGACATTAAAAGATGCAAAAGTTGGCGAGACTGTCAAAGCTACAAAACTGACAGGCGAAGGACCTGTAAAACGTCGTATCATGGACATGGGAATTACCAAGGGCGTAGAGATTTATGTCCGTAAAGTAGCCCCACTCGGAGATCCGGTGGAAGTTACGGTCAGAGGGTATGAACTGTCCCTGCGTAAAGCAGATGCTGAAATGATCCAGGTAGAGTAATTTTTTTTACCATAAGGTTAGTAACGGCTTACAAAAACTAGCGGGTGCTTACAGAAACTAGCGATTTCAAATTTTAGCAAGGTTGATAAAACAAAGGTGCGCCAGCACAGAAAAGAGGAGAATTATGGCAGTGAAAATTGCATTGGCAGGAAATCCAAACTGCGGAAAAACGACATTGTTCAATGCATTGACCGGTTCCAATCAGTTTGTTGGTAACTGGCCGGGTGTAACAGTAGAAAAAAAGGAAGGACGTCTGAAGGGTCATAAAGATGTTACCATCATGGATCTTCCGGGAATTTATTCTCTTTCCCCATACACCCTGGAGGAAGTGGTGGCAAGAAATTATCTTGTTGCAGACAGACCGGATGCAATCATCAATATTGTGGACGGTACAAATATTGAGCGTAACTTATATCTTTCTACACAGATCATGGAACTTGGTATTCCGGTAATCATGGCAGTAAACATGATGGATATCGTTGCCAAGAATGGTGATGTGATACATATCGATAAGCTGAGCCAGAAACTGGGCTGCGAAGTTGTTGAGATTTCCGCTCTGAAAGGAACAGGAATTACAAAGGCAGCAGAAAAGGCCGTTGCTCTCGCACAGCAGAAGAAGAAAGTCACACCTGCACATGCGTTCGCATCAGAGGTTGAGGATATCATTGCAAAGGTAGAGGATAAGATCAGCTCGGATATTCCACAGGAACAGAAGCGGTTTTTCGCAATCAAACTTCTGGAAAAAGACGATAAGATTTCTGAACTCTTAAGTCTGATGCCAGATGTATCTGCAGAGATCAAGGAACTTGAGGATCATTTTGATGATGATACCGAGTCAATCATTACCAATGAGCGTTATGTATACATTTCTTCCATCATTGGAGAGTGTCTTACAAAAGCAAAGAAGGGTGAGAAACTTTCCACTTCGGATAAGATTGACCGTATTGTTACGAACCGTTTTTTTGCACTTCCGATTTTTGCATTGGTTATGTTTATCGTATATTATGTATCTATCACAACAGTTGGTGGATTCCTTACCGATTGGACAAATGATACATTGTTTGGCGAGTGGATTGTTCCGGGAGCAAGAACCTTACTTGAGAATATTCACTGTGCCGGCTGGCTGACAGGACTTGTCGTAGATGGTATCATTTCCGGTGTGGGTGCCGTACTTGGATTCGTACCGCAGATGCTGGTACTGTTCATTTTCCTGGCATTCCTTGAGTCCTGTGGATATATGTCACGTATCGCATTTATCATGGACCGTATTTTCCGTAAATTCGGATTATCCGGAAAATCATTCATCCCAATGCTGATTGGTAGTGGATGCGGTGTTCCTGGTGTTATGGCTTCCCGTACGATCGAGAACGACCGTGACCGCAAGATGACAATCATGACAACAACATTCGTACCTTGTGGAGCAAAGCTTCCGATTATTGCTTTGATCGCAGGTGCATTCTTCCATAATTCCGGATGGGTTGCATGGAGTGCTTACTTTGTAGGTGTTGCAGCAATTATCTGTTCCGGTATTATCTTAAAGAAAACAAAGATGTTCGCAGGAGAGCCTGCACCATTCGTTATGGAGCTTCCTGCATATCACTGGCCAACCGTTGGAAACGTACTCCGCAGCATGTGGGAGCGTGGATGGTCTTTCATCAAGAAAGCAGGTACAATTATCCTGTTATCAACAATTGTTTTATGGTTCTTAATGAACTTCGGATGGAGCAACGGAACCTTTGGAATGCTTGATTTCGATGGATTAGAGGGTGCTGCTCTTGAGGCTGCCCAGGCAGAATGTGTTCTTGCAAAAGTTGGTTCTGCAATCGCATGGATCTTCGCACCACTTGGCTGGACCAGGGCTGGTAACGGCTGGAAGATGGCAGTTGCTGCTGTATCCGGTCTGATCGCAAAAGAGAACGTTGTAGCTACGTTCGGACAGTTATTCGGTTTTGCAGAAGTTGCAGAAGATGGTTCCGAAATCTGGAAGTCACTGTCTTTGGTTATGACTCCGGTTGCCGCTTATGGTTTCCTGGTATTCAACCTGTTATGTGCACCATGTTTCGCAGCTATGGGTGCGATCAAGCGTGAGATGAACAACGTGAAGTGGTTCTGGTTTGCGATCGGATATCAGTGTATCTTAGCTTACATTGTTTCCCTGTGTATCTACCAGATCGGTACACTGATCACAGTTGGTACATTCGGTGTTGGTACCGTTGTAGCATTCTTACTGATCATCGGATTTATTTATCTGCTGTTCCGTCCTTATAAGGAGAGTAACACATTAAACTTTGACGCAAAGAAAACTGTGTCAGCAAAATAGAAAAAGAAGAGATGCCAAATGATGCAGAGAGAAATGATTATTCAAAAACTGAAGGAATCAGGCTGTAGGATTACCAAGCAGCGGCTGATGCTGCTGGATATTATCCTTGAGGAAGATTGTTCCTGCTGTAAGGAAATCTATTTCAAGGCATCAAAGGTAGATCCAAAAATCGGCGTTGCAACCGTTTACCGCATGGTAAACGCAATGGAGGATATCGGAGCCATTAAGTGTATGCGCGGATTTCAATTGGCGGGTTCTGAATAGTTGAAAAAGGCGGTTTGTCGAAAGATAGGCCGCTTTTTTTCGTTCATAAGAAATAAAAAAGTATACAGGCTTGCAGTTTAAAGCTTCCCATAATATAATGTATTGCGATAGGAAAAATGGGATAAAAGGAGTTCATATATGTTAACACAGTTTTCTAGAACGGAGTTACTGCTCGGAAAAGAAGCGATGGACCGGCTGAAAAATGCCCGTGTGGCAGTGTTTGGAATCGGCGGCGTGGGAGGATACGTCTGTGAAGCACTGGTTCGGACAGGCGTAGGCGCATTCGATCTGATTGACGATGATAAAGTATGTCTGACAAATCTGAACCGTCAGATTATCGCAACAAGAAAGACGGTTGGGAAATATAAAACAGAAGTTATGAAAGAGCGCATGCTCGAAATCAATCCCGATGTGAAGGTGGAGATCCATGACTGTTTTTTTCTGCCGGAAAATGCAAAGGACTTTCCTTTTGAAGAATATGATTATATTGTGGACGCGGTAGATACGGTCACTGCAAAAATTGCGCTGGTGATGAAAGCAAAAGAGATGAACATTCCGATTATCAGCAGTATGGGGGCTGGAAATAAGTTAGATGCAAGCAAATTTGAAGTGGCAGATATTTACAAGACCAGTGTATGTCCATTAGCAAAAGTGATGCGCCGGGAGTTAAAGAAACGGGGCGTAAAGAAATTAAAGGTTGTGTATTCTAAGGAAGAACCGATCAAACCGGTAGAGGATATGGCAATTAGCTGCCGCTCAAACTGCATCTGTCCGCCGGGAGCAAAGCACAAGTGTACGGAGCGCCGGGCGATTCCGGGAAGTGTGGCCTTTGTGCCATCGGTAGTCGGACTGATCATTGCCGGGGAAGTGGTTAAAGATCTCGTCAAAGACTGTTAAAATAGGAAGAAAGAACGACTTGCGGTTTCCTTTTTGATATGTGATACTATAAAGGTAGAACAACATACAGATAGAAAGGGAAAAATTATGAAAACAAATGGAACCAGAAGAATTGTAACTTTTATGCTGGCACTGGTGCTGGTGTTCACAACGGTATGTGTTGGCACAACAGAAGTTGAGGCAGCAGAGAAGTTTACTACAATTATTGCACCTACACAGACAGAACAGGCGACAGCAGGAACAGAAGTAAAGACACCGTTTTCTCTGACCAAAAGTTATGGATTTGTTGCACAGATCGTGACAGAAGCACCTGTCGATATGACAATTACGGTATACGACAGTGTGGGAAATAAAGTACAGCGGGCAGATAACCCTTATCAGATATCATCATCTTCTACCAGCTGGGAGTATGAAGAAGGTGTGTATTATTTTGTAGATCCTGTTCCAAATGTGGATGCCGGGGATTACTATTACGGAATTACATTTTCACAGAGTACAAAATACCTTTTATACATGTATCAGTACAATGGTGGTGCAAAGATCAGCAATGCCAATGCGGTTGTTACCAAAGGATACACCAAGAAGCTTTCTGTTACCGGAGCAAAGGTAAAAGCATGGAAGTCTAAAGATTCCAAAATTGCCAAAGTAGATAAGAATGGTAAAGTAACCGGCGTCAAAGCTGGAAAAACAACGGTTTATGCTGTGACAGAAGATGGAGAGAATCTGACCTGTAAGGTAACCGTAAAGGAAAATAAATTTTCATCCGTAAAGTTAAGCAGTAGCGATGTGGATTACAATAAATGTGTGATGGAAGTTTATAAAGCTTCTTTTGATAAGTCTGGAAATCTTGTTATGACAGCTAGAATTGTCAATAATACGACAGACTATATTACCGCATTGAAGGATGTCAACATTGTTGTGAAAGATGCCAGTGGAAAAACGATTGGTACGTATAAAACGAGCAGATACAATGTTACCGTTTCTTCTTATTCGACAAAAGATGTTAAGTTCACATTGAAAAAGTCTTCTTTGAAGAAAAAGAAATTTGATTTGCGTAATGCTACGATTACCAGAAAGGGCGGCGCGTATTACTATCGTTAATTATTGAAAAAGAAAAGGCGTCCGGAAAAACGGACGCCTTTCTCATAGAAAAAGCAGATGACGGGAATCGAACCCGCCTCCCCAGCTTGGGAAGCTGGTATTCTACCGATGAACTACATCTGCGTTTCATATTTTATTATAGCACATTTTTGAAAAAAGTCATCAGGGGAAAAAGAAAAAAATCAAAAATAGGTAAAATTGGTTTGCTTTTGTAATTAAATAGTGTTAAACTGAAAGCATAAAAGCCAAAGACGGCGTACCTCAGTGAGGTGCGTCGTTTTTTATTTCATAGGAAATGTCGTTTGGTGTTAAATTCCTATGAAATAAAAAATTATAGGAGAAACACAAATGAAAACATTAGAAACCAACGATTGGATTATTTTAAACACAATCATTTATAAAGTCTATACGATGGAAGATTTTGATGAAATGCGAAAAGAACTGTTAGAACAGTTAAAACTGCTGGTGGATTTTGACAGTGCTGATTTTTATCTGGCATCCGTGGAGGAGGAAAAGAAACTGGACCGGCCGGTGATGTATAATTGCGACAGCAATCTATCGGAAGAATATGAGGAACTGGATTACAGCAGAGGGATTATGCTCAGCGGGAAATCGCTGATTTATCGGGAGACGGATATTATCAGTGATGAGTTGCGTGTGGAAACGGAATATTATAAGAAGGTATATAAGCCCAATAACTGGCATTATTCGCTGCAGGTTGTGATCGCAAAAGATCATCATTTCCTCGGTACAATTACGTTTTATCGTACCATTGGAAAGGAAAATTTTAAATACGATGACATTTTTGTTCTCGATATGCTCAAAGACCATCTGGCCTATCGGATGGAAAAGCATCAAAGACGGGCAGGGGAGGAAGGAGAAAAGCTTACGGTAACGCAGGCCGTGGAACAATATGGACTGACGCGGCGGGAGGATACGATCCTTCGAAATCTGATGCAGGGAAAGGAAAATCCGGTGATCTGCGAGGAACTGACCATCAGCACCAATACGCTCAAAAAACATATTTTAAACATATACCGGAAACTGGGAATACGCAATCGTGTACAACTGTTTAAAATGATCCGGGAGCATGATGAAGCCGGATAGAAGTTATAGGAATTGAGACTTGTTCAGGGCAGAGTACAATGCTATAATGAGGAATGGATTTTACGCAACAATTCAAGAATTGGAGAAATGGCATGTACCGAAAAACTGTAGAGGAATTGCAAAAGGACCAGAGAGAAAAGCTGGTCATCGATATAAGAAGTGAGCAGGATTATATAAAGGAAACTTATCCCGGCGCAAAACATATTTTCTGGGAAGAATTTATGGAGCACATTGGGGAGATCCCGAAGGAGCTGCCAGTGTATCTGTTTTGCTATACCGGGCAAAGAAGCGATGAAATTGCGGAAGATTTGTCAGAACAAGGGTATGAGATTTACAGCATTGAGGGAGGATATCGTTCCTATCTGCGCAAGAAACTGGCCGATTTTATGAAGGAAGATGACGGGACTGCAGAACGATTAGCAGACAAGGCTGCAGATGCGGAACGAAGCATTATTAAAAAATTTAAAAAGACCGTATGGAGACCTTTTACAAAAGCGATCAATGCGTATGAAATGATACAGGATGGAGATAAGATTGCAGTGTGCATATCCGGAGGAAAGGATTCCATGCTCATGGCAAAGTTATTTCAGGAGTTGGAACGGCACGGAAAGAAAAATTTTGAAGTTGTTTTTCTGGTTATGAATCCGGGATATAATGAGGTGAATTACCAGACAATATTAAATAATGCAAAAATGCTTAATATTCCGATTACGGTGTTCCAGACAGAAATTTTTGATACGGTTGTGGATATTACGGATTCCCCGTGCTATCTTTGTGCACGGATGCGCAGAGGGTATCTGTACAGTAAAGCACGGGAATTAGGATGCAATAAGATCGCGCTTGGACACCACTTTGACGATGTCATCGAGACCATTGTGATGGGAATGTTGTACGGCGCACAGATTCAGACGATGATGCCGAAGCTGCACAGTACAAATTTTGAGGGAATGGAACTGATCCGCCCACTGTATCTTGTGAGGGAAGCGGATATTATCCACTGGGCACAGTACAATGACCTGCATTTCATTCAGTGTGCCTGCCGTTTTACCGAAGGGTGTGCATCCTGTGGAGGAACAGAAAAAGGGTCAAAGAGAGCAGATGTGAAGCGTCTGATCCATAGTCTTGAACAGGAGAATCCTTATGTAGCTAAAAATATTTTCCGCAGTGTGGAGAATGTAAATTTAAATACCGTGATTGGATATAAAAAAGATGGGGTAAGACATCATTTTCTGGATACCTATGACGATGCTGCAAACCCGAACAAAGAATAAAAAACCGGATACCGTAATTTGCGATAAACAAAAAGCGGTATCCGGTTCTATTTATGTATTCGTATATTCCGGCAGGAAAGATTATTCTGCGTCTTTTGGCAGATGAAGATGTTTCTTGATAGCCGCAAAACTTTCGGCACTGATCACATGCTCAATACGGCATGCATCTTCTGTAGCTACTTTCGGATCGACACCCAGCGCGACCAGACCTTTGGAAAGCAGCTCATGCCGCTCGTAGATCATTTCTGCGATGGCACGTCCTTCGTCTGTCAGATATATAAATCCGGCGTCTGTGACCGTGATCTGATTTTTTTCACGGAGATTTTTCATGGCGATACTGACACTTGATTTTTTAAAGCCAAGTTCATTGGCAATGTCAACGGAACGCACCACCGGAAGTTTTTTACTTAATATTAAAATAGTCTCTAAATAATTCTCGGATGATTCCGTACTATGCATGATTGATTCCTCCCAATGTTACCTTTTGTTTCATTAAGTAGGATTATAACATAATCTGCGTAAATGGTCTAGCAAAAAAATTAACAAAAGTTGTTGACAACTAATGGGAGTTAGGATATACTAACATTGAATCAGAAAAACGTATGGATAGTCCTCTTTGTTTGATGGAAGGAGTGGTAGTAATGGGTACCGCAATTGTATTAATCATCTTGTTAGTAGTGGTTTCTCTTGTGATTAGAAGCATCATCAAAGACAAAAAAAATGGAAAATCCATAACCTGTGGTGGTGACTGCAAGAACTGTCATGGGTGCCATTAATTAAATGTTCAACATACTTTATTGCAAAGAGACTGGCTTGTGCCGGTCTTTTTGTCGTTGCCTGGTTCCGGGAGAGGACGTGCAAAGCTGTTGAATCCCCTGGGTGTGAGTGTTATAATGATTCAGGCAAATAAATATAAAGGAAAAGGGATTATGAGAAAATTACTGATTTATCTGAACGAATACCGCAAAGAATGTATTCTGGCGCCGCTGTTTAAGCTGTTAGAAGCATCTTTTGAGCTGATTGTTCCGCTTGTTGTGGCAGCGATTATCGATCATGGAATTGCGGCATCAAACAAGTCTTATATTTTTAAGATGGGAGGCGTTATGGTGCTGCTTGCACTGATCGGACTGGCATGTTCGATTACGGCACAGTACTTTGCGGCGAAAGCGGCGGTAGGGTTTTCTACCAAAGTCCGCTATGCACTGTTTTCCCATATTCAGAAACTGTCTTTTTCGGAAATGGATACCATTGGGACTTCTACGCTGATCACACGTATGACCAGCGATATCAACCAGACGCAGTCGGGCGTCAATATGGTACTCCGGCTGTTTTTAAGGTCTCCGTTTATTGTATTTGGTGCCATGATCATGGCATTTACCGTGGATGTAAAGGCAGCGCTGATTTTCGTCGTTACAATTCCACTTTTGTCGGTTGTTGTTTTTTCCGTGATGCTTGTCAGTATTCCGCTGTTTAAGAAAGTACAGCGCGGGCTTGATGAAGTTCTCGGACACACGCGGGAAAATTTAGACGGTGCCCGTGTCATCCGTGCCTTTAACAAGCAGGAAGAGGAAACGAAGGATTTTAATGAGAGCAACGCTTATCTGACAAAGATTCAGATGCTGGTAGGAAGAATTTCCACATTGATGAACCCTCTGACTTATGTGATTATTAATTTCGCAATTATTGCGGTGATCTGGGTCGGAGGCCGGCAGGTTGACATCGGACGGATCAGTCAGGGTGAGGTGATTGCACTGGTAAACTATATGTCACAGATACTGGTGGAGCTGGTAAAACTTGCAAATCTGATCATTACCATCAATAAGGCGATTGCCTGTGGAAACCGTATTCAGGAGGTGCTTGAGGTAGTACCGACGATTACGGATTCTGTCACAGAGACAAAGAAAAGCGCATCCGGTGAACTGGAGGTGGAATTTTCCCATGTTTCCATGAAATATGCGGGAAATGCGCAGGATTCTCTTACAGATATTAATCTGAAAGTGAAAAAAGGACAGACAATCGGAATTATCGGTGGAACCGGTTCCGGTAAAAGTTCGGTGGTCAACCTGATCCCGCGTTTTTACGATGTATCCCAGGGAAGTATAAAAGTTGCGGGAACCGATGTGCGTGAGTATCCGCTTGCGGATCTGCGGCAGCGCATTGGTGTTGTCATGCAGAAAGCCGTATTGTTTCAAGGAACGATTGCACAGAATCTGCGCTGGGGAAATCCGGATGCGACAGAGGAACAGTTGTGGCATGCGATTGAAGTGGCTCAGGCAGCGGATGTGGTAAAGGGAAAAGAAGGCGGTCTGGATTATGTGATTGAACAGGGCGGACGAAATCTCTCCGGCGGACAAAAGCAGCGTCTGACGATTGCCCGTGCCGTTGTAAAAGATCCGGAGATTCTGATTCTCGATGATAGTGCATCGGCACTGGATTTTGCCACCGATGCGCGCCTGAGGGCCGCACTGCGTAATCTGCAGGGAAATAAAACCATATTTATTGTTTCCCAGAGAACTTCCTCCATCCAGTTTGCAGACCAGATACTGGTGATGGATGACGGACAGGCAGTGGGACTGGGAACGCATGAGGAGCTGCTTGAAAACTGTGAAATTTATCGTGAGATTTATGAATCTCAGTTTAAGAAAGAAGATCTGAGAAAGAACGGAGGTGCAGGAAATGTCTAAGCAGAAGAACATGACCGGACAGATTGCAACACTAAAAAAAGTGATGCATTATCTGAAACACTATATACCCATACTGATTCTGTCTGTTGTGCTGGCAACGGTGACAGTGGCACTGACACTGTATTTTCCGATTCTGACCGGACGGGCGATTGACCTGATTCTGGACAAAGGAAATGTGGATTTTCCGGGGATTCTTGCAATTGCAAAAGAAGGCGCAATTGTAATTGGCATCACGGCTGCGGCACAGTGGATTATGAATATGTGCAATAACCGTATGACATACAATATTGTCCGTGATATCCGAAGGGATGCGTTTGAGAGGATCGAGCATCTGCCGTTGTCTTATATTGACAGTCATTCCCATGGGGACATGGTCAGCCGTATCATTGCGGATGTGGACACGTTTGCGGATGGTCTGCTGATGGGATTCACACAGCTGTTTACCGGTCTGGCAACGATCATCGGTACTTTGCTGTTTATGCTCTTTGTCAATGTTAAGATTACGGTAGTGGTTGTGCTTCTGACACCGATTTCTTTGTTTGTGGCTGGCTTTATTGCAAAAAAGACGTATTCCATGTTTCAGCTGCAGACGCAGACGAGAGGAGAACAGACAGCGCTGATTGAAGAGATGGTCGGAAATCAGAAGGTCGTACAGGCATTTTGCCATGAAAAGGAAGCACTCGGACAGTTTGCGGATGTAAATGACCGTCTGCAGAAATATTCGCTGCGGGCAACCTTTTTTTCGAGTCTGGTGAACCCGAGTACACGTTTTGTTAACAGTCTGGTATATGCAGCTGTGGGAATTACGGGAGCACTTGCCGTTATTCTGACAGGCGGAGCATTTTCTGTCGGAAATCTTTCCTGTTTTTTGTCTTATGCAAATCAGTATACCAAGCCGTTTAATGAGATTTCGGGGGTTGTGACAGAATTGCAGAATGCCCTGGCATGTGCGGCGCGTTTCTTTGAACTGATTGAGGCAAAAGAAGAAGAGCCGGATGCAGCAGATGCGTATCAGTTAGAACAGGCAGACGGAACGGTAGACATTGACCATGTGTATTTTTCCTATGTGCCGGAGCAGAAGCTGATCGAGGATTTTAATCTGCATGTACAGCCGGGACAGAGGATTGCCATTGTCGGCCCAACCGGATGTGGAAAAACGACACTGATTAATCTTTTGATGCGTTTTTATGATGCTGATTCCGGGCATATCCAGGTGAGCGGACATGATGTGATGCACATGACCAGACACAGCCTGCGGAAAAATTATGGAATGGTATTACAGGAAACGTGGCTGAAAAAGGGAACCATCCGGGAGAATATCTGTATGGGAAAACCGGATGCAACCGAGGAAGAAATGATTGCAGCGGCAAAAGCAAGCCATGCACACAGCTTTATCCGCAGACTGTCGAAAGGGTATGATACTGAGATTACAGAAGATGGGGGCAATCTGTCACAGGGACAAAAGCAGCTTCTTTGTATTACCCGTGTCATGTTATGCCTTCCGCCGATGCTGATTCTTGACGAGGCTACTTCCTCTATTGATACAAGAACGGAAATCCGTATACAGAAGGCATTTCTGACGATGATGAAGGGACGTACAAGTTTCATTGTGGCGCATCGTCTTTCCACGATCCGGGAGGCAGACAGTATTCTGGTCATGAAAGACGGAAAGATTATCGAACAGGGAAATCATGATACCCTGCTGGCACAGAACGGCTTTTATGCAACGCTGTATAACAGTCAGTTTGATCAGGGTTAAAGCCCGGTTTCGGCTTTATAAGAGTATGCATTGGAGATGCGTGTGTTTTCTGCCGTCAGCGTAACCGGTTCCCGGTAATAGGCAATTACCGGAGTGCCGACCTGTAGAGTCTGAAACAGTTTTTTTGCCTTTTTCGGAGGCACATTGATACAGCCGTGAGAACCGGAAGTTTTGTAGATCTCTTTGCCAAATGTGCTGCGCCAGCTTGCATCGTGGATGCCGACATTGTAGGCAAACGGCATGAAATATCTGACATCGGACGCATAATTTTCGCCGACAAGTGTGGCATCTTTCTGTTTGTATGCAATCTTAAAGATGCCATCCGGTGAGCCGTTTCCGCGGCTGATGTTTCCCGAAACAATGCCGGTGTCTGTGACAAGTGATCCGTCCTTGTAATACCAGAGATGCTGGCTGGTATAGTCAATTTCCACATAAGTATTGCCGATATCATCCAGTCCGCTCTGCATGGCGCGCTGCTCATAGACAGGTTCCCGTTTTACAGGTTTTCCACCTTTTAAGTCTTTTAAGAGCTCTTTTTTTTCTTTGGATTTGTCAATTACCCAGCCGTAATCGCCACCGCCGATTTTTACGGTGTCCCCTTTGCTTGTCTTGAATTTCCGTACATCCCCATAGGTGTTGTAAGTACTTGCCAGATGCTGGACATAGGAAGTCAGCCGGGTATCATTGATGGAAACCGAGCCGTCTTTTTTGAGGTCAAGTAAAGACAGGATACCGGCTTTATCCAGCCCTTCGTCAGCTCCTTTGATTTCGTAGGTGACGGTTGCGGCCATATACCGGTCAAGCTGTGAAACCGTATCTGCAATCTGCTGGTCATCTGCCGTTACGGACGGTTTTTCGTAGCAGGCATCGGAAAGCGTGAGTGTAGTTTCCTGATCGTCTATGGCTTTTTGGATTTCCTTTATGATCTCATCGCGGATGGGGGTATTTCCTGGTGTCTCATTTACGATGGTATAATCATCATCCATAATACGCAGATGTGCATTCTCCGGTGCTTCGATATAGGAAGGATCAAAGATAGCCAGCGCATCGGTCAGCTGGTTTAATGCGGTTTCATCGTAGTGAAAAGAACGGTTCAGATCTATTTGGTGTTTTTGAAACAGGGCAACCGGCCACAACAGGATTTTCTGCTGTTTTACAAGCGATTGTTCTTCACCGGAACGTTTGTAAGTATAGGAAAAGTCACTTCCGGAAAGTGTGTATTTGTTCCCTTTGCGATCCGTTATGTGCAGCTGATAATTTTGCGCGGAAGCAATGTTTTTTGCTTCCAGATCATCCGCAGTCTGGTTGCCACAGGAAATCCCACCGATGGTTGTATGGGGGAAATAATGCCCGTGGTAATAAACACAAAAACCTGCATAGACGCCGATGACAGCTGCACCTGTACCGCAGAGAATGCCGCGGAGTACCCTCAAAGAGGTTGTTTGTTTTGCCATAAAACTCTCCTTTTTATGAGACGTGATCTGGTTTTAAATGAGGAACCGGCATATACACCGGTACACCGTTTTGATAGGTGAGAGAAACCTCTCCCTGGATTAACGGGTAAAGATAGTTGTAAAGCTCCTGACGGATATCGTTTCCGTGTGCATTGATCCATTCACGCGGGATGGATTTTGCCTCATTGGCAATGCCGCGGATCGGGGCATGGTCATAGGCTACCGCATATGGGGTATTCGAGGTGCGCGTCAGGGTTACCATGGAGGCGGTTACACCTTCCTCAGCGAGCAAAACAGCATGTTCTCCGAGTGCAAATGCCTCTGACTGATCGGTAGCAGATGCCAGATGGGAGGCACAGCGCTGCAATACATTGATTTCTATGGAACGGACTTTGACGCCGATGTTTTCCTTGACCAGAAATTCAAGTGCTTTTCCGGCTCCGGAGAGCTGCTGGTGTCCGAACTGGTCAGCCACTGCTTTGGAAGCTGTGATGTAGTCTCCGTTTTTGTCACGGATTCCCTCGGATACGGCAACAATCACATTGTTTAATGTTTTTAATTTGTTCCGGATATCGGTCAGAAACTGCTCTTTGTCAAATGCAACTTCCGGGAGATAAATAAAATGCGGGGCAGTGTTGTAGTCATTTCGCGCCAGGGCGCTGGCAGCAGTGAGCCATCCGGCATCGCGCCCCATAATTTCTACGATAGTGACGCTTTTTACCGCGTAAATAAACGTATCGTGTGCAATTTCCAGCATTGTGGATGCAATGTATTTGGCGGCAGAACCGAATCCGGGTGTGTGGTCGATCATGCATAGATCGTTGTCAATGGTCTTTGGAACTCCGATAATCCGGATGTCGCTCTTGATTTTGGCGGCATAATCGGATAATTTAAGTACAGTATCCATGGAGTCATTGCCACCGATATAGAAAAAGGCTTTGATGTTTAATTTTGCAAACTGGTTGAAGATGAATACATAAGCAGAGTCGTCATCTTTGTAGTCCGGAAGTTTGTGCCGGCAGGAACCTAAATACATGGCCGGTGTAACTTTTAACCGGTTAAGGGTTTTTTCATCCGGGATCATCTGGGAAAGATTCAGATAACGCTCATTTAAAATACCGAGGATTCCATTGATTGCCCCGTAGCAGGTGTCGTACTTGCCGGACTTTTTTATTCCGGAGATGACTCCGGCGAGACTGGCGTTGATTGCTGCGGTTGGGCCGCCTGACTGTGCGACCATACAGTTTGACTGATTCATATGTAGCTCCTTAAAATGATATAATGTATGTGTACTTCATTGTAGAGGTTTTGGAAAGGAATCGCAAGTGAAACAAATGAAAAATCATAATTTCTATGACAATTGCATGCTGTGTCCGCGCACATGCGGGGCGCAGCGCAGTAAGGGAAAAACTGGAATCTGTGGGGTGACAGAGACATTAAAGGTAGCACGGGCGGCTCTGCATTTCTGGGAAGAACCGTGTATCAGCGGAACAAAAGGTTCGGGAGCCGTCTTTTTTTCCGGCTGTGCCCTGCACTGTGTGTTTTGTCAGAATGAGTCGATTGCACAGGGGACTGCGGGAAAAGAAATCACACCGGAACGGCTGGTGGAGATTTTTCTGGAACTGCAGGAACAGGGGGCGAACAATATCAATCTGGTTACACCGGGGCAGTATGTGCCGCATATCATCCGGGCGGTAGAACAGGCGAGACGGCAGGGACTTGCGGTTCCTATTGTATACAATACGGGAAGCTATGAGAATGTGGATACCATCAAGGCACTGGAAGGAATCGTGGATATTTATCTTCCGGATTTTAAGTATATGGCCCCATTTCTTGCGGCAAAATATTCCCATGCACCAGATTATCCGCAGACAGCAAAGGCTGCAATTGCAGAGATGGTGCGTCAGCAGCCCCGGCCGGTGTTTGCGTGGGAAGAAAAAAGAGGCGAAGACGTGCCGAAGGAAGCCTGCGAGGGAGCTGTGATGAAGAGGGGTGTGATTGTGCGCCAGCTGCTTTTGCCCGGATGTCTGAAAGATGCCAGAAACATTGTCCGGTATTTATATGAAACATACCAGAATAAAATCTATGTGAGTCTGATGAGTCAGTATACGCCGCTAGAACATGTCAGAGATTATCCGGAACTTGCGCACCGGGTGAGCCGGCGCACATATGACCGCTATGTGGACGCTGCAATTGCGCTTGGAATTACCCAGGCTTTCATTCAGGAGCCGGGGGTGGCAAAAGAAAGTTTTATTCCGGATTTTTCAAATGCAGAAGGCGTGTGAAATAATTGGAAAAATGTGTAAAATTGACTGGTTTTTTGACAGATATTGTAGTACCATAGATACATATAAGAGGAGTAATCAGGGAGGTATATGATATGGCAGAAAAGCCGGCAGGACATATTCTGATCGAATGCCCGAATACCATTTTTCATCTGTATGCCCGTGATGAGGGAGAGTTATCAAAAATTGAGACCTTTCTGCGCAATATCCGCGGAATCAAGCGGCTTGGGCTGAATGATATTTATATATGGTGCAATCGTCAGGGAATTTTATATGTTACAAAATTTCATTATCGCAAGGATTTTTCCCTGTGGTTTAATATGAAATCCTACTATCTGTATTTTTTACAGAAATTCCGTTATCAGTTTGCGCAGTATGCGGGATAAATATTTGTGGTTACTGTGTATGAGAGACCGTCAGTGGATTGCACTGCGGTCTTTTTTCTTATATAATGAGGAAGCAGGAAAAGCCTGAAACGAAAAAGGAGAGTGAATATGAGATTTCCGGAATTTTTAAAAGAACATGGAACGATCGGATTTGTCGCGCCGTCATTCGGCTGTGCGACAGAACCTTATTATACAGCATTTGCACATGCAAGAGAACGGTTTGGGCAGATGGGATATCATACACAGATGGGGCCGAATTGTCTGGTGGATAAGGGAATCGGGATCAGCAACGACCCGGCATTATGTGGCAAAGAACTGAATGAAAGCTATTGCGGAACCGAAAATGACGTCATTATTTCCTGCGGTGGCGGGGAGCTGATGTGTGAAGTTGTTCCGTATATTGATTTCGCAGGGATTGCGCAGGCGAAGCCAAAGTGGTATATGGGGTTTTCCGATAATACCAATTTTACGTTCTTATCTGCAACGATTGCAGATACGGCCGCCATTTACGGACCGTGCGCAGCCGCGTTTGGAATGGAACCGTGGCATCCGGCCGTGCAGGACGCACTGGATCTGCTCTGCGGAAAGATTACCCGTGTGCATAATTATGATCTGTGGGAGAAAGAATCTGTCAAAGATGAAGAACATCCGCTGGCGCCGTATCATGTGACGGAGCCTGTGGAACTGAAAGTATTTCCACAGGGAGCCGAAAATGTTACAATGGAGGGAAGACTGATCGGCGGATGTATGGATTGTCTGGTAAACCTTCTCGGTACGCGCTTTGATCACGTAAAAGAATTTCAGGAGCGGTATAAAGAGGATGGATTTCTCTGGTTTCTGGAAGCCTGTGATCTGCATGTGATGTCCATCCGCCGTGCCATCTGGCAGATGAAAGAGGCCGGATGGTTTTCGCATGTGAAGGGATTTCTGATCGGACGGCCAGTGTGTTTCGGAGAAGAAGCATTCGGGATTGATCATTACCGGGCAGTAACCGATCTGCTGGCAGAGTATCAGGTTCCGGTGATCATGGATCTGGACATCGGACACATGGCTCCTATGATGCCGGTTGTTACCGGGGCCATGGCAAAAGCACATGTGCAGGGAAATACATTTGTTCTGGATTATGAATGGAGGTAAAAATGAAAGGTTTGAAAAAATATATGGCAGGTATTCTTGTGGCAGGCATGGTTCTTGGAAGTGCAGCAGTTCCGGCACCGGTGTATGCGACAGAGGCAGAGGATGCACAGGAAGATAACGGGGATGATGTGGAAATTACACTGGACGACAAGCCATATCTGGCGCTCGGAGCGGATCTGACTGCAGACCAGCAGCATACCGTGTTATCTTATATGGGGATCGAAGCGGCGGATTTTGATAAATATGATGTGGTTTATGTGAGCAATGCAGAAGAACATCAGTATCTGGATTCTTATGTTCCGAAAAAACAGATCGGAACGAAAGCGCTTTCTTCCGTGCTGGTTTCCCTGGCAGATTCCGGTAACGGGCTGAAGGTATCCACATACAACATTAATTACTGTACGGCGGGCATGTACAAGAACGCACTTGCCACTGCAGGGGTGGAAGATGCCAATGTGATTGTTGCGGGACCGTTTCCGCTTTCCGGGACGGCAGCACTGGTCGGTGCGATCAAAGCGTATGAGACGATGACAGGTGAGGAAGTTTCTGATGCAAACCTCGATGCGGCAAACGATGAACTTGTGCTGACCGGTAAACTGGTAGAAGAGATCGGAGATTCTGAAAAAGCAGAAGATCTGATCGCACTGGTGAAAAAGGAAGTGGCAGAAAACAACCTGACCAGTGCGGAAGATATCCAGAACGTGATCGAGCAGGCATGTGAAGAACTGGATATTCATCTTTCTGCTGACAACAAGCAGCAGATTGCCGGTTTGATGAAAAAAATAGAAGGACTGGATCTGGATGTGGACAAACTGAAAGACCAGGCAAAGGATCTGTATCAGAAACTGGAAGATCTGGATTTCCATGTGGATAAAGAAAGTGTTGGGAATTTTTTTACACGGATCATTCAGGCAATCGTGGAGTTCTTCCGGGGACTGTTCAAATAGATGGTAATTGGTGACAAAGAATAAGATGGAGGAACTTATGAAAGGAAAAAGAATACGCGGAAAAAAAACGCTGAGTGTTCTGCTTGCTTCCCTGATGGTATTTACGGCAGTTCCGCTTTATGCTTCTGGGACGGTAAAGGCAGCACCGCAGCAGGAAGCAGAAGTGCAGGTACAGGAAGTACAGACACAGGCAGAAAGTGGCCTTTCCAATATTGCAGCAGACTGTGAGATCACTGTTCCGAGTGCGGAAGCAGGAAAAGGTAAGGAAAATCTGGTGGATGGCAACACTTCTACGCTGTGGGTAAACAATGGGGCAGACTGGCCGTGTACGTTAACCTTTGCACTGCCGGAGGCAAACACGAAATGTGTGAAAAAAATAGTGCTGAAATTCGAATCCGGCCATACACCGTGGAGCATGGATGTATCCCTGAAATATGCACTGAACAACGTAACAAGTGATCTGGTCAGTGTACCGGGATCTGCAAAGACTGCAAAATTTGATGATGGCTATACGTTTGAATTTGAAAATGCCCAGGCGATGACTCATCTGTATGTGGAACTTTCCAATCCGAAGAACAACGGTGCAACCGGCGCTTTCTGGCCGGCGATCGCAGAGGCAGAAGTTTATATTGATAACGGTGCGGAAGAAACAGTTGAACTGGAAAACATCGCTGCTACCAGAAAGCAGAGTCTGACACTGAAAAGCGAAGTCAATGCATCCGCAGACAAAGCAAAAATCACCGACAACGATGAGACAACGGCATCTCCTCTTCAGGAGAAAACCTTTGCAGCCGGCAGCAGTGAGACCTTTGCAGAAGTTGGTTTTGGCGTAGAGCAGAAGATGCGTCAGATTATTCTGGCACTGCCAAAGGACAATCAAAATGCATCCTATACCTATAAGCTTTACGGAAAAGCAACAAAAAACGGCTCTTATGAAACACAGCCGTTTGCGACCGGAAACATCAATACCGGTGATGCAAACAAAGTAAAGATCAACGCAGCTGATGTGGATTCTGCTGTCAAAGATCTGGAATACGAATCCGTAAAGGCTGTTTTTGAGGCAGCAAACGATGACGGAAAAAATAACATCCTGTCTCTGGCAGAGTTCCAGATCCTTGCAAACAAAGCAACGATCGCAGAGGCGGATACTGAAAATATCGTATGGAAAAGCACCGCACTGCACAGCAACTACAGTCAGGACACCCTGAACCGCATTGTTGACGGAAATTTAAGCAATACCTGGAGTGCAGACCAGTATCCGGCATATGTGGATTTTGATCTCGGAGCAGAGTATGATCTGTCAAGGATTGAAGTTTACACCCCGAAAAACGGCTATTCCCAGTATTCTCTGTACTACAGCAACGATGGTCAGAATTACAGCAAACTTGCGGAGAAAACCGGCACCGATGCCTGTCCGGATGGAGGAGAGGTTTATCAGGCAGAAGGAAAGAAAGCAAGCAGTGTGCGTATCCTGCTTTCCTACAATTCTGCAAGTTCCAAAGCCGTTCTGAATGAAGTTCGTATCCTCGGAACAAAGAGCG
>ERZ773114.2042-NODE-2042-length-19782-cov-20.922188_pt1 | contig 19782 bp, 18 predicted proteins | sample MGYA00580564_ERZ773114 | MGnify/ENA primary metagenome ERZ773114 (study PRJEB29015, sample SAMEA2737836) | human gut metagenome | biome: human gut; feature: human-associated habitat; material: faeces | place: China | collected 2012 ... | reverse complement strand
CTCATCGAAAAATGCCCGATGCTGGCAGATTTCAAGGCCGTCCAGTCCGGCGACTGCTGGTGTACGGCCCAGAGCCTCTTCCAGCAGAGTATGGAGCTGGCCGACCTCATCTCGGATATGAACCTCGTCTTCACCGAGGGCTCGCCCGACCCGGCGTCCCTCCGTTTCTTACAGCGCATCGTATAAAAGGAGCTTTGTCATGACCACCACCCGCCGCCTCAGCCTCGCGTACCTCGCCCTCACGGCGGGGGTCGCGGTGCTGTTTGCACTCAACCTGTTCTGGGGCAGTGTGTCCCTGACGCCCGGCGCGGTGGCGGCGGCTCTGCTGGGCCGGGGCGAAGATGCGCTGGCCGTGGGCATCGTGCTCCAGCTCCGTCTGCCCCGGGCGGTCATGGTCGTGCTGCTGGGCGCGGCCCTCTCGGCTGCAGGCTACCTCCTGCAGACCTTCTTCGCCAACCCCATCGCCGGCCCCTTCGTCATGGGCGTGTCCAGCGGCGCAAAGCTGGCAGTGGCCCTGACGATGGTGGTGTTTTTACAGCGGGGGCTGCTCACCAGCTCGGCCACCCTCATCATCGCCGCCTTTGCAGGCTCGATGGCGGCGATGGCCTTTGTGCTGGTGGTGGCCCGGCGGGTGCCGCGGATGAGCATCCTCGTCATCTGCGGCATCATGATCGGTTATATCTGCTCGGCTGTCACCGACATCGTGGTGACTTTCGCTCAGGACTCCAACATCGTCAATCTCCACAACTGGTCGATGGGCAGCTTTTCCGGCATGACCTGGGCCAACGTGGGTGCAGCGGCCTGCGTGGTGCTGCCCGCGCTGGCGGCGTCGTTCCTACTCTCGAAGCCCATGGCGGCCTACCAGATGGGCGAGAGCTACGCCAGGAGCGTCGGCGTACCGGTGCGGGCCTTCTCGACGGCCCTCGTGCTGCTTTCCAGCCTGCTTTCCGCCTGCGTGACGGCCTTTGCAGGCCCCATCTCCTTTGTGGGCATTGCGGTGCCGCATCTGGTCAAGAACCTGCTAGGCAGCGCAAAGCCCCTTTATGTCCTGCCGGGCTGCTGTCTGGGCGGGGCAGCGTTCTGCCTGCTCTGCGACCTCATCGCCCGCAGCCTGTTCGCGCCCACTGAGCTGTCCATCAGCTCGGTGACGGCGGTTTTCGGTGCGCCGGTGGTCATCTGGCTGCTGGTGCGCCGCCAGACACAGGAGGGCCGGGAATGAGCGATCCGAAATTCTACTGCTGCGCCGAGGACCTTGCCATCGGCTACGGCAAAACGCCCCTGATGGAGCACATCGGACTCGGTGTCGGGAAGGGGACCATCCTCACCCTCATCGGCCCCAACGGCGCGGGAAAATCCACCCTGCTCAAGACACTGGCAGCGCAGCTGGCCCCCCAGGGGGGCGCTGTGCTGCTGGACGGCAAAAATCTCGCGGACTACTCCGGCCCGGAGCGCGCCCGCAAAATGGCTCTGATGGTGCCCCACACCCGCCGCACCGAGCTGACCACCTGCTTCGAGATGGCGTCCGCCGGGCGCTACCCCTACACGGGGCGGCTGGGTGTCCTCTCGGCAGAAGATAAGCGTCAGGTCCATGCCGCGCTGGCCCTCGTGGGGGCCGAGGCGCTGGCGGGCCGGGACTTCAACCGTATCAGCGACGGCCAGCGCCAGCGCGTCCTGCTGGCTCGGGCCATCTGCCAGCAGCCGGAGCTGATATTATTGGACGAGCCTACGTCTTTCCTCGACATCAAGGGCAAGGCCGAATTGCTGGCCATCCTGAAAAGCCTCGCCCGTGACAAGAAGATGGCCGTCATCCTCAGCCTCCACGAGCTGGAGCTGGCGCAGAAAGTTTCCGACAAGGTCGTCTGCGTCTCGGCGGCGGGCGTCTCGGACGTCATGACGCCGGAAAAGGCCTTTGCCCGGGAAAACATCTGCAAAATTTATGCTCTGACCGATGAGCAGTACGCATTCCTCTACGGTGAGGCAAAAGCGCCGGAGGAAAAGCGCCCGCTCTTTGAGCACTACGTCCGCAGCGGCCAGAAGCTCCTGCGCTGCGGCTATACCACCGGCACCTGTGCGGCGCTGGGCGCGGCGGGCGCGGCACGGCTGCTGCTCACCGGCCGCACCCCCGAGACGGTGGCCCTCCGCACCCCGAAGGGCATCGTGGTGGAGGTGGAGCCTATCTTCTGCCGCCTGTCCGGCGAGGGGGCCGAGTGCGCCATTCGGAAGGACGGCGGCGACGATGTGGACGTGACCACCGGTCTGCCGGTCATCGCCAGTGTCGCCCTCCGGCCCGAGCTGGCCGGCGAGGTGCGCATCCACGGCGGTGAGGGCGTGGGCCGGGTAACAAAGCCCGGTCTCGACCAGCCCGTGGGCGAAGCTGCCATCAACCACGTCCCCCGGGCCATGATAAAGGAAGCGCTGGAAAAAGAGGCCGAATCTGCCGGGTACGCGGGCGGCTTTGACGTCACCATCTCCATCGAGGGCGGGGCCGAAACGGCGAAGCGCACCTTCAACCCCCATATGGGCGTGGAAGGGGGCCTCAGCGTCCTCGGCACCAGCGGCATCGTCGAGCCCATGAGCCAGCAGGCCATCCTCGACACCATCCAGCTGGAAATGGGGCAGGCGGCGCTTCGGGCCGGAAGCCCCCGGCGGCTCATCCTCGCCCCGGGCAACTACGGCCTCGACTATCTCCACGAGAAGATGCCCGCCCTAAAGAATATCCCGGTGGTCAAGACCTCGAACTTCATCGGGGATACGATGGATATGGCGGCGGCATCCCACTTCGAAGAGGTGGTGCTGGTGGGCCACATCGGCAAGCTGGTCAAACTGGCGGGCGGCGTCATGAACACCCACTCCCGCACAGCCGACTGCCGCACCGAGCTGCTCTGCGCCCACGCCGCCCTCTGCGGCGCATCCCGGGACGTCTGCGCGGCCCTGATGAACGCGGCTACCACTGACGCCTGCATGGAGATCTTAGACAAAGCAGAGATGAGAGAGCCGGTGCTGTCCAGCCTGCTGGACGCCATCCAGCTCCACCTCGACCGCCGCGCCGCCGGGGCGTTCCGGGTGGGCGCGGTACTCTTCTCGAACCAATACGGCCCGCTGGGCCAGACCAGAACTGCAAAGGAGCTGCTGGACGAATGGAAAAACGGATAGGCATTTTTTACGGCGTCAGCGTCGGCCCGGGCGACCCGGAGCTCATGACCCTGCAGGCTGTCCGCCGCCTCGAAAACTGTCCGGTCATCGCTGCGCCCCAGACCCCGAAGGGCGGGATGCTGGCGCTGGACATCGCAAAAGGTGCGGTGGAGCTGAGCGGCAAGACCATCCTGCCGCTGCGCTTCGCCATGAGCCTTGACCCGGCGGTGCAGAAAGCCGCCCACATCGAGGCGGCCCGGGCCGTGAAAGAATATCTCGACGCCGGGCAGGATGTCGCCATGCTCAACCTCGGCGACGTGTCCGTCTACGCCACCTTCGGCTACCTGCAGGAGATCTTGGAGGCCGAGGGCTGCAAGACCGTGATGCTCCCCGGCGTGACGAGCTTCTGTGCCGCTGCGGCCCGGCTGGGCCAGTCCCTGACGGGCGGCATGGAGCAGCCGCTGACCATCGCCCCGGGGCGCTGCGCCGCTGAGGTGCTGGCCGCACCGGGCGCAAAAGTGCTGATGAAATCGGGCCGTCAGCTGCCCGAGACGCTGGCCGCGCTGGCCGACGCCGGGCTTCTGAGCCGGAGCGCGATGGTCTGTAACTGCGGTCTGCCGAACGAGGAGGTCTGGCCCGACCTGGCCGATTATGACCCGGCCCGGCCGGCGGACTATTTCGCAACGATTTTGGTGAAGGAGGGGTAAGATATGGTCCATTTTGTAGGAGCCGGGCCGGGCGCGCCCGACCTCATCACCCGGCGGGGTGCAGCCCTGCTGGCCGATGCCGACTGCATCATCTACGCGGGCAGTCTCGTCAACCCGGCCCTGCTGGGGCTGGCGAAGTCCGGCTGTGCCATCTATAACAGCGCCGAGATGACGCTGGAACAGGTGCTGGACACCATCCGTGCCGCCGAAAAGGCCGGCGGAACCACGGTCCGCCTCCACACCGGCGACCCCTGCCTCTACGGGGCCATCCGGGAGCAGATGGACGCACTGGACGCCGACGGCATCCCCTATGACGACACCCCGGGCGTGTCCAGCTTCTGCGGCGCGGCGGCAGCACTCTGTGCCGAGTACACCCTGCCCAATGTGAGCCAGACCGTCATCATCACCCGGATGGAGGGCCGCACTCCTGTCCCTGAGGCCGAGCAGCTGGAAAAGCTGGCCGCTCACGGGGCTACCATGGTCATCTTCCTCTCCATCGGGCTGGTGGACAAAGTCCAGCAGGCCCTTCTCGAGAGCGGCGGCTACCGCCTCGATACCCCTGCCGCTGTGGTCTATAAGGCCACCTGGCCCGAGCAGAAGGTGGTGCGCTGCACCGTCTCCACACTGGCCGAGGAGACCCGCAAAAACGGCATCACCAAGACCGCCCTCATCGTCGTGGGCGACTTTCTGGGCGAAAATTACGAGCGCAGCAAGCTCTATGACCCCGCCTTTACCACCGAGTTCCGGCAGGGGACGGAGGCCGGGCAGTGAGCCGGGCATATCTGGCCTTTACGGCAAAGGGCGAGGCGCTGGCCCATCGGCTGGCGGAAGCTCTGCCCGGCAGCGTGAGCCGCTGCGGCGGAGACATGACCCTGAAAGGCTGGACGGCGGAGCATTTTGCACAGGATGAGGCCCTGATTTTTGTAGGAGCTGTGGGCATCGCGGTGCGGGCCATCGCGCCCCACTGCAGGAGCAAGGCCGCCGACCCGGCGGTGGTGGTCGTGGACGAGGGCGGGAACTTCGCCGTGCCGCTTCTGTCGGGCCATCTGGGCGGTGCCAACGCGCTGGCCCGGGCGCTGGCAAAAGCGTGCGGCGCGGTGCCGGTCATCACGACGGCCACCGACATCAACGGCCTCTTCGCCGTGGACCTCTGGGCCAAGGCCCAGAACTGCGCTGTCCTTGAACCGGAGCGCATCAAGCGCGTCAGCGGCGCCCTGCTGGCCGGGCAGACTGTCCGGTACTGGTCGCCGTGGCCGGTGGCGGGGGAGACCCCCGCCGGAGTGGAAAAAACTGACGCACCCGAAGCCGCCGACTTCGCCCTGACCCTCACGCCGCAGGGCGAGGCGCTCCACCTCGTCCCCCACATCGGGGTGCTGGGGGTGGGGTGCCGCCGCGGCACAACGGCCCAGCAGCTGGAAGAAGCCTTCGCGGCGTTCTGTGCCGCGTCCGGCCTCAGCCCGGCGGCGGTCTGCGCGGCTGCCAGCATCGACCTGAAAAAAGATGAGCCGGGGCTTGCAGAGTTCTGCAAAGTCCACGGCTGGCCCATCACGTTCTATCCGGCCGACGAACTGCGGGCCGTGCCGGGACAGTTCACCCCGTCGGCCTTTGTGGCAAGTGTCACCGGCGTGGACAACGTCTGTGAGCGCTCGGCGGTAAAAGCCTCGGGCGGGATGCTCCTTCTGCCCAAAACGGCAGGCGGCGGCGTGACGCTGGCGCTGGCCGTCCGCCCCTTTGCACCCGATTGGAGGACAGAGCAATGAGTGAGAGTAAAAAGACCGTGTTCGTCGTGGGGCTTGGCCCCGGCGGCGGACAGTTTCTGACCGTGCAGGCGCAGAGCGCCTTGCAGCAGGCCGAGGTGTTGTGCGGCTATACGGTCTACATCGACCTTGTGCGCCCCCTCTACCCGGAAAAAGAGTGCTACACCACCGGCATGACCCGGGAGATCGACCGCTGCCGCTGGGCGCTGGACACCGCCCGAGCGGGTCGGGACGTGGCGCTGGTCTGCTCCGGCGACGCCGGGGTCTACGGCATGGCCAGCCCGCTGCTGGAGATGGCCGAAGAGTACCCGGACGTCAACGTGGAGGTCGTCCCCGGCCTGACCGCCGCCCTCAGCGGCGGCGCGGTGCTGGGTGCGCCGCTGGCCCACGATTTCTGCGTCATCTCGCTGTCGGACCGTCTCACGCCGTGGGAGGTCATCGAAAAGCGGCTGGTCTGCGCCGCTCAGGGCGATTTCGCACTGGCGCTGTACAATCCCTCGTCCAAGGGCCGCCCGGACTATCTGCGCCGGGCCGTGGACGTCCTGCTGGCGAACGGCAAAGCTCCGGACACCCTCTGCGGCTCTGTGCGGAACATCGGCCGGGAAGGGCAGGAAAAGCACATCCTGCCTCTTAGCCAGCTCCGGGACACCGAGGTGGATATGTTCACCACCGTCTTTGTGGGCAGCGCCGCCACCCGCGCGCTGAGCGGGCGGATGGTCACGCCGAGGGGGTACCGCCGATGAACGTCGTCGTTTTCAGCGGCACCACCGAGGGGCGGGCGCTTTCCCGTCAGCTGGCGGCGCTGGGCATCGAAGTCACCGTCAGCGTGGCCACCCCGCTGGGACAGGAAGAGCAGGGGAGCACCCCCGGCGTCACCGTCCGGTGCGGGCGGCTCCTGCCCGATGAGATGGCCGCGCTCTTGGGAGATGCCGCCCTCTGCATCGACGCCACCCACCCCTACGCAGTGGAGGCGACCAAAAACATCAAAGCAGCGGCAGAGAAGGCCGGGGTAGGATACCTCCGCCTGCTGCGCCCGGCCAGTCCGCTGCCGGAAAACTGTCTCGTCTTTGAGAGTGCAAAGCAGGCAGCCGAGGCGCTGGCTGCAGAAGAGGGCAACCTTCTATTGGCCACCGGGGCCAAGGAGCTGGCGCAGTTCGCGGCCATCCCGCCCGAGCGGCTCTACCCCCGTGTCCTGCCCACGCTGGAAAGCATCGCGGCCTGCGAGGCGGCGAACATCCCCCATCGCAACATCATCGCCATGCAGGGCCCCTTCAGCTTTGCCCTCAATCAGGCCATGATGGAGCAGTTCCATATCCGCTGGCTCGTCACCAAGGACGGCGGCGCAGCCGGAGGCTTCGACGAAAAAGCCGCCGCCGCCTCTGCTGCCGGTGCGCAGCTGGTGGTCATCCGCCGCCCGCCCGAGCAGGGCGAGACGGCTTCCGAGGTGTTGAAACGCTGCAAGGAGATGATAAGATGAACGTGACACTTATCGGCATGGGCTCCGGTCAGCCGGAGAACCTGACCCTTCAGGGCCTGGCCGCACTGCGGCAGGCCGACCTCATCCTGGGCGCACGGCGTCTGCTGGCAGTTCTGCCTGCCGGCTGCACCGAGAACCGCGCCGCCGCCTACCGCCCCGACGAGGTGGCAGACCTGCTGCAGACTTCCGGCGCAGAGAACGCCGTGCTGGTCTACAGCGGCGACACCGGCTTTTACTCCGGCGCGTCTGCCATGATGGAAAAGCTGGAGGCCCTCGGCGTCCGCGCCCGGGTGCTGCCCGGCCTTTCCAGTATCCAGCTGCTGGCGGCGGCGCTGGGCCGTCCGTGGCAGGGGTGGAACCTTGTTTCGGCCCATGGCCGCACCTGTGACCCGGTGGCCGAGTGTATGCAGGGCAGACCCACCTTCTTCCTCACCGGCGGCAGCGAAGACCCCGCCACCCTCTGCGCCCAGCTGGCGGCAGAGGGCTTCGGGGACGTGCAGGCTGTTGTGGGCCAGTGCCTCGGCACGCCGGAAGAGAAGATCTTCCGCGGCAGCGTCAAAGAGCTGGCCGCAGGCCGCTTCAACAGCCTGAGCGTCCTTCTCGTGGAGGCGGCGGAGGTGCTGCCCCGCCGCGCCCCGGGCCTGCCGGACGAAGCCTTCGAGCGGGGCGACGTCCCCATGACCAAGCAGGAAGTCCGGGCCGCTGTGCTGGCGAAGCTGGCCGTCCGCCCGGAAGACATCCTGTGGGACGTGGGGGCCGGGACGGGCAGCGTCAGCGTGGAGCTGGCATTGGCCGCGCCCCGAGGCCGGGTCTACGCAGTGGAGTGCAGGCCGGAGGGCTGTGCGCTCATCAAAGCCAACCGCGAAAAATTCAGGACCCGGAACCTCGTCCTCGTGGAGGGGCTTGCCCCCGCCGCGCTTTCGGACCTGCCCGCGCCGGACGCTGTCTTTATCGGCGGCAGCAAGGGCAGCCTTGCCGCCATCGTGGATGCCGTGCTGGATAAGAACCCCGACGCCCGCATCTGCGTATCGGCCATCGCCCTTGAGACGCTTTCGGCGGCGGTGGCCGCGCTGACGGCCAAAGGCCGGACCGTGCAGGTGAGCCAGATCGCCGTCAGCCGGGCCAAGGCCATGGGAGGGCTGCATCTGATGATGGCCCAGAACCCCATCTACCTCATCACAGGAGAATGACATGATACAGTTTCTGCTGGCGGCGCCCCGCTCGGGCAGCGGCAAGACCACCATGACCTGCGCTCTGCTCATGGCGCTGAAGTGGCGGGGCTGTGCGCCCTGCGCCTTCAAGAGCGGGCCAGACTACATCGACCCCATGTTCCACCGGGCCGTGCTGGGGGTGGAGAGCCGCAACCTCGACCTCTTTTTTTCTGAGCCCGAGACGGTGCGCACCCTCTACGCGAAGGGTGCCGCCGGACACGGTGCGGCGGTGTGCGAGGGGGCCATGGGCTTTTACGACGGCCTCGGGGGCGTGAGCGACAGGGCCAGTGCGTGGCATCTGGCCGACACACTGGGCCTGCCGGTGCTGCTGGTGGTGGAGCCGAAAGGTCAGAGCCTGACGCTGGCCGCAGAGTTGAACGGGCTCGTAAACTTCCGCACTCCCAGTCACATCGCAGGCATCCTGCTGAACAACTGCACGGCACGGATGCACGCTCTGCTGGCCCCGATGCTGGAAGAAGAGACGGGTCTGCCGGTGCTGGGCTTTCTGCCGAAACTCCCGGAGGCCGTCATCGGTTCCCGCCATCTGGGCCTCTACACGGCGGCGGAAGTGGAAAATTTACAGCAGAAGCTGGCCCTTCTGGCCGACGCGGTGGAGGAGCACATCGACTGGCCCCGCCTGCTGGCCCTCTGCGAAAAGGAGCCGCCCGTCCTGCCGGTGCAGCCGGAGACGCCTCCGGCCCGCGTCCGCATCGCCGTGGCGCAGGATGAGGCGTTCTGCTTCGCCTACGCTGAGACGCTGGAAGCCTTCCGGGACGCCGGGGCAGAGGTGGTCTTTTTCAGCCCCCTCCGCGACACGGCTCTGCCGGAAAACATCGGCGGGCTGTATCTGCCCGGCGGCTACCCGGAACTTCACGCAAGAGAATTGAGTGAAAATACCTCGCTTCTGCGCGAGATAAAGCGAAAAATCGAGTCCGGCCTGCCCACGGCGGCCGAGTGCGGGGGCTTCCTCTATCTGGGGCAGAGCCTCACGGACGCCGAGGGGCAGAGCTGGCCGATGGTGGGCGTTCTGCCGAGCAAAGCAAAAGATGCCGGACGTCTCGTCCGCTTCGGCTACGCCGCGCTGAGCGCAGACTCGGACAGTATGCTCTTCCGGGCCGGGGAGAGCTTTCCCATCCACGAATTCCACCACTGGGATTCCACCGCCAACGGCGTGGCTCTCGCGGCAAAAAAGCCGGTGGGCAGCGCAGAGTGGAGATGCGGATTTATAGACGAGCATTTCTATGCGGGCTTCCCGCATTTGTACTGGGCGGGTACGCCCCTGCCGCAGCGCTTTGCCGCCGCGGCTGAAAATTATAGGAGAGATCATGACTGAGAAAGAACTGGCCGCCCTTTGTGCGGCCATCACGCCGCCGGACGAAGCCGCCCGGGCGGCGGCGCACGCCCACTGGGCCAGCCTTGCAAAGCCGCTGGGCGGGCTGGGCGGATTGGAAACGACCATCGAGGACGCCGCCGCCCTCACCGGCAGCGCAAAGCTGGATATTTCCCGCCGGGCGGTGCTGGTGCTCTGCGCCGATAACGGTGTGGTGGCCCAGGGCGTCAGCCAGACCGACAGCAGCGTGACCCGCGCCGTGGCTGAGAACCTCGCCGTTCGCCGCACCAGCGTCTGCCGGATGGCACAGACCGCCCGGTGCGAGGTGGTGCCGGTGGATATGGGCATTGCGGGCGACCCGGTCCCGGGCGTCCTCGACTGCCGCATCGCCCCCGGCACAGCGGACTTCACCCTCGGCCCGGCTATGAGCAGGGCTGAAGCTGTGGAGGCCATCGGCAGAGGCATCCGGCTGGTGCAGGAGCAGAAGAGAGCGGGCGTCGGCCTGCTGGCTACCGGTGAGATGGGCATCGGCAACACCACGACATCCAGCGCTGTGGCCGCTGTGCTGCTGGGCCAGCCCGTCGAAGTGATGACAGGCCGGGGCGCGGGCCTTTCGGACGAGGGGCTTGCCCGGAAGATCGATGCTATCCATTGTGGCATCGCAAAAAATCAGCCCGACTCTGCCGATGCACTGGACGTGCTGGCGAAGCTGGGCGGTTTCGATATTGCCGGGCTCTGCGGCGTCTTCCTCGGCGGGGCGCTGGAAGGTGTGCCGGTGCTGGCCGACGGTTTCATCAGCTGTGTGGCGGCGCTCTGCGCTGTCCGGTTCTGCCCGGCAGCGGCCAAGGCTGTTTTTGCAAGCCACTGCTCCACCGAGCCGGCCGCAAAGCTGGTGCTGAACGCTCTGAACAAAAAAGCCCTCATCACGGCGGGCCTGCATCTGGGCGAAGGCACCGGCGCGGTGGCCGCCATCCCGCTGTGGGACATGGCGCTGGCCGTCTACGATGGCTGTTATTCCTTTGAAGAGGGCGGCATCGAAGCCTACACGCCGCAGGGAGGCGAAGGATGCTGATGCTGGTGCTCGGCGGCGCGGCCAGCGGCAAGAGTGCCTACGCCGAGAGCCTTGTGCTCAAGACCGGCCTGCCCCGCTATTACCTCGCCACCATGCAGGTCTGGGATGCCGAGTGCGCCGCCCGGGTGGAAAAACACCGGAAAATGCGGGCGCAAAAGCAGTTCGAAACGCTGGAATGCCCGCTCCACCTCGACCGTCTGGTTCTGCCCGGCCGGGGGACCGTCCTGCTGGAAGACCTCGGCAACCTCGTCGCCAACGAGCTTTACAGCCCCGGCGGGGCAGGAAAGCACACCGCCGAGGCCGTTTTGGCCGGGCTGGAACGCCTCGCCGCCGGGTGTGATAACCTTATCGTCGTATCGAACGAGGTGTTCAGCGGCGGTGCCGACTACGCAGGCGACACCGACCAGTATCTGCTGGCGCTGGCGCAGGTGAACAACGCTTTCGCCGCCCGGGCGGACAACGTCTGCCGGGTGGTCTGCGGCCTGCCGGTGTACTACAAGGGGGGAGAAAAGCTGTGACTGTTTTGCAGACCATCGCGGTGGCCTTTGCGATGTTTTCGGCCCTGCCGGTGCCGCAGTTCGAGTGGAACGAAAAAAATATGCGGTACGCCATGTGTGCCTTCCCCCTCATCGGGCTGGTGTGCGGCGGGCTGTGGTGTCTCTGCGGCGTCCTGCCCCTGCCGGAGCTGGCCCGGGCGGCGGCGTTCTGCCTCGTGCCGGTGGCCGTCACCGGCGGCATCCATCTCGACGGCTACGCCGACACCTCGGACGCCCTCTCGAGCTACGGCGACCGCGAAAAAAAGCTTGAGATCCTGAAAGACTCCCACTGTGGAGCCTTCGCTGTCATCCGGCTGTGCTGCTACTTTGCGGCTTACTTCGGCCTCTGCGGCAGTGTGCGGTTCACGCCCCGGGCGGGCCTGTGCTGGACGCTGGCGCTGGTGCTGGAGCGGGCGCTGTCGGGCTTTGCCGTGGCGGCGTTCCCGCTGGCGAAAGACACCGGCCTCGCCCATACTTTTGCCACAGCGGCCGACAAGCAGACCGTCTGCCGCTTCCTCTGCGGTCTGTCGGCTCTGCTCATCCTGGCGCTGACGGCGCTGGGTGGCGGCGGGCTGGCGGCGGCGGCGCTTCTGGCGCTGTGGCGCTATTATTTCGTGGCAAAAAAGCAGTTTGGCGGCATCACCGGCGACCTGGCCGGGTGGTTTTTACAGCGGGCCGAGCTGTGGATGCTGGCGGCGCTGGCCGTCAGCCAGTGGGGAGGAGTGCTGTAAATGATGTTCATCACAGGGCCGCTCTACAGCGGCAAGCGCACCTTTGCGCGGAACTTCCGGGGCAGCGTCATCGCCGATGTGCAGGACGCCGCCGCCGAGACTCAGACCCCGGAGCAGCTCGAAACGCTGGCCCGGGAGCTGGCGGAATATGATATTGTCATCGCCACCGAGGTCGGCGGCGGTGTTGTCCCGATGGATGCTGAGGAGCGCGCCGGGCGGGAGGCCGCCGGACGGCTGGCCTGCCTGCTGGCAGAGCGCGCCGACTGCGTGGTGCAGATGTTCTGCGGCATCCCGACGGTATTGAAAGGAGAATTACCCCAATGTTGATCTATCTGCTGCGTCACGGCCTGACCGAATACAATGCCCAGAAGCGCTATCAGGGCCAGCGCGACATCCCGCTCTCGGCGGAGGGCCTGAGCCAGCTGCGCCGGGCCGACATCGACCCGAAGGTGGTCTATATCACCCCGCTGCAGCGGACGGCCCAGACGGCCCGGGTGCTCTTCCCGGAGGCAGAGCTCGTGGTCGTGAAGGACCTGCAGGAGATGTGCTTCGGCAGCTTCGAGGGCAAAAACTACGTCGAGATGGAGCACGACGCCGATTATCAGGCGTGGGTGCAGGCCAACTGCGAGAGCAAATGCCCCGACGGTGAGCGGAAGGACGACTTCTCGAACCGCATCTGCAGAGCCTTCTCTGCTCTGGTGGACAAGGCGCTGGCCGACGGCGAAGAGCTGCTGGTCATCCTGGCCCACGGCGGCACCCAGATGGCGGCCATGGAGCGGTACGCCCTGCCCAGGCGCGGTTATTATGCGTGGTGCGGCCCCAACGCGGGCGGCTATGTGCTGGATGCCGCCGACTGGGCCGAGAAGCGCCAGCTCCACCTCGTGAAGACCGTGCAGTACACGAAAGACGCGGAGGCCGGCGTATGATGACCGCCTGGGCTGTGCTGGGAGGCTTCGTGCTGGATGCCATTTTCGGCGACCCGGCATGGCTGCCCCACCCGGTGGTGTACATGGGCAAAGCCATCTCTCGGCTGGAAAAATTCCTCCGCGCCCGCCTGCCCAAAACGCCTCAGGGCGAGCTGCTGGGCGGTGCAGTGGTGGCATTTTGTCTGCCGGTGGGGACGCTGCTGTTCACGGGCCTTGTCTGCTGGGGCGCGGCGATGCTTCACCCGCTGCTGGGGCTGGCCGTCCAGATGTTCTGGTGCGGGCAGGCGCTGGCCGCAAAGGGGCTGGCGCAGGAGAGCACGAACGTCTACCGTGAACTGGTAAAAGACGACCTGCCCGCCGCCCGGAAGGCTGTGAGCCGCATCGTGGGCCGCGACACGGAAGCCTTGACTGCCGAGGGCGTGACCAAAGCGGCGGTGGAGACGGTGGCCGAGAACGCCAGCGACGGCGTCATTGCGCCTTTGCTTTATATGCTGCTGGGCGGTGCGCCGCTGGCCCTGACCTACAAGGCCATCAACACCATGGACAGTATGCTGGGCTACAAAAACGAAAAATATCTCTATTTTGGCCGTGCCGCTGCAAAACTGGACGATGTGGCGAACTATATCCCGAGCCGTCTGGCGGCGCTGCTCTGGATCATGGCGGCGGCGTTCACCCGCAATGACGCCAAGGGCGCGTGGCGTATCTGGCGGCGGGACCGCCGCAATCACGCAAGCCCCAACAGCGCCCAGACTGAGAGCGCCTGCGCCGGTGCGCTGGGTGTCCAGCTGGCCGGGCCGGCCTATTATTTCGGGGAATATTATCCGAAGCCCACCATCGGCGATCCGCTGCGGCCCATCGAGCCGGAGGATATTCTGCGGGCAGATCGGATGATGTACGCCGAAAGCCTGCTGGCGCTTGCCGCCGGGCTGGTACTGCGAATTTTTGCTGCATAAAAGGGGGAGAAGAACATGGAACTGGTCCACGGCGGTGACTGGATGGGCTACCGCGAACGCTTTGGCCGCGACGCGCTGGATTTTTCGGCGAACGTCAGCCCACTCGGTCTGCCCGAAGGGGTGGCGCAGGCCATCCGGGACGCTCTGCCTCTGGCCGACCGCTACCCCGACCCCCTCTGCCGTACCCTGCGGGCGGCGCTGAGCCTAGCCGAGGGTGTGCCGCAGGAGCATATCCTCTGCGGCAACGGCGCGGCAGACCTCATCTTCCGGCTGGTCTGGGCCGTAAAGCCCCATAAGGCGCTGGTGACAGCCCCGACTTTTGCCGAGTACGCCTCTGCATTGGATACGGTGGGGTGCGAAGTGAAACGCTTCTTCCTCGATGAAACGAATGATTTCGCCCCGACGGACGCCCTCGTGGACGCCGTGGACGAGAGCATCGACATGGTGTTCCTCTGCCAGCCGAACAACCCGACGGGGCAGCTGGCCTCACCCGAACTGGTGAAAAAGTTGCTGCGCCGGTGCGGGGAGTGCCGCACGATTTTGGCCGTAGATGAGTGCTTTCTGGACTTTCTGCCCGACGCCGACGGGTGGACTGCGAAGCCTCTGCTGGAAAGTGGGAACCTCGTCATCCTGAAAGCTTTCACCAAGCTCTACGGCATGGCCGGCGTCCGGCTGGGCTACTGCCTCTGCGGCGACGAAACGCTTCTGGAAAAAATGCAGACAGCGGGCCAGCCGTGGGCCGTGTCCAGTCTGGCGCAGGCGGCAGGCGTCGCGGCCCTGAAAGAAACCGCTTATGTGGACGAGGTGCGCGCGCTCATCGCCCGGCAGCGGCCCGTTCTGACGGCGGGCCTGCGGGCGCTGGGCCTGCGGGTCATCGATGGAAAGGCGAACTATCTGCTCTTCCGCGCGCCCGCCGACCTGAATGAGAGGCTTCGCCCGCTGGGAACACAGGTGCGCAGCTGCGCGAATTATCCGGGCCTCGGGCCGGAGTGGTACCGCACGGCGGTGCGCACGGCCCCCGAGAACGCCCGGCTGCTGGAACTTATGAAAGAGGTGCTGGGATGAGCAGGGCAAAATGCATCATGGTGCAGGGTACGATGAGCGGTGCAGGCAAAAGCCTGCTCTGCGCGGCGCTCTGCCGCATTTTTGCGCAGGACGGCCTGCGCGCCGTGCCGTTCAAGAGCCAGAACATGGCTCTGAACAGCTTCGTCACCAAAGACGGCCTCGAGATGGGCCGGGCGCAGGTGGTGCAGGCGCAGGCCGCCGGTGTCGAGCCGGACGTGCGGATGAACCCCATCCTCCTGAAGCCCAGCAGTGACGTGGGCAGTCAGGTCATCGTCAACGGCGAGGTGCGGGGCCAGATGAAAGCGTCGGAGTATTTCCGCACGAAACGGCAGCTGGTGCCGGACATCCTGAAGGCGTATGACAGCCTCGCCGAGGAGGCTGACGTCATTGTCATCGAGGGCGCGGGCAGCCCGGCAGAGATCAACCTCAAGAGCGAGGATATCGTGAACATGGGCCTCGCCGAGATGGTGGACGCGCCGGTGCTTCTGGTGGGCGACATCGACCGGGGCGGCGTGTTCGCCCAGCTATACGGCACGGTGGAGCTGCTGGAAGAAAAAGAACGCCGGCGCATCAAGGGGCTCGTCATCAATAAATTCCGTGGAGACGTAGAAATTCTGCGCCCCGGCCTTTCGATGCTGGAAGAAAAGACCCATCTGCCCGTGGTGGGCGTCGTACCGTACCTGAAGGTGGACATCGAGGACGAGGACTCCCTGAGCCAGCGCCTCGAGATGCGGGACGGCAAAAAGCCGCTGGATGCGGCGATCATCCGTCTGCCGCATCTGTCCAATTTTACGGACTTCATGCCGCTGGAACAGCACCCGCTGCTGGGCGTGCGGTATGTTTCGAACGCTCATGAGCTGGGCGCACCCGACCTCATCCTGCTGCCGGGCACGAAAAACACGGTGGACGACCTGCTCTGGCTGCGGCAGTGTGGGCTGGAAACGGCTCTGCTCAAGCTGGCCGCGAAAGGCACGCCGGTTCTGGGCGTCTGCGGCGGCTACCAGATGCTGGGCCAGACCCTCGACGACCCCACCGGCAGCGAGAGCGGCCGGCCGCAGACTCTGCGGGGGCTGGGTCTGCTGCCCACCCGGACCGTGTTCAGCGAGCAGAAGCGCCGCGCACAGGTCAAAGCGACCGTCGCCGCCGCCCCCTTTGCGGGTGCAGAGCTGGAAGGCTACGAGATCCACACCGGCGTGACCGAGGCGGAGGGCGAACCCTTCGCCCACTACCCCGACGGGGGCCGGGAGGGCTGCGTGCAGGGCAATGTGTTCGGCACCTACCTCCACGGTCTGTTCGACACCGGCACGCTGACTGAGGCGCTGGCGGGCTGGCTCTGCCGCCGGAAGGGCATCGACCCCTCCGACGCGGCCCTCATCCCGATGGAAGAGTACCGCCGCCAGCAGTTCGACATCCTGGCCGACGGCGTGCGCGGGGCGCTGGATATGGACGCGGTGTATGCCGCGATGGGAATGGAGAAGCGCTGAATGGAACAGGGACTTTTGCATCTGTACTGGGGCGACGGAAAGGGGAAGACCACCGCCGCTATGGGTCTTGCGCTCCGTGCGCTGGGGTCCGGGAAGCGGGTGGTCATCGTCCAGTTTTTGAAGGGCGGGAACAGCGGCGAGATACCGCTTCTGGCCCAGCTTGGCGCGGAGATCTACCGGGGCAAGGCCGGGCAGAAATTCGTCTTTCAGATGACGCCGGAGGAAAAGGCCGCGACCCGGGAACTGCAAAACCAGAACCTCGCCGCCGCCATAGCACAGCCTGCCGACCTGCTGATACTGGACGAAGCCGGGAGCGCAGAAGAGCTGGATATGGTGGACGTCGATCTATTAAAAAAGGCCGTTTTGGAGCGGCCTGCTGGGTGTGAGTGCGTCCTGACGGCCCACACGCCGCCCCAGTGGATGCTGGACGCCGCCGACTACTCCACCGAGATGAAATGCCACCGCCACCCCTACCAGAAGGGGATAAAAGCACGAAAGGGGATAGAATATTGACGCCGCAGCATCATTTACCTGCTGACATTGAGCGGACGAGCTTCCACATCATCACCGAAGAGCTGGAAATGATGGGCATGACCCCGCCGCCCGAGCACGAAGCCGTGGTCAAGCGGGTCATCCACACCACCGCCGACTTCGACTATGCGCGGAATCTCCACTTCACCCCCCGCGCGGTGGAGCAGGCCGTCAAGGCCCTCCACGCCGGGGCCGTCATCGTGACCGATACGAATATGGCGCTGGCCGGCATCACCAAACCCGGTCTGGCGAAGCTGGGCGGCACGGCCTGCTGTTATATGGCTGACCCCGAGGTGGCCGCCGCCGCAAAAGAGGCTGGCACCACCCGGGCCGTTGCAGCGATGAAAAAGGCAGCGCAGGAGCATCCCGGGGCCATCATCGCCGTCGGCAACGCGCCCACGGCTCTGCTGACGATTGCAGAACAAATCGAAAGCGGCCTGCGGCCCGCACTGGTCATCGGTGTGCCGGTGGGCTTTGTGAACGTGGTGGAGAGCAAGGAGCGGCTCTTCGCCGTCTGCGAAAAGCATGATGTACCGGCCATCGTGGCGATGGGCCGCAAGGGCGGCAGCAATGTGGCCGCCGCCATCTGCAACGCCCTTATCTACTCCGCCGCCGAGATGCTCGACCCCTCGGCCCGGGGGTGGAAGTGAGCGATAAGTTTTGGAGGAGCGCAATGAACCCTACAAGAAAGACCGATGAAAGCTTTTACCGGCTGTTTTCCGCGTCTCACACCGTTTCAGAGCATCTGACCAAGCGGGAGGACAGCGAGCTGCGCGATAAATACGACCACAACGCGTTCTGCTATTACAGCCAGCCCTCGGTAGATGAAGTCCGGGCCGCGCTGGCCTACCAGAAAGAGCGGGGAGACACCTTCCTCAAGCTGGAAGGGTACGAGCCGCTGGCCGATGCATTCGGCATGGAGTGCGAAGAGACCCTGACGATGGTTCTGCCCCCGGAAACAGACATCCGCAGCTGGAAAACGAACCCGGACGTCTCGATCAAGGCCCCGGACGCAGACCAGCTGGAACAGCACGAACTGAAATACTACGGCCCGTTGTACGGAGATGATTTTACCGTGCGGAACAACCGGAACCTCCGGGAAAAGCTGACCTACCTCGGCGCGTATCTGGGCGGGAAGCTGGTGGGTGATTGCTATATTTTCGCATCCGATGGGTATGTCTGCATGGACGGCCTGCTGGTGGACGAGGATTTCCGGCACCAGTACATCGCCATGACCCTGATGAAGCATATTGCCGAAAAGGCGCAGGAGCGCGGAGAGATCCTGTATCTTCACGCTGACTCCGAGGATACACCGAAGGAACTGTATGCGAAGATGGGATTTCAGGCCGTTGACAAGCTCTATGAATATCTCTGCACCGATTTCTCGAAACTGAAAATATGAACGAATGCGCGCCGGATACGGCGATGGGCCTCCCAATGCGGGAGGCCTTTCTGTTACACCGTCGCCAGCACGGCGAGGATGCTCTGCCAGCGTTTGTTCTCGACCACAGGCGCACGGTGGACGGGCCGGGACTGTACAGGCTGAGGCCGCTGAGCCGTCTGGGGCAGGGGAGTGAAAAGCGCGGCCTGCCATGCGGCGGCAAGCTGCATGGCCTCCGGGCAGCTCTGCAGGGTGCGGCGCTCGGCCCCGGCGAGGTAGTCGCCCAGCCAGCAGAGGATGGCCGCGATGTTCAGCTGCTCTGCGGCGCGGGTGCTCCAATAGCTCCAATGGGCGGGACGGCCCACGAACCGCTCCACCGTGATGAGCGCACCCTCCCGGGCAGCAGAGGGGGAGACCGTCCCACAACCACCGGCAGTATGGGCCAGAACATCCAGAATGCGCGCCATCCGGCCGCTGTCGAGGGCGTCGTCCCGGACAAAAGCAGAGAAATCCGTCTGGGCCAGCAGACCGTCGGCGGTGGCGGGGAAGCGCCCCGTCAGCTCGCCCGAGGCGTTGTGGCAGCTCTGCCACCCTTTGCGGACGAGCTGGAAGTTCAGTTTCTGACGTCCCATCGTGGAATAGAACACCCGGGCCTTGCCGCTGACCGGCTCCTGTCGCAGCTCGAGATAAGCGTCTGCGCCTCCGAGGTCTTGGACCTTGACGCTGAGCACAAGGCGGTACTCAGGCTTCTGGCTGGACATGGCAAGATGCATCTCTTCAAAATAACGTGCGGCATCCATAGCGGTTCTCCTTCCTGTGGGCGCGGGGTGATGTGTAGGCGTGCGGCCCTTCGTTGGTTGTAGTATATCATAAATTGCGCCAGAATACAACTATAAGTTTGCAAATAAACCAAAAAACTTTTTGGTTTTTCTGCAATGCAAAACAAGATGGTTGTGAACGACAACAAAAATACGGGGCCGCTGGCAGCAGATACAACTGCACAGCGGCCCCGTACATTATTATGATTCAGTCGCCCAGCTCCCGTATCTCGTTCTGGATGAGTCGGCCTGCGGCCCGGGCCAGCTGGTCCATGCCCCGGATGCGGGCCATGTTCTTGCCGTAGATGCGGGAGGCGTCGGCGGCGCTGGCGTCTTCGCCCATAAAGACGGCGGAGACCCGCAGACCCTTCCGCTGCAGCGCCCGCACCTCGGCGGCGGCGTCCTCCACGCCCGCGCTGCCGCCGTAGTCGCGGCCCAGCGGGTCATCGGGAGAGGGTGGGATGCGGCGGCTGTCGTTGGGGGAGGCGTCCGTCAGGAGAATGAGCAGATGCCGCGCGGCGGGGCCGGGGTCGAAGTCGATGAGGTCGCCTGCGGCCCGCAGAGCCAGACCGTCCCGGTTCCAGCCCGAGGCGAAATACTGGCAGATGCCCTGTAAGCTCTTCTCCTTGAAGCCCTTGAGCACCCGCAGGACGGTGTAGCCCCGCAGGCTG
>ERZ773114.2028-NODE-2028-length-19871-cov-22.477846_pt1 | contig 19871 bp, 12 predicted proteins | sample MGYA00580564_ERZ773114 | MGnify/ENA primary metagenome ERZ773114 (study PRJEB29015, sample SAMEA2737836) | human gut metagenome | biome: human gut; feature: human-associated habitat; material: faeces | place: China | collected 2012 ... | reverse complement strand
AGCCCACCCCCGCCTGGATAAAGGCGGCGGGCCGGTTCATCTCCTGCCCATTAATGGAGATTTTGCCGGACGCGGCGGGGCGCACCCCCGCCAACACCTCGGCCAGCTCGTTCTGGCCGTTGCCCTCCACCCCGGCGACGCCCACGATCTCGCCCCGGCGGACGGTGAGGTCCACGCCGTTGAGGGTCTGGACGCCCCGCTCATCCCGAGCCGCCAGCGCCGCGCAGGTCATGACGGCCTCCGCCATGGGCGGCTTTTTCACATAGGAGGTCAGGTCCGGCAGATCGTCGCCGGACATCATCCGCACAATCTGGTCCTTGTTGGCCCCGGCGGTCTCCGTCTCCCCGGTCACCCGACCGTGGGATAGGACGCTGATGCGGTCGCTGATCTGGAGCACCTCGTCCAGCTTGTGGCTGATAAAGATGACGCCCTTTCCCTGCTGAGTCATGTGGCGGATGATGGCGAACAGTGCCTCGCACTCCTGGGGCAGTAGCACGGCGGTGGGTTCGTCCAAAATCAGGATGTCCGCTCCCGTATACAGCATCTTCAAGATCTCAATCTTCTGCTGCATGCTGATGCTCAGCTGCTCCACCGGGCAGTCCAGGTCCAGCTCGATGCCGTACCGAGCTTTCAACTCCTCCAAAGAGACACGGATCTTCTGTCGGTTCAGGATGGAAAAGGGACTGTCGTTGCTGATAAGACCCACATTTTCCACAGCGTTCAGACGGTCTACTAGCATGAAGTGCTGGTGAACCATGCCGATACCATGGGCCAGGGCCTCCTTGGGAGAGGTGATGCGGACCTCCTGGCCGTTGACCAAAATTTGGCCCGCGTCCGGACGGTAGATGCCGTAAATGACGTTCATCAGCGTGGATTTGCCCGCGCCGTTTTCACCTAGCAGCGCCAGAACCTCGCCCTTGTGCAGCGTCAGGTCAATAGAATCGTTTGCCTTGATGCCGTTGAATATCTTGGTGATCCCCCGCAGTTCCAGCAGGGGCGCCTGCGTTTCCCCGCTCATTTGCAGTGGACTTCGCACCACAGCTCCTGCACAGGGGGGATTTGCTCCCGCATGCCGGGAGCCAGACGGCTCCAGATGATGCCCTTGCTGGGCCGGGGGAACTCGTGGCGGGTTTCGATGATGCGGGTGGGGGTCACGATGTAGTCGATGGCGGTGTCGTATTCCTCCACGGTCACGGGCACGTCCGCCACCTGGCAGTCATGGCCCGCACCGATGATGACGGTGCTGTTGTCCGCGATGCCCTTGCTGGAGAGCATGGCCCACTCCAGGTCGAAGTAGCCGTGACCCTTGCCGAAGCGGATGCCACTGGGGGTGATGGCGGAAGCACCGGTGACCATCATGTCGATGTGGCCTACGGATTCTTTCAGCTGAGCCAGGGTCTGATGCTTCCAGTAGCGGGACACACCATCCAGCAGGGAGGCGACCTCCTCCTTCCCCTCGGGGATCTGGCCGGGACGGATCAGGAAGAAGCCCCGGGTGATGCCGTAGTTGGTCATGACCACAGTCTTCTTATCCCGGAAAGCCTGCTCCCGCAGTGTCTCCAGGTTGTTGTCCGGGGTAATGAAGATGACCTTCGCGTTCTTGTACATGTCTGTGGCGGTTAGCAGGGCCGTGCCCTTTTCGCTACCCTCGTAGTCGCAGATGAACTCGGAAAACTGCCAGCTGAACTTGGAGTCAGGTCTTGCTACCTTCAGCAACTCTTCCCAGATCCGAACTCGCTCGGTCTTGGCATCGACTTTCATTTCCATATTGGATACCCCTTTTCTATATTTTTATAGTAATTTAAACCAGTTAGCGCACGGCTTGTCCCATGTGCTGCAGAGGCGAAGCAAGGTGTTACCTCTAAAAAACTTGGGATAGTATAGCATATCTTTTTCAGAATGTCATGTCCGAATACGACAAAATCCATCTCGATCTGACAGCCTCGCACCGATGAATTAAACAATGGCGGCACATCAAGCCTACTCCCCAGAATCCTTCAGCAATTGGTAGGCCTTTTGATGACGGATGCCTCACCGGCCGCAAAAAGAGTCTCGGAAGTGTCTGCTTCGGGAGCTTTTTTCGCATAAGCGTCAAATCTAATCGCATGTAAAACCTAAGACTGGCGGTTTACAGATACTTTGAAATGCTGGTCGGGCACAATGTATTGGACTTCAAAATTATCCAAAGAGACATAAAACAGATGAAACGGACATTGATGCCTTGGGATGAATGGTTTCGGCGCATGTTCCGAATGTACATCTGGAAGCAGTGGAAGGAACCCAAAACGAAGGTGGTTAATCTGAGAAAACTGGGCATCCCGGCCGATAAGACTTACCAGTGGGGCAATTCCAGACTGGGTTATTGGCGTATCGCCGGTAGTCCTGTATTAAAAGGTTCCATTGCAAACGAAAGACTCGCAGGAGCAGGATATTTTAGTATCCTCAGGCGCTACTACGAGTCCTTGCACTTATGCGGTTGAACCGCCGTGTACCGATCGGTACGCACGGTGGTGTGAGAGGTCGGCGCTTTCGTTAAGAGAGCCTCCTACGCGATTCTTTTAAGTAAAAAAGCAAACAAACAGAACACTTCATTCAAATGCATAAGCGGCTATTTATTTCATACAGAGACAAATAGCGGCACAGAACAGATATAATAAAAGAAGCTATAAAAAGCAGGTATTCACGTGGAGGACGATATCGTTTCTACATGAACACCTGCTTTTTTATTTATTATTTACTAGTGGAATAAATAGTGGGTAGCCAAGTATTCATCACTGACCCAACCATAAATCCCATTGTAATATACAACAACCCAGTCAGGCACATTGCTGCTATAGCCGCATTCCCATACGATGATACCGTAGGGGATATTATCCATTTTTTCATAATTTGTACCGGGACCTTTACGCATAACCAGCCCATGATCAGCAGTGGTGTAGGTACAAAGGCTATCAATTCGGCTAAGCGTTACATCTGGTGCAACGCATCCATCCGGCAGAATAACGTCGGCATTGTTTTCGGTATAATCCTGTACTTGCAGCAAGCCCCAAAGGCCATTCTGTTTTGCCCATACGCAGCCATCGCGCGCGGGGGCTAAATCTTCATATTGCCCAGCGGAAATTATCTCATTGCCGTAAACATCCAGAACCAGCTTTTGTCCGGATTGATTTTTCACAACTACCATGCCGGATAAGTCTGCGTAAGGATATTCAACAGTTTCGTTCATGATGGACAAACTCATCTGCGGTTGATAAATGCAGGGGATTACTAAAGCACCGTTTTGGTCGCAATATCCCCAGTTACCGGCTGCATCCTTTACCGCGATTAAAGATTCACCGGCCATGCAGGCATCCTGGTAGTCGAAATCGGTTAAAATTGTACCGTTTTTATCCGCAACGGCAAAAGGTGCAGAATTGTCAACAAGATAACCGGCATATTCATCATCCCAAATGCCTTGCTGGATGCCAACCAAATCAGGAGCATACACCTGTTCGATGGGCGTGCCACTAAATGTATAGACACCAATAGCAGAACGGTAAATCTGGCTGTCACCTAAAATCCACTGGATGCCATACCCGCCGTGCCCGCCCAGCATGGTTGTAAAAGGCATTTGTTGGGCAACCAGCTCCTGGTTAATCTGTTCTTCCAGGGCATTCAGCTTCTGGTAATCGTATGTATCATCTACCCCAATGGAGAGCTCCTGCTCACCATACAGGTACGGGATGCTTTCTGACAAATCTTCCAGAAAAGCATTACAGTTGGCAGCATTAAACAGGCTCCAGCGTTCGCCCTTGCGCACAGCGTACAGATTTCGGGCAGCGGCGTAACCGGCAGTGTGGGTTTCGCGAGAGAAGAGAGGAATCATCTCGTCAAAATCATATTGCGGCGGTAACTTCCAGTTGGCATTGCTAGTGGATGGTATAGCTGTGGCAATAGCTTCACTGGTCGGGGAAAGAGCAGCGGAGGAAGCAGGTTTATTTTCTGGCGCTGCAGCACAAGCGGTAAGCATTATTGCGGTGATAACACTGGCGGAAAATGAGAATAACTTCCTTTTCATGGCCTTTCACTCCTTGCGTAAATGATTTTTCGGTAAGATGAAGAAGTAATATAAGAAAGTGAATTCATAAACCCTATAATATCTTATTTTATCAAAAATATCTGCTAATGGGAATAGCTAACAATTCTACATGGATAAATTTGGATAGTATGACAAAGATTGCAGAACTGGAGTGAAAGTCCGAATTATGGGATGAGTGATCTGCTATAATAGAGAAAAGCAAAACAGAAGGGAGTTTGATTATGCACCAGGAGAAAAAGATGCTGGCTCATATCAGTGAAGACGGAACCCGCGTCCAAACGGTAGCGGACCATTTGCAGGGAACGGCAGTCCTATGTGGGCAATTTGCAGCAGCCTTTGATGCCCAGCAACAGGGAACTTGGCTTGGATTACTGCATGATATTGGTAAATATAGTACAAAGTTTCAAAAGCGCCTGCAAGGCGGAGAAAAAGTGGATCACTCAACGGCTGGTGCACAGGTGGCTGCCCGATATGGTCAAATCCCACTGGCTTTTGCTATTGCGGGACACCATAGCGGCCTGCCGGATGGAGGAGGCCGAAGCGATACCGCGCAGGATGCGACAATGTTTGGGCGATTGAAAAAGAGCGTTGAACCCTATACCCAATGGACGAAAGAGATTAAACTGCCGTCCATACCGCCCCAGCCGGAAATGATGAAGGAAAATCGTTTTACACAGGCATTTTATACCCGGATGTTGTATTCCTGCCTGGTCGATGCGGACTATCTGGATACGGAAAACTTTATGAGCAGCCCTAAACCGCGCGGACAAGGCCAGACAATGGATGAACTGCTGAAAAGGTTGAACCAATATACCGCAAAATGGAGCAATCCCCAGGGAACCTTGAATCAGCGCCGCAGTTCAATTTTGAGTGCTTGTACAACGGCAGGGCAAACAGGGCGGCGCGGCCTTTATTCCCTGACCGTTCCTACAGGCGGGGGAAAAACGGTAGCGTCATTGGCATTTGCGCTTTCGCTAGCTGTAAAGAACCATATGGACCGGGTTATTTATGTGATCCCTTATACATCCATTATTGACCAGACCGCGGATGTGTTTTCGGAAATATTAGGAGCAGAAAATGTTTTGGAACACCATTCAGGGGTGGACTACTCTGCCAAGGAAGATGATGAGCCGGCAGCCTACCGCAAAGCATTGGCGGCGGAAAACTGGGATGCTCCGGTGGTGGTTACCACATCCGTGCAATTCTTTGAATCACTTTACGGCAACCATGCGTCACAATGCCGTAAATTACATAACATTGCAAATAGCGTGGTCATTTTTGACGAAGCACAAAACCTGCCGGTTCCTTATTTGCGCCCCTGCGTTGCGGCAATCGCGCAGCTGGTACAGCATTACCGCGCAGCAGCGGTACTGTGCACGGCCACACAACCAGCTTTGCAGCCCTTGTTTGATGAACTGGCGCCTGGGCTGCAGATGACGGAACTTTGCCCACATCCCAAAGAGCAATATCAGGCATTCCGGCGTACAACGCTGAAAATGCGCGGAGAGTTGGAACAAAGCCAGCTTGGCGCAGAACTGGCAGCGCAGGAACAAGTGCTGTGTATTGTAAACCGGAGAAAAACAGCACAGGAATTATACAATAACCTGCCCAAAGAGGGCAGCTATTGCCTGACAACATTGCTATACCCAGCCCATCGCAAACAGTTATTGCAGGAAATCCGGGAACGCTTAAAAGATGGGCTGCCCTGCCGTGTGATATCAACTTCTTTGATCGAAGCGGGTGTTGATGTGGATTTCCCGGCTGTGTACCGCGAGGAAGCAGGTCTGGATTCCATTTTGCAGGCGGCGGGGCGCTGCAATCGAGAGGGAAGACGCCCGGCGGAGCAGAGCTTGGTACAGATTTTCACATTGGAAGGGCAGCATGTACCGCGCATGCTGGAACAGAATGTATCCGCAACGCAAAGCGTCCTGAAAAAATATGCAGATCTGGCATCTCTGGAAGCAATCGAAACATACTTTCTGTTTTACCGTACCTTAAAAGGAGATAAAAGACTGGATGAACAGCAAATTCTGCAAGGGTTCGAGCAGGATATGGAAGGGCGCATTTTCCCCTTTGCAACAGCGGCAGAGAGGTTCCGCTTAATTGAAACACCTGCCGTGACCGTATACATTCCCCAAGGGAAAGGGGAACATTTGCTTGCACGATTGCGTGCAGGAGAGGTAAGCAAAACTTTGTTCCGTCAACTGGGGCAATATGGTGTTCCGGTTTACCCGGATCATCTGAAAACGCTGGAGAATGCCGGGGCAGTTTGCCAAATCAGTGAAGGCATATGGGAATTAACGGACGGAAGCCTTTACGATAACAACACGGGCCTTGCTATGGAAGCTGAAACGGGAGCAGCCTGGTTTGCATAAAGCAAAAACGGCAGGGAGCCTGCCCTGCCGTTTTTGTGCGCTAAAGTAAAATCAACTATTTCTATCCACGGCATAAGCTGCCGACGCAACTTATTATAAAAGAAAACCGGATGAAAAGCAAACAAAAAGTATACATGATAAAAGGATTGACATTTGGTGCCAAGTAGCGTATATTGAAACTATAGCAAAAATGTAAATTAAAAACAACTGAAAATAGAAATGCAAAGGAGTTGATGCAGATGATCCAGCTGGAAGTATGGGGGAATTATGCTTTGCTCTCGAGGCCTGAGCTAAAAGTCGAAAGGGTTTCATATGAAGTCCTCACCCCTTCCGCGGCACGCGGCATAGTAGAAGCAATCTATTACCACCCCGGTTTACGGTGGAAAATCCGGAAAATCTATGTCATGAATCCCATCCGCTTTACCAACATCCGTCGGAACGAAGTAAAAAGCAAAATTCTTTGTTCCGATGTACGCAGCGCGATGCAGGGAACAGGGAAAGAGCTTTACCTTGCCACGCCCCAGCAGATCGTTCAGCGTGCGGCCATGGTGCTGCAGGATGTTCATTATGTGATTGAGGCAGAATTTGAGATGACTGACCGTGCGGCACCGAGCGACAATCCGGGAAAGTTCCAGGATATTGTTACCCGGCGCATGTCCAGGGGTCAGTGTTTTCATACTCCCTATCTTGGGTGCCGTGAATTTCCTGCCGCATTCCGCGCATGGCCCGGCGGGCCAATCCCGACCATTGAGGAAACACGGGATTTGGGATTCATGCTATATGACTTTAACTACACTGACCCGCAGAACATAACCCCGATGTATTTCCATGCAAAATTGGAACATGGTGTGTTGAATGTGGCAGACTGCGAGGTGTACCGATGATTTTACAGGCTTTGGTACAATGCTATGAAGATTTGCTGGCCAATGGCAAAATCACGCGCCCCGGTTGGACAAGCGCAAAAGTCAGTTGGGCTTTGGAACTGGATGAAAACGGCCAACTGATGGCATTGCACCCCTTGCAGCAAGAGGAAAAGCGCGGTAAAAAAACAGTGCTTGCTCCATGTCAGCTGCAAGTTCCGGAACAGGTTAAACGCTCTAGTGGTGTGGCAGCCAATTTTTTGTGTGATAACAGTGCTTACATGCTCGGCATTGACGGAAAAGGCAAACCGGAGCGTGCAATGCAGTGCTTTGCCGCTGCAAAGGAGCTGCATCTTGCCATTTTACAAAATGTTCCCGGTCAGGCGGCACAGGCAGTGCGGAACTTTTTTATAAACTGGGACCCCAAGGCGGCGGAGCAGAATCCAGCGCTGGAACAAAGTCTCAAGGAACTTTACAAGGGTGGCAATCTGGTATTTCTGATTCGGGAAAACTATGTTCAGGACGATCCGGAAATACAGGAAGCCTGGCAGCGGCAGTGTGATAAGAACACGGATGCACCGGAAATCCGATGCCTGGTTACAGGGCAAAAGGCACCGCTTGCCCGCCTGCACCCGGCGATTAAAGGCGTGACCGGGGCACAGTCTTCCGGCGCATCGATTGTTTCTTTTAATGCGGACGCTTTTTGCTCATACGGACATGAACAGGGGGGCAATGCGCCGGTTGGCAGTTATGCGGCCTTTGCCTATGCACAGGCATTAAACTATCTGCTGGCAGACAGGGAACATGTTCAGCGCGTGGGCGATACCACCATTGTCTGCTGGGCAGCAGGTGGTGAGACCGCCTACCAGCAGGTAGCAATGGATGCATTGTTTGCCATGGATGCGCCTGTCAGCGAAAGCGATGTGCGAAATGCAGTGGACAAGCTGGTCCATGGACAGCGTGTAGAGTGGCAGAACGTGACACTTGACCCACAAAGGCACTTTTATGTGCTTGGCTTGGCCCCTAATGCGGCGCGCCTCTCGGTTCGCTTTTTCTGGCAGGATACATTTCAAACGCTGCTTGATAATGTGCAGAAGCATTATGACCGCTTAGAGATTGTGCGCCCCGCTTATGATAAATTCCCGCGGCTGGGGCTGTACTGGCTACTGCAGGAAACTGTCAACACCAATTCCCGCAGCCCATCGGCATCACCGCAGCTGGCAGGCGATGTCTTGCGTGCAATCCTGAATAATACAAGGTACCCGGCAACCCTGCTGGATGGCGTTATGATGCGTATCCGCGCAGAGCAAAAAGTAACACGCGGCCGTGCCGCTATTATAAAAGCATACTACCTGCGTAATGAAGATCCCCGTTGCCCAAAGGAGGTATTAACTGTGGAAAATAACAAGGAAACAAATTATCAACCGTATGTTATGGGTCAGCTTTTTGCTGTGCTGGAAGCAATCCAGATGGCGGTAAACCCGGATATCAATACAACCATCAAGGACAGATATTTTAATGCGGCGGCATCCACCCCAGCTACTGTATTCCCGACAATTCTGATGCTGGCACAAAAGCATATGCAAAAAATGAGCAAGCCACAAAAGATTTATTACGATAAGCAGATCGCAGCCTTGGCAGGCGGCAAATTAGAAGGAAGCTTCCCAGCACGGCTGACTCTGCCGGAACAGGGCTCTTTTATTCTCGGCTATTATCATCAAACACAGGAACGCTATACAAAGAAAGTGGAGGAATAACAATGGCACAGGCAATCAAAAACCGGTATGATTTTGTAATTCTGTTTGACGTTGAAAATGGAAATCCGAACGGCGATCCGGATGCAGGCAACATGCCGCGCGTTGACCCGGAAACGGGATATGGCATTGTTACAGATGTCTGCTTGAAGCGTAAGATTCGCAACTATGTCGAAGTGGCCAAAGAAGATGAAGCAGGATACCAGATTTACATTAAAGATCAGGTCCCCCTGAACCGCAGCGATAAAAAAGCACTCGAATACTTGGGCATTGATGCTGATGCCAAGGATGCCCTGAAAGTCGCCAAGAAAGATGACCCGGAACTGGACCGTAAAATCCGAGATTTTATGTGCCAAAATTTCTATGATATCCGTACCTTTGGCGCTGTTATGACAACTTTCGTAAAAGGCGCACTGAATTGCGGACAGGTACGCGGCCCTGTTCAGTTGAGCTTTGCACGCTCGGTAGACCCTGTTCTCCCGCAGGAAGTGACCATTACCCGTATTGCCATTACGACCGAAGCGGATGCAGAGCGAAAAGGCACTGAGATGGGCCGCAAGTATGTGATCCCGTATGGCTTGTACCGTGCAGAGGGTTACATTTCTGCCAACCTTGCCCGCAAAACTACAGGATTCTCAGAGGATGACCTGCAGCTGCTGTGGCAGGCAATTCTGAATATGTTTGAAAATGACCACAGTGCAGCCCGCGGCAAAATGGCAGTTCGGGAACTGATCGTGTTCAAGCATGATTCGGAGCTGGGCAATGCGCCGTCCTATAAACTGTTTGATGCAGTGCATGTCACGCGTGCCGAAGGGGTAGCCTTCCCGCGCAGTTACCATGACTATGTGGTAACGGTGGATGAAAATCTTCCCGCAGGGGTAACGTGCGAGAGGCTGTCGTAATGGCTTCCCCAGATGATTACCTGCTGATGTCCGGTATCCAGCATTTCAGCTTTTGCCGCCGTCAGTGGGCGCTCATACACCTGGAACAACAATGGTCCGAAAACCAACGCACCGCCGAAGGCCGCCTGCAGCATACCCGCTGCCATGATGTTACCCTGACGGAAAAACGCGGCGATTTGCTGATCGCCCGCGGTATGAGGGTCGTCAGCCACCGCTTAAAACTGACCGGCGACTGCGATGTGGTAGAGTTTCACAAGGATCCAAACGGCGTGTCATTGCAGGGCCGCCGCGGCCTGTGGCAGCCCATGCCCGTGGAATATAAGCATGGCCGCAGCAAGGTAAACGATGCCGACCGTTTGCAGCTCTGCGCACAGGCCATGGCGCTGGAAGAAATGCTGGTGTGCGAGGTGCCGGAAGGGGAAATCTCTTATGAAGAAACCCGGCAGCGGGAACATGTTTCCCTGACACCGGAACTGCGCAGCACCGCGCAGACCATGGCGGATGAGATGAACCGCCTGTTTGCGCGCGGCTATACCCCAAAAAGCAAACCCGGCAAGCATTGCAATGCCTGCTCACTGAAAGAGCTTTGCCTGCCGGCGCTGTATCAGCAGGCAGACCCGGCGGCGTATCTGCGGGAGCATATTGAGGAGGGCGCGCCATGAGAAAGCTGCTCAACACCCTGTTTGTCATCAATGAGGACGCTTACCTGACATTGGATGGCGAAAACCTTGTTGTTACCCGCAATAAGCAGGAAACCCACCGCTATGCCCTGCATACGCTGGAAGGCATCGTCTGCTTTACTTACGCGGGTGCCAGCCCCGCTTTGATGGGAGCTTGTGCCCGGCGGGGCATTGACCTTTGCTTTTTTGACCCGTATGGCAGATTTCAGGCCCGCACCGTGGGGGAAGAACGCGGCAATGTGCTGCTGCGTCAGACGCAGTACCGCGTGTCGGATGACCCGGCCCAGAGCTGTCGCTATGCCCGGAGCTTTATCCTTGGTAAAGTGTATAACGCACGCTGGGTGCTGGAACGCGCAACCCGCGATCATCCCCAGCGTGTCCCGGTCGAAAAACTGAAACGCACCTCCACCCAGCTGGCCGCCGCGCTGCCGCTGATACAGACCAGCGATGATCCGGAACAGCTACGCGGCCTGGAAGGCGAGGCAGCCCAGCGCTACTTTGACTGCCTGAATGACCTGATTCTGCAGCAAAAGCAGGATTTTGTGTTTGAGGGCCGCAGCCGCCGTCCACCGCTGGACAATGTGAATGCGCTGCTTTCGTTTGCCTACAGCATGCTGGCGCGGGAGTGTGCATCCGCCTTGACCGCTGTGGGCCTGGACCCTTATGTTGGCTTTATGCACCGCCCGCGCCCCGGCCGCAAAAGTCTGGCACTTGACCTGATGGAAGAACTGCGGGCGGTTTATGCAGACCGGCTGGTCATCAACTGCATCAATCAAAAGATCATCACGGCAAAACACCTGCAAAAACAGGAAAATGGTGCCGTACTGCTGACGGATGATGGCCGCAAAGCTTTCCTGACCGCATGGCAGAACAAAAAGAAGGAAGAGATCACCCATCCGTTTTTGAAAGAAAAACTGCCCTGGGGGCTGGTGCCCTATGTTCAGGCGCTTTTGCTGGCCCGTGCTCTGCGCGGCGACCTGGAAGTGTACCCACCGTTTTTCTGGAAGTGAGGTGCCGTTATGTTGGTGCTTGTAACCTATGATGTCAACACCGAAACAGCCGCCGGTCGTCGCAGGCTGCGCAAAGTAGCAAAAGTCTGTGTAGACTACGGCCAGCGGGTGCAAAACTCCGTATTTGAGTGCTTGCTGGATGCCGCGCAATACACGATGTTCAAAGCAAAATTGACCGAACTGATCGATTCGGAATCGGACAGCCTGCGCTTTTATCAACTGGGAAACCATTACAAAAGCAAAGTCGAGCATGTGGGTCTGCACCCGGATTTTGATCAGGATGGAATCTTGTTTGCTTAGTGCGAGGGAAAGGCAATCATAAAATTCCCGGTTCATTCGCACCAGAAAATATGGAAAAAACAGGGGCAGAAAGGGTAAAATACAGCCTTGCCTGTCAGCATGAAGATGCAATCCCCATAAAATTTGTTTCATATGCGCAAAAGTGCCCCACTGTTTTGTGCACTTTTGCTGTCGCTCTCCGCAAGGAGAGCGTGGATAGAAATCGCCGGGGTGGTGGCGTAGCTGTACCAGTACGCGGTCGCTCTCCGCAAGGAGAGCGTGGATAGAAATCGGGTATCCTGCATGTTGGTGCCCATCTTGTTGGGTCGCTCTCCGCAAGGAGAGCGTGGATAGAAATCAGATATCCGGCAGCAGGTTCCCGGTCAGGAATGGTCGCTCTCCGCAAGGAGAGCGTGGATAGAAATAACCCCTGCATCTTGATGCCGTATTTTTCAAGTTTGTCGCTCTCCGCAAGGAGAGCGTGGATAGAAATCCCAGCTGTGGCCCGTCCTGGGGAGCATCCGCCGTCGCTCTCCGCAAGGAGAGCGTGGATAGAAATCCGAACGCCCCACCACAGAAACACCAGACCGATACCGTCGCTCTCCGCAAGGAGAGCGTGGATAGAAATTTCGACACAGTGCAAGTTGTAATTATCGTAATGTGTCGCTCTCCGCAAGGAGAGCGTGGATAGAAATAATGGACGACTTAGAGCCGTCCAAAACACGGAGATGTCGCTCTCCGCAAGGAGAGCGTGGATAGAAATACCATGCGCCGGGATTTTAAGATGCTCCATTTGCTGTCGCTCTCCGTAAGGAGAGCGTGGATAGAAATTTGCTTCTGATTTCAAATTTTTGGGTAAGTTTGGCGTCGCTCTCCGTAAGGAGAGCGTGGATAGAAATAATACTTGTCCGGGGTCCTGGATTTCGGCCCCGGTCGCTCTCCGTAAGGAGAGCGTGGATAGAAATCGGCAGGAGCCCGCGACCGTGCAGCGACTCATGCGTCGCTCTCCGTAAGGAGAGCGTGGATAGAAATAGCAGCTGTACCAGCAGCCGCGCCGATCGTTCCCGGTCGCTCTCCGCAAGGAGAGCGTGGATAGAAATCCCAAACAGGATGGCAACTGGGGCTGGGGCGAGGAGTCGCTCTCCGCAAGGAGAGCGTGGATAGAAATAGGGGATCAGTAGCGGGAAAGTCCGGCACGTTGAGTCGCTCTCCGCAAGGAGAGCATAAAATGTTTCTCTTTCTGACTGTTCAGGGTGGTTTTGTTCATGCGGATATCCGCTTTAATTTTAAAAATTGCTATAGTAAAAAACTCTCGCATAAAATAATATAAAAATATTGTATTATCTACTTGACAAGGTACCCTGGAGGGGTATATAGTGAATATACCCCACCGGGGTACCTTGCATGTGATGGGAGGGTAACATAATGCAGGAAAACGAAAAGAAGGAACCGTGTTGCTGCTGTGCACACAAAACAAAGCATCGCAGTGAAGAAGAGTATAAAAGCTTGGTCCACAGACTGAACCGGATCGAAGGGCAGATTCGGGGCATCCGTGGGATGGTGGAAAACGAAGTGTATTGTCCGGATATTCTGGTGCAGTCGGCGGCGGTAACGGCGGCGATGAACGCGTTCAACCGTGAGCTGCTGGCAAACCATATCCGCACCTGTGTGGCGGATGATATCCGTGCCGGGAATGACGAAGTTGTGGATGAGCTGCTGAAAACGCTGCAGAAACTGATGAAATAAGCATTGCCTGCACAAAATAGCAGAAGCAGAACATGAAATAAATGCACGAGTGTTTGAGCCAGCAAAAATGCCATGCCAGTGCCCAGTACGATTGTTTTTCTGTTCACAAACATCGGTAAAAGTTTGTGTAACATTACCAGAGCCATGAATAAATGCCAGTCATTCCCTGTGAGAGGGTGTGGATAGAAATGCCGCATCGGCCTTGGTTGCCCCCAACGTATCGCTCTCCGCAAGGAGAGCGTGGATAGAAATGGTAACCTCAATAATACGTCGAATTGCAGGCTAGCCGCTCACCAAAAGGGAAGTGAGGATAGGGCAACACCGCACAATTCCCGCCTTGCGGCTTAAGCACCGCTCCGGCAGCTGCGGCACGGCATCTGCGTTGCCAAAATGCTCGATAATGTCGGGTTGCGGTACCCGCATCGTGCTTCGGGGGCAAAAGCCCCTCGCACTCTGCGACCGCTGCCCCTGCTTCGGTTCGCTGTTTCCGCCACTGGCGGCGCTCACCTTTGCAGCATCCAGTATTATCTGCGCTTTTGGCTTGGCATCTGCCGCACCTCGCTCGCCGTATCGGCACTTAGAATTATGCGGTATTGCCATAGAAACAACTCAAACATCAACAACCCGTGTTCAAACACCAAAGCGAAACCACTCGCCAATCATCACACAGGAATTATAGAATCACTACCGCAAAAGAGAGGGAACAGGAGGAAAGAAGTGGAACAATATAACGTAACCGGGATGAGCTGCGCCGCGTGCAGTGCCCGGGTGGAAAAAGCCGTCAGCAAAGTGCCGGGCGTAACATCCTGCTCGGTCAGCCTGCTGACCAACTCAATGGGTGTGGAGGGCACCGCCGCTCCGGCAGATATTGTGGCCGCAGTGGAAGCCGCAGGCTATGGCGCAAGCCCTAAAAACGCTGCCGCCCAGTCCGCCGCGCCGTCAGCAGATGCCTTAAAAGATACCGAGACCCCGCGCCTCAAACGCCGCCTGATTGCCTCGCTGATCTTCTGGGTGGTGCTGATGTACTTCTCCATGGGGCACATGCTATGGAACTGGCCGCTGCCGGGCTTTATGCAGGGCAACCATGTGGCAATGGGTATTTTACAGATGCTGCTCACCATTATCATCATGGTCATCAACCAAAAGTTCTTTATCAGCGGCTTTAAGGCGCTGTGGAACCGTGCCCCCAATATGGATACCCTGGTATCCCTTGGCGCTACCGCGGCCTTTGGCTACAGCACTTACGCTCTGTTTGCCATGACGGTGGCCCAGGTGCAGGGGGATGCCATGGCCGTGATGGGCTATATGGAGGAGTTTTATTTTGAATCCGCCGCAACCATCCTGACCCTGATCACGGTGGGCAAAACGTTGGAAGCCCGCTCCAAGGGCAAGACCACCGATGCCCTGAAAGGCCTGATGAACCTGGCCCCCAAAACCGCAACGCTGCTGCGCAATGGGGCGGAAGTTACCGTTCCCATCGAACAGGTGCAGCAGGGCGATGTGTTTGTGGTGCGCCCCGGCGAGAATATCCCCGTTGACGGCGTGGTGCTGGAAGGCAGCAGCGCGGTGAACGAATCGGCCCTGACCGGTGAGAGCATCCCGGCGGATAAGGCCGAAGGAGACAGCGTGAGCGCCGCAACCCTGAACCAATCCGGCTTTTTGCGCTGCCGTGCCACCCGCGTGGGTCGGGATACCACGCTGGCTCAGATCATCCAGATGGTCAGCGATGCCGCAGCCACCAAGGCACCCATTGCCAAAATTGCAGACCGCGTCTCCGGTGTGTTTGTGCCGACCGTCATCACCCTGGCGGTCATCACCACCATTGTCTGGCTGCTGGCAGGGCAGACGGTCGGTTTTGCCTTGGCCCGCGGTATTTCAGTGCTGGTCATCAGCTGCCCCTGCGCGCTGGGCCTGGCAACGCCGGTTGCCATTATGGTTGGCAATGGTGTGGGCGCTAAAAACGGCATTCTCTTCAAAACCGCGGTTTCGCTGGAGCAGACCGGTAAAACCGAGATCGTTGCCCTGGATAAAACTGGCACCATCACCAGCGGCGAGCCGCGCGTGACGGATATCCTGCCCGCAGACGGTGTGACCGAGCAGGTACTGATGAGCCTTGCCGCTGCCTTGGAGCAGAAGAGTGAACACCCGCTGGCCCGCGCTGTGCTGCAAAAGGCACAGGAGGATAACCTGCCCCCCGCCGAGGTGGCAGATTTCCAGGCTCTGCCCGGCAACGGCCTGACGGCTGTGCTGAACGGCAGTACCCTGTACGGCGGCAACGCCAAGCTGATGCAGACCCTTGGCGTGGCGGTGCCGCAAAAGATGGCATCCAGCGCCGAAGCACTGGCCGCCCAGGGCAAAACCCCGCTGTTCTTTGCCAAGGATGGCACCATGCAGGGCGTTATCGCGGTGGCGGACGTCATCAAGGAGGACAGCCCGCAGGCTGTGCGTGAACTGCAGGGCATGGGCATCCGCGTTGTGATGCTGACCGGCGATAACGAGCGCACCGCCAAAGCCATTGGTGCACAGGCCGGTGTGGACGAAGTGATTGCCGGTGTGCTGCCCGATGGCAAGGAAGCTGTGATCCGCAGCCTGAAAAACAAGGGCCGCGTGGCCATGGTGGGCGATGGCATCAACGATGCACCGGCCCTGACCCGCGCGGATGTCGGTATTGCCATTGGCGCCGGTACGGATGTTGCGATTGACGCCGCTGACGTTGTGCTGATGAAGAGCCGCCTGAGCGATGTGCCCGCCGCCATCCGCCTGAGCCGCGCTACTCTGCACAATATCCACGAAAACCTGTTCTGGGCCTTTGCCTACAATGTGTTGGGCATCCCCCTGGCGGCAGGTGTCTTTATCCCGCTGCTGCACTGGCAGATGAACCCGATGTACGGCGCTGCGGCCATGAGCCTGTCCAGCTTCTGCGTGGTTTCCAACGCACTGCGGCTGAACCTGTTCGATATTCGCAGCACCAAACATGACCATAAACGCAAAGCACACAAAACAAGCAAAAAGGAGAACACGACCATGAATAAGACCATTAAAATTGAAGGCATGATGTGCGGCCATTGCGAAGCAACCGTGAAAAAGGCACTGGAAGCGCTGGACGGTGTTTCCGCCGCCGAAGTAAGCCACACCGCCGGTACCGCTGTTGTAACGCTGGATAAGCCGGTGGATGACACTGTGCTGAAAAAAGCCGTTGAGGACAAAGATTATACCGTGACCGGCATTGAATAATCCCGGCTCAAAAGCAAAGGAATAAGCATGAAAGCGCCCGCACGGTATATCCAGTCGCTGCGTATCGTCAATGCACAGCGCTTGCTGGAACGCACCAAATACAGCATCGGTGAAGTTTCCGAGATCGTCGGGTATGATAACCCGCTGTATTTCAGCCGTGTGTTCAAAAAGGAAACAGGGCTTTCCCCCGCGCAGTACCGCAAAGCGGAGCGGGCAGGCGAACAGCCGTCCGACCCGCAGGAAGAGGACGCCTGCACCCCCAATATCGACAAAAACCGCAATTCATAGTATAATACCCCCATACACTTTGGTATGGGGGCTTTTTATGTTTGCAGCAGCAATTTGTGTCAGCATCCTGTTGGGGGTGCTGGTTTGGGCACTGCCGGGGCGGCTGTGCGACCGCAGGGCAACCCATGCGGATGTACTGGCCGGGCCGGGCATTGTGCTGGCAGTGTGGATCATCGCAGCATGTGTGTTTGCCCAGCCGGGGCTGGCGCAGGGGGTTGATCTGTTCCGCCTGCTGGCCATCAATGGGGCGGCACTGTGGGCCTGCGGCACTGTGTTGTTACTCCGCCTGCGCAGCGGGCGGCGGTACCGCACACTTTGGACGGTTGCTGCGCTGCTGATTGCCGCCATCGGCCTGGAAGTATTCGTGGGCAACGCACCCTATTTTGCAACCCACGGCTACCAGCCCGTTGACCTGCGCGCCTATTTGCAGGATGCCCCGGCGGATGGGGAGCCGATTGCTTTGAACGATGAGCACAGTACCCTTACCTTTACCGGCATCCATCAGCCGCTGTATAACGTTGCGCTGGATGGCGTTGTCTACCAGTATGACGGCAACTATCCGCAGGATCAGAACCCGCTGTTTATCCTGTGGGTGTCCGGTACCGACGAAGCCAGCACTGCCCCGCGCCAGAGCTGGCAGTGGCAGGCGGCCCCGCGAGCGGCACGCAGCCTGGTGCGCACGCTGGATTTTTCCGGCGCGGTGGATACCCTGACCCTGCAAGCGGAGGGCTATAGCGGAGAGTACCGCAGCTATGACCTGAACTATACCGTGCAGGCGGTTCTGGCCAATGTACCCCGCCCGATGGATTTCTCGCTGCTGCGGCTGGCAGTGGTGTATCTGGCACTGCTGGCCTTGTGGGGGCTGCGCCCCGGCGCTGCCGCGTGGCACGAAGCCTACCTGACCCACCGCGCCAAATACCGCCCGGCGGTGCTGGTGCTGGGCTGCATGCTCTGCCTGCTGGCCGCAGCGGCCCCCTTTGCCGATGCCCGCAACTCCGGCGTAGCGACCTCGTTTTATAATGTCGAAAACTGGGACGGCGAAAGCCGCATCACCTTCACCCAGCATATCAGCGATTGGCAGAATGATTCCGCTGCGCAGTACGGCGCTCTGGCCCACAGCCTACTGAATGGCCGCCTGGATCTGCAGCGCGACCCGCCCGCCGCCATGGCGGAGATGCAGAACCCTTACGATACTGCCGCCCGTCAGAGCGCGGCCCCGGATGCTTTGTGGGATGTTGCTTATTATCAGGGGCGGTACTATGTTTACTTTGGCATTGTGCCGTGCCTGCTGTTCCAGCTGCCGTTTGAGCTGCTGACCGGCGTACCGGACCTGCCGCCCAGCTTGGCCATGATCGTGATGGCCTGGCTGCTGATTTTGGCAGTGTTTGGTTTGGTGCGGCAGGCTGCGCAGCGCTGGTTCCCGTCCGCCTCAGCGGCGGCCTGCCTGCTGGCTGCGGCGGGCATTGCGGGCGGTAGCCAGGTGTACTACCTGCTGCTGCGCCCCTCGGTGTATGAATACGCCATCCTGTGCGGCGCGGCATTTGTGCTGCTGGCCCTGTGGCAGTGGCTGTGCGCCGCCAACACCCCGGTGCAGCACCATGGCAAAATCATGCTGCACATGGCGCTTGGCAGCCTGTGCATGGCGCTGGTGGCGGGATGCCGCCCCCAGATGGAGCTGTTTGCCGTGCTCTGCCTGCCGATCTTCTGGCCGCAGTATATCCGGCAAAAACGCTTGCGCAGCAAGCAGGGAATAACCGAAGCCATCGCCTTTGTTCTGCCGGTTATTCTGGTAGCCCTGGGGCTGATGGTCTACAATGCCGCGCGGTTCGGCTCGCCGTTTGATTTTGGTGCCAATTACAACCTGACCAGCAACGATATGACCCACCGTGGCTTCCGCATTGGGCGGCTGACCCCGGCGTTGTTCACCTATTTCCTATCCCTGCCGGTGGTGCAGGCGGTGTTCCCCTACCTGGCGGGTACCAAAATGCAGACAAACTTTATGGGTATGACCATTACCGAAGTATTTTACGGCGGTGCCCTGGTCAGCCTGCCGCTGCTGTGGGCCTTTGCGGCCCTGCCTTTGCTGCGCCGCCGTATGGCAAGGCAGAAAGACCTGCGCGCCATGGTGCTGCTGCCCGTGCTGCTGGCTGTTATTCTGGCCGCATTGGACTGCCAGATGGCCGGTGTGCTCTACCGCTATCTTAGCGACTATTTAACCCCGCTGCTGTTCGCCGCCGCACTGGTCTGGCTGTGGGCCGAAAGCGCCCTTGCCCCGCGTGTGCAGGCCGCCGCATCGGGCAGCATCCTGCATACCGTGCAGCACATGCTGCAGGGGGCGATGCTGGCAGCTGTTGCCGTGGGGATCTGTTACAGCTTCTGTGTCTACTTTGCTGCGGAACCGGGCCTTCTGGGCCAGAATCCCGCGCTGTACCAGAATGTCAGCCGTCTGGTGCAGTTCTGGCTGTAAAATCAGGGCGAAAACAAAATTCAAATTAGATAAAATAAAAGCATATGCCCCATGTCAGCCGGGAAGATCCGGCCAGTCAGGAGAGCATGTGCTTTTTCTTTTTATATGGGCATTCTGTATGGATCGTTTTCGGATGGAATAAATATAAGGCAACACCGCACAATTCCCGCCTTGCGGCTTAAGCACCGCTCCGGCAGC
>ERZ773114.2025-NODE-2025-length-19882-cov-14.988551_pt1 | contig 19882 bp, 8 predicted proteins | sample MGYA00580564_ERZ773114 | MGnify/ENA primary metagenome ERZ773114 (study PRJEB29015, sample SAMEA2737836) | human gut metagenome | biome: human gut; feature: human-associated habitat; material: faeces | place: China | collected 2012 ... | reverse complement strand
TGCAAGCAGATTGCGTACAAAGCCGTCAGGCGGGCTTTATTCAGCGTTTCCTTAGAGATATGTGAGGAACTGCGATGCCAGAACCACCAGTACCAGTGCGATCGGATAGGTTGCAGCGTAAGCACTTGCAACGTTCGGTGTGCCGCTGGTATTGATGAGAGCACCCAGAGCCGGTGTGCTGGTCATACCGCCGGTGATAGAACCGAGGTTGTTGAACAGGCTCAGCTTCAGCACCTTCTTCGCGAGGAAGAAGCCGATAAACAGCGGAATGATCGTCATCAGTGCACCCCACAGGAACAGCAGCGGACCGTACTTTTCCAGTGTCTGTACGAATCCGGCACCGCCGTCTACGCCGGCACCGATGAGGAACAGAACCAGTCCCCATTCCTGAAAGACTTCCAGCAGATGCTTGTTGACTTTCATGCTCAGCTTGCCGATTCTGCCGAAGTGTCCGAAAATCAGACCCATGATCAGCGGGCCGCCGGTAGTGCCCAAATTAAAGGAACCTGCACCCAGCGGAATGTTGATGCAGCCCAGAATGGCACCAGTCAGAACAGTCAGGGCAAATGCACCCAGACCGAATTTGTCCATTTCAAACAGTTTTTTCTGCTTCAGCGGGCTTTCTTCGCCAGTGTCTACGGATGTCAGCTTGGCACGTTCTTCGTCCATGTTGGCTTTCAGTACCTTCGGTACGATCTGCACGAACAGAACAACACCAATAACACCGAACGGATATGCCACGGCATGCCCTACGGCGATTTCCTTGAACACCGGAGAACTTTCCCCGATCGCTTCCTGTGCTGCGGCAAATGCCGGCGTACTGGTCAGTGCACCGGACAGCAGACCAACGCTCATGGCAGAATTCATGTCCGGCACCAGCAGTGTGATCAGAGCACAGACACCTGCACCGGCAGCAATGATGATCGCACCCAGCAGAACGTAGGACTTGGCGTTTTTCTTCAGATTCTTGAAGAATGTCGGACCGGCGATCAGACCAACGGAAGTGACAAACAGGATCAGACCAAAACTCTGGATCAACTTGAAATAAAAGTTGACAGCGTCCTGTGCCTCTACGTCAGCGATCCATGCGGCAATGCCGTTGTCGCCGAATGCCACGCCCTTGAAGTGGCCAACGACCAGAGCTACCAGAAAGATGGCAGCGGTTCCCAGCGAAACGCCCTTGATGTTGATCTTGCCCAGCAGATAGCCTACGACGATGATCGCAAAGACAAAGAACAGGACCATGACAATGGCGGACATGCTGAAAATATGCGTGCCTGCCACTTCGAACAGTTTTAGATTCATGAAAAAACCTCTCTCCTTATACATGAAGCTGGGAGATACCGACAGGCTCTCGTGGGAATGCCGGTTTCTCCGTGATAAACACCTGTGTGCCGTATAGAAACAAGCGGAACACAACATACTTTACTATTATAACTGATTTCAGTTTTTTTGTCAATAATGCCGAACGATTTTCTGAAAATTGTACGTTTCCAATGATTTTCCACCCTAAAAGTGTCGATTGACTGGGGAAAAGCACAAAACCAGATGTAACAGTGTGAAAAAATTAGTGGATTTCCAATTGCACAGCACGAATTTCTCACCGAATTTTTGGAAGCGGAGGAAATTTTTGTGAGTGATGTGAATTTGCACAAAGATGCATCTCTGGATTGACAGAAAATTATAAATATGATATAATAAAAGCAGTTGAAAATTCTGCAATTGCAGAAAAAGGAGGTGTCGGTAAATGCGGCACAATTGGATCACCCCCAAGATGGGGCTTTTTTTGGCGGCGGCAATGCTGATGTCATCGCTTTCGGCATTGCCGCCGGTGTCTGCGGCGGAAGCTGCCATGACGGATGATCTGCTTTCGGTGCAGGGGATTCCGGTGGAATACACGCCGGAAATTGCCCTTTACGGGGCAGGGAACACGTCCCCGGACGAACAGGCAGCGTATCCGGAGGACATTTACAGTTCCACAATGGGCTATGACGTTCTGAACGATGCACAAAAAAGCCTATACCGCAAGATCAAGGCGGCGGCACATGCATTTTATACCGGAACTGCGGCGGCAGAAGGAGTGTCTTACGGTTCTGATGAGGAAAAGCTACCCTGCTTTGCCATAGTCAGCAATACGGATTCTTCTCTCTCCAACGAGGATACCGTCAAGGTCATTTCCATGTTCCGCAATGACAATCCCATGTATTTTTTTGTGGGGAACAACTACTTGTACAGCATGGACTACGATTCTGAAACGGAAGAAAACTATGTTGGTGCGGTTTATATCGCCTGCGTCGAGGAATACACCAGCGGGACGGCACGACAGGCAGAACGCCGTGTACTGGAAACGCAGATCACTGCGGCACGGGAACAGGTGGAAGCACAGGATACTGCATGGGCAAAAGCCAGAGCCACCAATGACTGGCTCTGCAACAGCCTGACTTACGCCTATGATGCCAGCGGTGCTCCGGACGATTCCATGGCATCACACAGCATTGTAGGGGCGTTTGATGAACGCTATTGTGCGGCAGTGTGCGAGGGCTATGCCAAGGCGTTCCAGCTGCTGATGAACGCTGCCGGCGTGGCGAATGCCTACATTATCGGGCTGGGAAACGGCGGCGGGCATGCGTGGAACATGGCTCAGATGGACGACGGCTACTATTATTATTTTGATGTGACGTGGAACGACTCCACCAGTTCAGACAAATATTTTGCCGCGGGAGAAACGAGTTTTTCCAAGAATCACACGCCCAACACGGCAGACGGCGAGAGATGGGACTATCTCTATGACCTGCCGGACGTGCCGGAAGACGACGGCACCGATGAAACGGGTACTGTTCTGACAGAGGGAGATTTCACCTACCAGCTGTACACAGACCACGCGGTTCTGACGGCGTACACTGGCGAGGACGTATCTGTTTCCGTGCCGGAGGAGGCAGACGGGCTGCCGGTTACAGCGATCAAAGGGGCATTTGCCGGAAACACTGCCGTACAACTGGTGGACCTGCCGAAAACCGTGACTGCGGTTTCCTACGGCACCGGCGGCATCGGGGCATTTGAAAACTGCACCGCTTTGCAGGCGGTTTCCATGATTTTGACTTCCCGCGTGGAATACCACTCGTTCCGGAACTGTTCTGCGTTGCAGACTGCCACGCTGCCGCAGACAGTTACCCTTGTGGGAGCAGGTGCTTTTGCGGCGTGTACCAGTTTGAACACGCTGCGTGTTTATTCCAGTGACTGCACCTTTGGGGCAGCATCGGCAGTTCCTGCGGAAACGGTGCTCTACGGCTATGCGGGTTCTACCGCACAGGCTTACGCGAAAAAGTATGACCGGACATTTCTGTCGTTCGGGACTGTGACGACTGCCGCAACCACAGCTGCAACTGAAACGACAACGACCACCACACAGACGACAACCACGACCCGAGCGACAACACAGACCACCTCCGACAGTACCACTGCAACCACGACAGCAACAACTGTCACTGCCGGAGAGATTCTGCTGCCGGAGGTGGGGGACTGTAACAATGACGGCGTGTGCAGGGTAGATGATCTGGTGCTGCTGAATCAGTACCTGCTGGGCAGCGTACAGGGCAGCGAAGTGCAGCGACCTGCGATGGACTGTAACGCAGACGGCACAGTGGACAGCAGGGACAGCCAGCTGCTGGCGATGTTCCTCATGCAGCTGATCCCACGGCTGCCGGCATAACAACGGATATGAGGCAATACCGCACAAAGAGCGTCTGGCGACTTTGCACGCCATCTGCCGGCAAATTTCCCGTCATATTTCACAAAAATGCTCGTGAATACATCAAGTATTCACTCCGCTTTTTGTTTCATCTGACGAAAAATTTGACGACGCATCTGTCGCACAATCTTTGTGCGGTATTGCCATAATGAAAAGGCACAGCTTCCGAAAAAGCTGTGCCTTTTGTCATATCATGAAATGGTTTGCAAATGATTGTGAAGACAGGTTCTGAGATCAGCCGTTGTACGGCAGCGTCTTGACGAGGTTTACAATGAACTGCATCAGAACAGTTGCGTCATCAGAGCTGATTTCGCCGTTGCCGTTGCAGTCTGCATTCTTGTTCGCTGAGGTGTCCAGCTGTACCGAACCGGCAACTGCCTTGTTCAGCAGAACACAGTCGGTAACATCTACACGGCCGTCCAGATTGACATCGCCGTACAGAACGACACCGACAGGAACCGTTTCAGTTGTACCGCTGTTGCTGCCTTCTGTAGTCTTGGTGGTATCCGTTGCCACCGGAACGGTGGTATCCGTTGCTACCGGAACAGTGGTGTCTGTTGCTACCGGAACTTCGGTATTTGTAGTCGTGATCGGATCCAGCGAATCAAATGTGATGTCGTTTGCGTTTGCGTAGTCCTTTGCGGCAGTGCTCTCATTGCCGGTAATGGTCATATCATTGCCCTTTACAAGCGTATCCTTTTCCACTTTGTAGCCGAATGCATTGCTGCCGATAGAGGAAACATTTTTCGGAATGGTGATATTTGTGAGAGAATCGCAGTCTACGAATGCACACTTGTCGATCGATTCCAGAGAATCCGGAAGCTGAATGCTGCTCATAGAAGTGCAGCCGCCGAAGGCGTACTGTCCCACCTTTTTAACGCTTTCCGGAACGGTAACATTGTCCAGTTTATTGCAGCGGTAGAACAGGTAGTTATCCAGATTGGTAACGCCGTTGCCGATGGTGACATCGGTCAGGTTGGTATTGTTGTAGAATGTCCACTTGCCGAGATCGGTCACAGAGTCCGGAACAGTGATTTTGGTAACATTGGTGCACTCTGCAAAGGCACTCTGTCCCAGTTTGGTGACGGTATCCGGAATGTTGACTTCTGTCAGACTGGTGCAGCCGTAGAATGCAGAAGCACCGATCGAGTTAACATTTGCCCCGAACTTGACATCATTCAGGCTGGTGCAGCGATAGAACAGGTTGTCACTGATCTTGGTCAGAGAATCCGGCAGGACAATGCTTTCCAGAGAACCGCAGCTGTAGAATACGATCTCGTCCACCTGCTTCAGTGTCTGCGGCAGTGTTACGGATTTCAAGTTGCTGCAATAAGCGAATACGCCGGATTTGATCGTGGTGATGCTGTCCGGAATTTCAATGCTTTCCAGACCGCTGTATGCAAAGGTGTCCTTTCGCAGGGAAGTCATGCCGGAGGACAGCTTGACAGTTTTCAGATTCTGGCAGTGGCTGAATGCTGCTGTTGCAACATTAGTCACACTGTCCGGCAGTTCGATAGAAGACAGACCGGAATAAGTAAAGGCATTTGCGTTGATTCTGGTGCAGGAGCTTTCGGGGAACTGCACAGTGTCCAGACTTGAACAGCCATAGAATGCATTGGAACCGATGCTCTGTACGCCTTCTTCCAGAACGACAGTTTTCAGCTTTGCACAGTTTGCAAACATGGTAGAGCCGATGGAGGTCAGATTTCCGGGGATCGTGATGGATTCCAGAGATGCACAGTAGGAGAATGCATCGTTACCGACAAAGTACAGGCTTGCCGGCAGCTTGATGTCTGTCAGGTTGGAGCAGGAGCAGAACGCACCGCCGTTAATGGAAGCCACGCTGTCCGGCATGCTGACGCTGGTCAGATTGGTACAGCCCAGAAATGCGTTTGCACCGATGCCCACCATACCGTCCGGCATGGTGACGGTCTGCAATTCCTTGTTGCCGTAGAATGCAGCCGCAGCAATAAAGGTTACCGGATAATCTTCTTCGTCCTCTTCGTCATAAATGGTATCCGGAATCACCAGATCAGTGGTGCCCGGTGCACAGCCGGTGATCTGTGCCTTTTTCGATACGATCTTGTAGTACAGCTTGCCGTCCTGTGTCGGTTTGCCGTCCGGAATCACAACGTCGGGATCTTCCGCATAATTCGGTGTGGGAATGGTTTCCAGACCGCCGGCAGTGCCGCTGATCGCTGCTTTCACATCTGCTGCGATCTGTGCATCGACCTGACTGGACGGCATCGGTTCTTCCAGTTCCGGCATCACTGCCGAGATCACCGTGTCGGCGGCACTCTGAGGTGCTGCATAAGCGGTCGTGCCCAGACAGCAGGGAATCAGTGCCGCAATGGCAACGATGCCTGCAATAGTTTTTCTCCAATTTGATCTCATAAGAATAAGCCCCTTTCAGTGCATGAGTATACATACGATATTTCTTACATTATAATCGATTTTATTCCTCTTGTCAATAGCTTTTTTGTAAAAAATGACAACGTTGTTTTTGTGAGGAATGACGAAAGCACCGGCTGTCTTACAGAATTTTTCCTCAAATACTTGCGTTTTTGGCAATTTAGCAACGAAATAGAAATCAAATTTGCAATCCGAAAAATGGAAAAATATGTTTGACTTTTTGTGGCATTTGTGCTATAATATTAATGTATGACTTTAGATAAAAAAACGCCTCCGGAAGTGCTTTCCGGAGGCTCTGAAAGCAGCGTCATGTCAGTCTGTCAGGCAGGTTCGGCGTGGGGCTGCTTGTATAGAGAGGAAGCGATGTTTGTGCAGAACCCAAACACGAATCGATACCGTTGCCTTAGCTTTTTACTGGCGGGCATGATGGCTGTGACCAGCCTGCCGCTGCCGGTATTTGCAGCAGATGCGGCGGCGGGGGAGGAGATTGCCATTTCGGCAGAACGATTTCCGGACGAGCAGTTCCGGAACTACATTTCCGAACAGCTGGACAGCGACGGTGACAACATGCTGTCCGCGACGGAATGCAGCGAAGTCGTTGATCTGAATGTGTCCCAGCAGGGCATTGCCGATCTGACGGGGATCGATGTCTTTTCCAAATTGCAGCAGCTGGATTGTTCCGGAAACACGTTGTCGGCATTGGATATTTCCGGTGCTGCACAGCTGCTGCAGCTGAATTGCTCTGCGAATCCGGATTTGTCTGCACTGAAACTGCCGGAGAAAAATGGTGCGTTTTCCTTTTTGGTGATGTTGGACTGTAGTGACTGTGCTCTGACAGAACTGTCGCTGGATTCCTACGCCCTTTTGGGAACGCTGGACTGCTCCGGCAATCAGCTGGCAGCACTGGATATTTCTGCAAATTCCAATTTGCGGACTGTGGACTGCTCCGGCAACCAGCTGGCAGCACTGGACGTTTCTGCGAATTCCAATTTGCAGACTGTAAACTGTTCCAACAACCAGCTGACTACGCTGGACTTTTCCCAGAATGCCAAGCTGGAGGAAGTGGACTGCTCCGGCAACCAGCTGACAGAACTGGACGTATACAATGCCCTTCTTCAGAAACTGGACTGCTCGGAAAATGCCCTGTCGTCCCTGTTCCTGTCGGAGTGTTCTGCTCTCCGCGAACTGGACTGTTCCCGGAACCAGCTGGTGGAACTGGACACCACCGGACTGACGCTGGAAATACTGGAAACTGCCGGCAATCAGCGTGCCATTGTGCCGCAGCCGGAACAGGCGGGAGCGTACAGCTATGACCTGAACAATCTGCCGGAACTGGAACAAGACCGCATCACCGGCTGGGAGAACGCTTCTGTGAAGGAAGATGCCGCCAATGTACTGCAAATTCCGGCAGACACCGAACGTGTGTCCTACGGCTACCGGCTGGACAGCCAGCAGGCAGTGCCGGTGGCAACGTTTACCCTGACATTGCAGCCGGACGAAGCGTGTTATTTGCAGCTGAACGAGGAGCATTTTCCGGACGCAGCATTCCGGAGCCTTGTCCGCGACAGCTTTGACACTGACGGAAACGGCTGGCTCTCGCTGGCGGAACTACAGGCAGCCAAGACCCTGACGATTTCCGCAGACAGCGGTATCACAGACCTTACCGGAATGGAACAGCTGTGCTGGCTGGAAAATTTGCAGTGCAGCGGAATTTCTTTAGAACGACTGGACGTTTCTGGATTTTCCGCTTTGAAGATGCTGTCCTGTGACGGCTGCGGGCTGAAAGAACTGCTGCTGCCGGAAGAATCCTCGCTGGAGGTGCTCTCCTGCAACCAAAACCAGCTGACCTCTCTGGAACTGAGCAGGCAGAGCAACCTGCAAGAGCTGTTCTGTGCGGACAACCAACTCTGTGCCCTGCAAATTGACGGCACGAAACTGGCAGACGGCACAGTGTCTGCTGATGGAAACGTGGCTGCGATCTCGCCGGATATTCTGGGACAGCTGGACTTGTCCCAACTGTCCGGCTTCTCCGCAGAGCAGGCAGAGAACTGGACAAACGGCACGGTGCAGGACGGTGTTCTGACGGTGGCAGACCTTAGCCAGCCGGTGACCTATACCTATTATCTCGATGCCGCCAGAACCCAGACGGTGCAGTTTACCCTACAGCCAGAGGAACTGCTGCTGCCTGTTGATGCAGTACATTTTCCGGACAGTGCATTCCGCAGCTATGTACAGGGACTGGACACCAATGCCGACGGCAGCCTTTCCCGCGGGGAACTGTTTGCCGTAACAGAAATGCTCATCGGCGGGGAGTCTATCTGGGATCTGACCGGAATCCAGTATTTTGTCCGGCTGGAAACGCTGGACTGCTCCGCCAACAATCTGCGGAAGCTGGATCTGACAACGCTTTCTCAACTGAAAACGCTGAACTGTTCCAGTAATAATCTCTCCTCGCTGGTACTGCCGGAGAACAGCCTGCTGGAGGAACTCCGCTGCTCCAGCAACAGCACATTGCAGGAACTCTCTGTTGCTTCTCTTTCTCATCTGCAAGTGCTCTACTGTGCCCAGTGCCGCCTGAAAACGCTGGATCTGACGAATTCGCCGGAACTGACGACATTGAACTGTTCGCTGAATCAGCTGACTTCGCTGGAACTGGACGGACTGTCCCAACTGACCACGCTGAATTGTTCCATGAATAAGCTGACTGCTTTAGACTTATCAGCTCTTTCCGTACTGAGATCCCTGAACTGTGCCAGCAACCAGATTCCGGCACTGGCGGTGGAACAGTGTCCGGAACTGGCTACACTGAATTGTTCCAACAACCAGCTGACCGTGCTGAAAACCGAGTCGCTGCCGAATCTGGAATCGCTGGTGTGCATCAACAATCAGCTGACTGCACTGCAAGCAGCTGATGGCGTGACACTGCAAAAGCTGAGTGCGGCACGCAACAAACGTACTGTTGCAATGGACAGCCTGAACCGGATCCGCTTTGCAGATCTGGCGGAGAACTTTCAGCCGTCCCGCGTGGTGCAGGGCAGCATTACCAATGGTGAGGCAGGTGCAGGCGGTATCTATGTCACAGACCCCGGCTGGAGTGTGTCATATCAGTATCAGGTGCAGGCAGATGATCCGGACAGCGTGATCACATTTACACTGGTGCCGCAGGCAGCGGAGGAAACGGGTGTGCCCATTGATGCAGAGCATTTTCCGGACGAAAATTTTCGCCGTATCGTTGTCCGGTATGACACCGACAGCGACGGACTGCTTTCCTGGTCGGAACTGAAACAAGTCACAGAACTGGACGTTTCGGTCAACGAGATCGCTGACCTGACCGGCGTGGAATACTTTACAGCACTGCAAACGCTGGACTGCTCCAATAATAAGCTGACAACAATTCCCCTGCGGACGCTGGGGCAGCTGGAAAAGCTGAACTGCAACAATAACCAGTTGACCACGCTGGATTGCTCTGCCAATACATTGCTGAAGGAACTCAGCTGTGCATCGAACCAGCTGACGGCGTTGGAACTCTCCAAATTGACGGAACTGACGAAACTGGCGTGCGAGGGCAATCAGCTGACTGTGCTGGAACTGGGTACATTGACACAGCTGCAAACGCTGGACTGCTCCGGCAACCAGCTGACCACACTGGACGTTTCGGCACAGAAACAGCTGGAAACACTGCGGTGTATGGAGAATCACCTGATCGCACTGGACGTGACCGGCTTGTCGAAATTACAGCAGGTGGAAGTAATCGACAACACCCGAAGCATACCGTTCAATGCCATGGGACAGGTAGATCTGTCTGTCCTTGCAGACGGTTTCCAGCCGTCAAAGGTGCAGCCGGATATGTGGCAGAATGCCACCTGTACGGAGAATGTGCTGACAGTGAACGACCGTTCGCAGGAGATACGCTATGCGTACCAGATCGATGCCGGTGATGCCAGCCGGACGGTATCGTTCACATGGATTCCCACAGTCATGGAAGAAGATGCCATTGTCATTGATACAGAGCATTTTCCGGACGATGTGCTTCGTTCCTACGTGCTGCAATCTCTGGATAAAAACGGGGACGGCATGCTGCAAATTTCCGAGCAGAAAGCGGTGACACAGCTGGACATTTCGAACTGCGGCATTGCCGACCTGACGGGGCTTTCTTACTTTCCGAATCTGGTGCAGCTGAACTGTGCAGGGAATTCGATCTCCGATCTGTCCGGAATTTCCGAGAAATTGGAGGTGCTGGACTGTAGCAATACCGCACTGCGGGAGCTGAACCTGACTGACTTCTATCGGCTGACAGAGCTGCACTGCCGCGGCTTGCATCTGCAAAGCCTGAACGTCAATGTTCTGCCGGAACTGCAATTGCTGGACTGCGGAGAGAACGAGTTGACTTCCCTGTATCTGTCCAATCTACAGCTGGAAAAGCTGATTTGTGACAACAACCAGCTGACAACCTTGGATCTGTCCCGCTGTACGGCACTGAAGGAAGTGGACTGCCGCAAGAATCAGCTGACAGGCTTCACGTGGGGAACGGTTTCACTGCGGGTGCTGAACTGTGCGGAAAATCAGCTGAATTCTCTGAACATCAATAATCAGCAGGCTCTGGAAGAACTGGATTGCAGCGGCAACCAGCTGGGCTGGCTGATGCTGACCAATCTGCATCAGCTGGATATGCTTTACGCCGGCAGCAATCCGCTGCTGGCACTGAACCTGTCGGAGCAGGCACCGATGACTGTCTGCGATCTGCAAAATTGTGTGGTTCAGAAAAAGCCGTCCTGCAACGGAAAAGATCTGTATCTGGAACCGACGCAGTGGAGCGGGTTCCGGTTAGACCTTGTACAGACGTGGAACAATGCCGAATGCAGCGGCACAAAGGTTTATATAACAGATCCGCTGCAAAATATCACTTATACTTATAACACAGGAAATCCCAATGTGACTGCATCTTTCACTGTGCAGCTGCAAGACATTCCCATGAACATCGTCGATGTGACGCTGGAAAATGAGAAGAATATTTTCTACACCGGCGAACCGCTGACACCGGACGTGATCGTAGTTGCAGGAGGCAACGAGCTGAAGCAGGGCATAGATTACACGCTTTCCTATGAGAACAATCTCAACGCCGGCAGAGGAACGATTCTGGTCAGCGGGGCAGAGGGCTCTCTCTGGTCGGGCAGCGTATCGCTGGAATTTGTCATTGAAAAAGCGGTGCCCAAGGTGTCTGTGATATGGGACGATTCCGTGGAATATACTGAAGGTGATGACGTACCGCCGATACGGCTGGACACTGCCAATACCGAGGGCATTCTGATGTGGACGGCAGACACACCGAGCACTTTCAAAGCCGGCAGAAACCAGCTGCAATGGAAATTCGTTCCCGCGGACGGTTCCAACTATGAAACCGCGATCGGCACCATTGTCGTTTCTGCCAAGGAAAAGCCGGTCACAACAACGGAAACCACAACGACGACGACTACGACAACAACAACAACAACGGAAACCACCACCGAAACTACTACCACAGAAACGACCACCACAGAAACCACTGCGACTACCACAGAAACCACCACTGAAACTACGACGGAAATGACAACCACCACCGCAGAAACGACTGTAACTACTACCACTACTACCACAGAAACGACTACCTCGCTGACGACTACGGAAAGCACCACTGCGAAAACCACGGAGTCGACTACGGCAACGACAACCACCGATGAAACGTTTACGAAAAAGCCGATCACCACGACCACGACTATGACGACTACCATCGAGGAAACGTTCACCAAGAAGCCGGTTACGACTACCACGACTGCGACAACTACCACGGAAGAAACATTCACCAAAAAGACAACGACTACCACGACAACAACAACGACGACGACTACTACCACCACAACCACTACGACTTCTGCCACAACGACAACGACAACTACCACAACAACGACGACTACCACAACCACGACAGAAACCACGACTACGACGACCACCACAACTACGACTTTTACAACTACGAAAGAAACGACCATGACCACTACCACCACAACAACTACTACAACAGAAACAACCACGACGACTACAACGGAGAGCAGTACCACGGAAACCACCGAAAGCACCGCAACGTCTACGATTCCCATTCTGACGACGGAAGCAACGACGACTGCGGAAACCACGTCGGAAACCAGTACTGCCACCAGTTCCGGAACTACCACCAACACCACCGCAGCCACCACGACAACTGCCACTGCGACGACGACCAAGCCAATTATTTTGCCGCGTACCCGTGGCGATGCCAACATGGACGGCGAGGTGGATTCGCAGGACGTTTTCGAACTGCTGCTGTATATTGCGAGAACAGCTGTGGGCGAAAAGGACGTGGTTTTCCACGAGGATCCGACCGTCAACCGCTGGCTGATCCTGATGATGGACATCAACAATGACAATAAACTGGATTCGCAGGATCTCTACTATTTGCTGCTGTACATTGCAATGCATGGAGCCGGAATCAAGGCAACATGGAGCGACGTTCTGAAAAACTGACCGAAGCATTGCCCTATATAAAAGTACCAATTCTTTTTCGTATTGTTGAGATGTATTGTCCTAAAAATATATGGATATATTGGGAAATTTTGATTTTCATTTTAGATGAGCAATACAGAACAGAATTGGGATATAATAAAAAGCATTAATGAGAGGCAATATATGATTTTTGAATTACTACAAAAAATGATAGATTCAGCACTTATTCAAAGTATTCAAAATTATTTACTTACAATCAGAAACGCTCTTACACTTTCGACAGCTAGAGCAGTATTTGTATTCTATGGAGTATTTTTCATTACATATTTTCTTTTCTTTCGTTGGTTCTTGTTTTCTATACTGTATGGAATAAAAGGAAAGAAAAAAAAGAGCAAAAAAAAATGCATTTTGGAAGCAGCATCGAACATTAGCTTGGTTTTTTTTGAAAAATGGTGTTATTGAAAAAATGGAAGGAACTTATCCAAAAGCTTCAAAGCTATGCGTAGTTTACAATATTGTGTCATTATCCTTTATCTTATTTGGTACGCTTTTTCTTTTGCTTTCTATAGTTTCTTCGCTTGCTTATCAGCTATTTTTGGATACCGCATATCTATATATTATTTTAGTTTTCTTCCCATCAACTATTTTTGAATTTATATTTAAGGTCTTAAATAGGAACAAATAAGCATGATTTTTAATATTTTTTCGAGCAGTGAAATAAAATTTTCCATATATGAAGAAAAGGTGAAATGAGGTGTGCTTCGCAGAAAATGAGAATATCAGAATTAGAAGTAGAATATGAAGATATACTATGGTTTGCTATTGACAAGTTTCACAGGGTTATTGCATTTACATCTGGTGTTTATGGGCATGTACCAGAATTTGTTTGCCGTTCAAAGGAAGAAACTATCTTAATCGAAAATTACTTTGATAATTGTGGAAAAAGAACGGAGATAAAGCATATAAAAGGCATAGAATTTGGTGAGAAATTAATTGGATTTTGTGAATATATGACTCAAAAAGGGATATATTGCTTTGATTCATACAATGGCAATGAACATGTTGAGTATTATACGAAAATTTCTTCGCCATGTGAAGCGTTAGTAATAGAAAATGTTCCAGAACCTATCGCATCAATTCTTAAAAGTCATATTATTGATGTGGATGTAGAAATGGTAGATATTATTCATGTATGTAACGCATACTAATTTTTAAATTTGGAATCCTCATTTTATTCATTATACATATTTAAGTTTATAAATTCTATAGCTGCTTGAACGACAATGAGACAGATTGGTTTCACTATTCTCCATTAAAAAAATCCGCCTGAAGTGTTTTCTTCAGGCGGATTTTTGTTGTTTCATGTTGTTTTAATAAGCGGCGGTTGTAGTGCCGGTTTCAGATGCCGGTTCTGTAGAACCGCTGTCCGGCGTGACAGCTCCGTTTGTCAGGGTGATGATAAAGCCGCTGCTGTTGTCACCGGAAACGGTGTAGACCGCATTTTCCGGCAGGGAAACCGTTGTGGTGCCGCTGGCATCTGCGGGAACGTAGTAGATCGTGTAAGACTGTACGCCGTCAGAATATGCCAGCCCGCCGGATTCCATGGTGTAATTCCGGAGATAGTCCAGGTATTCCTCCAGACAGAAGTTGTTTTCGTGCATGATCGCCGCGTGGATTTTGCCCACATACCGGAAGTGGTGCGGGGCGTAGGGTGTGCCGGTGGTTTCTGTCTTGTCGCTGGGATACCGCAGAATGAAGCCGTATTCCCACGAGTTCGTCACCATCCACTCATTGCGTTTGGTGATGTAGGGAACAACTTCGCCGGTGCTGGTAATCAGACCAATATCAAAGCCGTAGCCGCTGCTGCGGTCAGGGAGAACATTGGTATAAATGGAGGTGCTGCTCAGCGTGGTGTCCAGCGTGCTGTAAACCTGTAGATTGGCATAGCCGTTTGCAGCGGCGTATGCATCGAACAGACTGCACAGCGGCTCCGTGATTTCCGACTGCATTTGCAGGGAAGTATCTCTGGGCTTGACGTTGGTATCCGTCACGGCGGAAAAGTCCGTCCATGCCTGTGCACCGGCATAGGGATGTGCGGCATCTACCAGAATCAGAGAGCCGTTTGCCTCATCGGCTGCGGTCAGCTGTAGTACCGTTCCGCTGGGTTGTGTTGCTTCGGTGGTATCAGCGTTTTCCTCTCCTGCGGAAGAAGTGTCAGAGGCGGACGGCGTAGAAGCAAATCCGCCCACGCCCACAATATTTTCGGGAACATTCTGCAAGAAAACGCGGTAAAATGCGTCCAGTGCGAAGATCCCGACAATCAGGAGCACTAACGCAAGGAGAAAGCCGGCGGGACTCATGTGTCTTTGTTTCCGTTTGCTCATAGCGTGGAACCAGCCTCCTTTCCTGTGAAAGCTGCTGTTTCGGTTATGCAGCCGGCACAGCAGTATCAGTAGTATCGGTGAACGTGTCTGTAGGGTCCACGGCAGAACCGTTTTCATCGGTTTCCACTGGGCTTAGGTCTGTCGGCATAGGATAGCCGTTGTGGATCAGACCATAGATCGCAAAGGTATCGAATACGGCTCTCCAATAGGTAGGGCCTTTGGCGGTGACAGCGATAAAATGCTTGCCCTCGGTGTCAGTGGCATAGCTGACCAGACAGTTGCCTGCCTCGTCGGTGTAGCCGGTCTTTCCGGCATCAATGGAAATGCCGGTGACTTCGTTGCCGTACATGCGGCTGTACATGGTGCTCTCCAGCAGAATGCCTTCCGGGTGCTGCTCTGTGGCAGTGGTGGTGTACTGGTAAGTGCCCAGAATTTCGCGGCAGGTATCATTTTCCATGACCGCAGACATCAGCATGGCAATGTCCGTGGCAGTGCTGTAGTGGTTGGGGTCGTAAAGTCCGCTGGCGTTGGTGAAATGGGTATTTTTCAGCCCCAGCTCTTCCACCTTTTCGTTCATCAGCTTGACGAATTCGTCCTCAGAGCCGCAGAGATAAATGGCGATCGCGGTGGTAGCATCTGCACCGGAGGGCAATGCGATCCCGTACATCAGATCTTTCAGGGAAACGGTTTCACCCTCTTCAAAGCCGGCACGGGAAGCTTCCGCTTCGATCAGCGGGGCAATGATCTCGTAAGTCATGGTAAATGTATCGTCCATGTTTTCGATATGTTCCGCCGCCACCAAAAGCGTCATGATCTTTGTCATCGATGCCGGATAAATGCGTGCGTCCGGATCCCGCTGTGCCAGAACGGTGTTGTTTTCCACGTCCAGCAGCACAGCATGTTCGCTGGAGATATTCGAAGCGGTCAGTTCTGTGAGGTTGTCTGCCGGTGTGGGATATGTCAGCAGGGCAGGCGGTTCGGTGGGAGCCTCTGTGGGGGCTTCCGTCTGTGTAGCAACCGGAGCCTGTGCATTTGCCGCCGGAGAAAGCTGCTGTTCCACTTTCGGCTTGCCGGTCTGTGTCAGAAGTACGATGATAAATACTACCACGATAAATCCGCAAAGGACACCGATCATGGTATTGATCCAGAGTTTTGTATTGTGGGGATTTTTCTTTCTGCGAACTTTCATTGCTGCACCTCATACCAAAATTCGATCTTTTCAGGGCGTGTCCTTGTTCAAACATGGGAACACGTCCGCAGATTTTGTGCGGCAGTTCTATGGCAAGGAAGCAGAAAATCTGTTTTTTGTCGGACTGCCTTTACAATTATAATCCATTTTTACCGTTTTGTCAATGGATTTAGAGGATTCTTCATGGAAATCTGCAACATCGCCCCGCAGGCTTGACTGAGGGCAGCAATTTTCTAGTGCTGCCATGTCGAAACCGTCCGGCGGAATTCGCTCGTTCCTCGCTGTCCGCCTGTGGCTTGCCAACGCCGGTTGTTGCCCTTGCCTGTATCGGTAATGTTGATATTCAGGTGCTTTCCTGTGCAGACGGTGAACCTTATTTTTTACGGCGTTTTGCAAGCTGGTGGAGGGGTTCACCCGCGAAGTATAACTTCTAGGGCTGCCGTGTCGAAACCGTCCGGCGGAATTCGCTCGTTGCTCTCGCTGTCCGCCTGTGGCTTGCCAACGCCGATAGTTGCCCTTGCCTGTATCGGTAATGTTGATATTCAGGTGTTTTCCAGTATAAATGGGTAACTTTATTTTTATGGCGTTTGCAAGCTTGTATATAAGGCTCCCCTTTAGGGCACCCGAAGGGCGTGCCTTGTGCTGAGCTGGCAAGCCGTAGGCTTGACTGAGGGGTATTCGCTACAGCAGCCAACCGGTTTCACAAAGAGTTACGCTTCTTTTTTTCTTTACTGAAAAGAAAAAAAAGAAGCAAAAAAAGAAAAGAGTTCGCGTTTCACTTGTACTACGCGGCAATGCACCACACGAAGTGCTGCCATTGGAAATGAGGGGCACTCGTTTGTGCTCTTAATAATTAAACTATATCGTATATCCATATCAATTGAGGTGATACCTATGGAATATTATCACATGGGAACTTATGATGTCGCTGTGATCGGTGCCGGTCATGCCGGTGTAGAAGCCGCCTTGGCTTCTGCCCGCCTTGGCTGTCGCACAGTGCTGTTTACCATATCTCTGGATCAGATCGCCAACATGCCCTGCAACCCGTCTATCGGCGGCACGGCAAAAGGGCATCTGGTGCGGGAAATCGACGCTCTGGGCGGCGAAATGGGAAAGGCTGCTGATGCCTGCTTTCTCCAGAGCCGCATGCTGAACCGCGGCAAAGGGCCGGCTGTTCACAGCCTGCGGGTACAGGCAGACCGCGTTCGCTACCACAACTACATGAAACAAGTCTGCGAAAAAACACCCCTGCTGGAGATCAAGCAGGCAGAGATCGCAGAGATCCAGACCGAAAACGGCAGAGTAACCGGTGTTGTCACTTCGCTGGGAGCACAGTACACCGTTTCCGCCGCCGTAGTTGCCACCGGCACATATCTGAACGGCAGAATCCACGTGGGACAGGTTTCCTACGAAAGTGGTCCCGATGCGGCTCTTCCCAGCCGTCCGCTGGGAAAAAATCTACAGGAACTGGGGCTGCGAATGCGGCGATTCAAGACCGGTACTCCCTGTCGTGTCCACCGCCGGAGCATTGACTTTGATGCCATGGAACGGCAGGACGGCGACGAGGACATTGTGCCGTTTTCATTCGGCTCTGATCCGTCCCGGATGCACAATCAGGTTTCCTGCTACATCACCTATACCAACGAGGAAACCCACCGCATCATTCGGGAAAATCTTCACCGTTCGCCGCTGTTCTCCGGACAGATCGAGGGCATCGGCCCCCGCTACTGCCCGTCTATCGAAACCAAAATTGTCCGCTTTGCCGACAAGCCGCGGCATCAGCTTTTCGTGGAACCTATGGGGCTGGAAACCGAGGAGTATTATTTGCAGGGCATGTCGTCCTCTCTGCCGGAAGATGTCCAGCTGGCATTTCTGCGGACGATCCGCGGACTGGAACACGTGGAGATCATGCGTCCGGCGTATGCTATCGAATATGACTGCGTAGACCCCACAGAACTGCGGGCATCGCTGGAGAGCAAGAAGATCGCCGGACTGTTCGGAGCAGGACAGTTCAACGGCAGTTCCGGCTACGAGGAAGCTGCCGCACAGGGACTGGTTGCCGGCATCAATGCCGCACTGGCAGTGCAGGGCAAGCCGGCGTTTGTCATGGACAGGGCTACTTCCTATATCGGCACGCTGGTGGACGATCTGGTGACCAAGGGCTGTGAGGATCCCTACCGCATGATGACTTCCCGCAGCGAGTACCGGCTGATCCTGCGGCAGGACAACGCTGACCAGCGTCTGATGCCGCTGGGACACGAACTGGGGCTGCTCTCCGAGGAACGCTATCAGCACATGCTGGAAAAATACCGCCTTGTGGCACAGGAGAAAAAGCGGGTGCTGAAAACCAATCTGGCACCTGCTCCGCAACTGAACGCGTTTCTGGAACAGCACGGCACCTCCGGCATCACTACCGGCTGTAAAGTCGCAGACCTGATTCGCCGTCCCCAGCTGGGTTATGCTGTCATTTCTCCCTTTGACCCCACCCGTCCGGCACTGGATCCGGTGATCGGGGAACAGGTGGAGATCCAGATCAAGTACGACGGCTATATCCCGAAGCAGCTGGAACAGATCGAACGCATGCGGAAGCTGGAAAACCGGAAGCTGCCGGAGGACTTGGACTACACCACCATTCACGGGCTGCGGCTGGAAGCTGCGGAAAAACTGAACGCCCACCGTCCCCAGAATCTGGGACAGGCGAGCCGTATCTCCGGCGTATCACCGGCGGATATTTCCGTGCTGATCGTCTGGGACGCTGCAAAGGAGGGAAATGCATGATGACATACGAAGCGGCGAAGCAGCTGTTTGACGGAGCAGGACTGCCTCTGACGGAGAGCCACTTTGCCCAGTTCCAGTGCTATCTGGCGGAGCTGACGGAAACCAACCGGCACATGAACCTGACGGCGATCACCGAGCCGGCAGAGGCTTGGGAGAAGCATTTTCTGGACTGTGCGATCTTGCTGCAAAAGGTGCAGCTGCCGCTGGGGTCGACCTGTATTGACGTTGGCACCGGAGCCGGTTTTCCCGGCATGGTGCTGGCACTGCTGCGGCCGGATTTACAGGTGACACTGTTGGACAGCCTGCAAAAACGCATCGGGTTTCTGGAGCAGACGGCGGCAAAGCTGGGACTTGCCAACGTCCGCTGTATCCACGCCAGAGCCGAGGACGGAGCGAAGCTGCCGGAACTGCGGGAGCAGTTTGACATGGCGACTGCCAGAGCTGTGGCAGCCATGCCGGTGCTGACGGAATACTGCCTGCCGTTTGTGAAGCAGGGCGGCGTGTTTGCCGCAATGAAAGGGCCGTCGGAAACGGCGGAGCAGGCAGAAGCAGCGGCGAAGCTGCTGGGCGGCGAGATCGTCGGCGAAGAAAGCTATACTCTGCCCACTGCCGGTGAACGGAAGCTGATCCGGATCCGGAAAACTGCCCCTACCCCGCAGAAGTACCCCCGCCGCAGCGATAAGATCAAGAAACAGCCGCTGGGGTGAGATACGGCGTTAAGGCGATGCCCACATCCCCCCGCAGGCTTGCCCGAGGGCAGTAATTTTCTAGTGCAGCCATGTCGAAACCGTCCGGCGGAATCGCTCGTTGCCCTCGCTGTCCGCCTGGGGCTTGCCAACGCCGGTTGTTGCCCTT
>ERZ773114.2023-NODE-2023-length-19899-cov-6.587482_pt1 | contig 19899 bp, 14 predicted proteins | sample MGYA00580564_ERZ773114 | MGnify/ENA primary metagenome ERZ773114 (study PRJEB29015, sample SAMEA2737836) | human gut metagenome | biome: human gut; feature: human-associated habitat; material: faeces | place: China | collected 2012 ... | reverse complement strand
GCATATTAATTCTTTTCTTTTTTCACTTTTGTATCCATCATACTTTTCAGTTTCTTTGGAGCATCTGATTCATATGCAAAAGATAAGTTCACGTCGCTTAAAAAACAAGCCAGTTTCCCTGATCTTTCATCCGGTAAAATATTCGCTACCCGAACCACTTCCGTTTGCACTTCTTTTCCTAATCTCTCTTGAAACGCATCACAAATCTGATCTGCAAGCTCTTGGAACTCCCAATCTTCGTATTCTGAATCCACGATCAACTTAACCAGAAAGTCACGATAATCTCGCTGACGCAACTGATATTGAAGAATTGCACCATCCGTCATATAGTTGATCTGCTGTACTATCTGCATCAAAGCGTATGCGTGCATCTGTGTTCCATCCTCATTTTGAATCCATTCATTACTTCTTCCCATATGCAGTTTAAGAATATCCCCACACCGTCCACATTTACATGACACATTTCTAAGGATTTCTCCTTTATCCTCAATATTAAAACGTACCAACGGCATAACATGATTTCGTAAAGTTGTAACGCACAATTCCTTATCTGATCCCCTTTGTACTGTTTCCAAATATACATTATCCGACATCACATGCATATTTCCCTCAGGACACTCATATGCAATTGAATTAACTTCTTTGGTGCCATATTGATTGGCACTTTTGCACCGAAAAATTTTTTCTGTCTTTTTCTGTAGTGCCGGTTCCAGATATTCACCGGTAAATTCAATATAACGTAAAGCCTTTGGTATCTTTCCGTTTTTTTGTGCTATATTTCCTAAAAGCAATGCTGTACTTGGCTGTACAATCATCCATACAGGATTAATCTGTAAGATTTGTTCATATGCTTCTTCCAGTTTTCCATTAAATACATATTCTTTTGAAAATGCCACAGCATTTTTAACTCGTATCTGTACGTCCTGTCCCGGCAGATTATGTAATGCCGGATAAAAATATACCAGCTTGTCCTTTGCTGATATACCATAATATTTTCTTCTAAGCAGCCATAACGAAAGCAGAGAACGGGCGGTATCTTCTTCTTTCCAGTATATCTCGGTACACTTCCCTGTCGAGCCCGATGTAAAAACACGCTGAAGTTTCTTTGTGATATAATCTCCTATAGATTTAGCAGATATTCCTCTTGAGGCTGATCCTGCATAGTAACTTTTATCCACTATCGGAAGTTTTTCAAATGGCATATCTTCTATACAAAAATTATTTTGTTCCGCCAGCTGACTATAAAGAGGTACTGTTTCATATGCAAAACAAGCTATTTCTTTTAATTCTTTTCTTCTTTCATTATTCACTTATGCAATCTCCCCTCTTTTGTGCTACTAACTTTTCAATTCCTTCACATAGCTGTGAACAAACATTAAATTTTTCTTCAAAGTTTTCAAGATCCATAAAATCTACACCAAAAACGTTCTCTATTTCTGTCAATAGATCCATAATATTTAATGAATCAAATCCGCAATCTTCGATCAGCTTTGTATCCTGCTCTATAACGATCGTATCATCGCCTGCTATTTCAAGTATCATCTGTTGAAGCTTTCCCCAAATTTCTTTTTTACCCATAATGTAAACCGCTCCTCTTTGTTTCTTACATTTCTTCTTCGACTCTGTATAAACCCTGCTTCTTTATTTCAACTTCCATATATCCTACCACCCCACTTTTTAATTATTATTTCATACATTTTATATATATTATATGATTTCATTTTTACCATATACATTTTATAGATGTAATTCAACATTCTGGCAGAATTAACAATTTTTTGGCAGAAATAGTATCTTTTATTACCTTTATTTACATATTTTACGATTATATTCCGTATACTTTTGCTGTATTGCATTATACTTTGCCCGTGAAACAGAAAGAATATTTCCTGTGGTCAGATTTACCCCATATCTTCTGATCGTCTTAACATATATTGCATTTACCAGAAAACTTTTATGTATCCGCCATATATCCGATACTGTAATCTGTTTTTCTAAACCATCCAATGTGATACGCAAAGAATATTTCTGTAGTGCATCATTCTCTAACACCCATATACCGACATAATGCAATTCACTCTCTGCATAGACAAAATTATCCTTTGTCAGGTTCACATCCCCTTCTCTACATATCAATTTCATCTTTTTGTACCTTCTCTTTTTATAACGTTATAATTCAAAAACCCGTCTCTTCTTGACAAAGTCTATATTTTTCTCTGTAAATATGACATTTTAAATCATTGTCTTAATATACCAACTCAAAACTTCTCCCCAAGTCTTGAGTTGGAACCCATTTATTATTCTCATTCTTTCATTCTCTTGTTTTCATAGAAAACGCTGCATATTAATTCTTTTCTTTTTTCACTTTTGTATCCATCATACTTTTCAGTTTCTCTGGAACATCCGGTTCATATGCAAAACCTAAACATGCTGCATTAGCTTTCTTTTTTGCAATATATGAAATTGCTTTTAAAGCTACAGAAGTCTTTTTTTCTGATATCATACCAGTCTCCTCCTTTCTTTGTGTAATACCTTCAATATAATAGATACATCGCAATTTTCAATCCCTTATGGCACGAACAGCAATCTAAACAACGCAAACAACATTTGAATATCCTTTTTAACACAAGTTTGTCTTAAAAAAGATAACTCAAGGCAAACATATATTTTCGGCATAAACAGCACTTTAAACAACACAAACAACAATCCGGCTTCTTGAAAATAGTCCATTTCACTGCTAACATTAAGGTATAACTATCTACCAGAAAGGAAACATTATGTTACACGAGATTGCATCAAAAATCACAGAACAACTGGTCAAAAATAATACAGACGACCAAGATATGATTGATATTTACATATATGGAACAGAATGTATTTTAAATTCATCTATAACAATTTTTTTCATTATTATCGCTTCTTTTTTCATGCATCAGTTTCCACAAATCTTAATCTGGCTTGGCGCATTTGTATTGCTTAGAAATCATTTCGGTGGCTATCATGCTCCAAATCATTTTCTATGTATTACTATATCCTCTTTACTTGGGATTACCGCTATGCTTTTTCATCATTTTCCCATTTATTCAGATCCTCTGTTTGTTCTTATTTTATATATTATTTCCGTTTTATATACAGTATTTCTTGTCCCTGTAAACAACCCTAAAAAACATCTGTCTGATCACCGCAAACATATCGAAAAATTGAAAAGTATCATAATACTTCTTATAGAAGTTACCATTTGTTTTTTTCTTGCAACGTCCTGGACATCTTATATAACAATATCAACATTAGACACAATTCTGCTTTCCTTTATAAGTATTTTGTCAGATCATACTCACTCATTTTCTCAATCCACAAGGCACGAGTAGCATTCTAAACGTCCCAAACGACATACGACACTTCTTGCTTCTGTTATTTTGAAATGATACTATGGATTAGGATGAGATTTTTATACATGGAGGATTTGAAATGCTTTATCTGTTTTTACAGCTCTGGGAAATTATGATCAATGGGATAGAAGCTTTTTTATACTATCTGCTGGTCAAAAAGAAAATGAAGGCAAAAGAAATGCCATACCGCTCGCAGAAAATAACATTATTTTTATGCTGTCAGGTGGCATTATTATATGTGTTTAATCATTTTGGTGTCTCAACTTTAATAACGATCGGTTTTTTTGACATAGTACGTTTCCTTTTTACAATTTATTTCTTTTATGCACCGTTATTTCCATGTTTGTTTTGGATCATTATCTACACGATACTTTGTATGCTTGCTGATATGATGACCATTTTGCTTCCTACTGTTTTAGCAAATGTAAATGTAAATACGATATTACTGGGCGGAGCTTTTCGTATACCGATCACTTTTGCCTATATCAGTCTGCTGTCGCTCTTTATCTTTTTGATAATACTGTTGACGGATAAGCAATTATTTTTCACTCTGCGTCAAAAAATTGCTTTCTCTTTTCTGTCTTTGACAAGTATGATCGTTGCACAATATATTTTTGCAATCACTTTAAAAACAACGACCAAAAAAGTTACCCGCGAAATAGCAAACAGCCTTGGAATCATCTGCTTCCTCTTTGTGATTCTTTTTGTATCGCTGTTGGTCTTTGTTTATCAGCTTGGTGTGGCAAAGCAAAAAAACATAACCTATCTGGAAGAAAAAGCACAGTTTGAATTAGAGCAGGCACAGTTTAATAACATTTTAGAAATGACACATGACCTGCGTACATTAAAACACGATATGAATCTGTATCTTGATACGATTGAAATTCTCGCTTCTCAAAACAAAAACGATAAGCTGTTAGAATACATTGCCGATTACCGCAAACACATTGATAACATTCATCATTTTTTAAGCACCGGAAATACGGCTATTGATTGCATTGTTTCAACAAAGCTTTCTGCCGCTAAGCAAAAAGGGATTCAGGTTTCTTATTCTATTTTATTGCCTCAGAAAATCCCTCTTGATGATATCAGCCTGTGTTCTCTGATCGGAAATCTTTTTAATAATGCGATCGAAGCATGCGAAAAGATCTCCCCGGACAAAAAAGACCGGTGCTGGATCAATTTCACGATACAGCCTTATCAAAACATGTTTGGCATCTACATGGAAAATGGCAGTAACGGAGAGTATCTGTTTGACAAAAATGGTATGCTGCTCTCAACAAAATCCGATACAGCAAAAAAACGCCTGTCTCATGGAATCGGACTAAAAAGAATACAGGAACTTGCAGAACAGGCAGACGGCCTGATTGATATTAATCCGGGCAAGGAGGATTTTAAGCTGCATATTATGATTCCTTTGCTTGAGAAAGATCCTGACAAGGATCCTGACGGATCAACAAACTGATGATATGAAACAGGGGAGGTATTTATCATGATTTTTGAAATTGCTATCGTAGAAGATCAGGCAACTGCCAGTGAAACGCTGACCGATCACCTTGACACATGGGCAAAAGAACGCGGGCATCAGATTTCCTGCCACGTATATTCTTCCGGAGAGAAACTTTTTGCTGCAGAAGACATAATAAAAAAAGCCGATATCTTTTTTCTCGATATCAGGCTTTCTTTGGAAGATGATCCTGCTATTATGAACGGTATTCAGATCGCACAGAATTTACGTGCCAAGGGCTTTGACGGAGAGATCATTTTTCTGACTGCTTTTACGGAATATGTCTTTCAGGGGTATGAAGTCCGTGCGTTCCATTATCTGTTAAAACCGGTCTCTTTTGAACCTCTGATGCGCTGTATGGATGCACTGACAAAGGATCATTCCAATCAATGTTATATCTTTAATGACTATAAGACCACTTTGCAGATCCCATATAACGAGATCATCTGCTTTACGAGTCTTAAACACTCTGTAGATATTCTGACAACAAAAGACATATTCAAACAGAGATCTACTCTGAATACCATTGCCGGTTATCTCCCCGACTGCTTTATCCGCTGTCACCGTTCTAATATTGTAAATATGAAGCACATCTATAAGATTGAAGGCACTACCATCTCGCTTTCGAATCACCTGACGCTGCAGATCGGACGATCCTACTTAAATGATGTTCGAAAAGCCTTTATGGCATTTGCGGTACGAATGCGCTAATACTGCTATTTCTTTTCTGAACCGGCTTTTACACACTCTTATACTGTGCTTCATACAATTCATAATATTTTCCATGCTTTTGCAAAAGTTCTTCATGCGTTCCGGCTTCCGCGATACCGCCATCGCTGATATACATGATACAGTCTGCATTCTGTATGGTTGACAGACGATGTGCAATGATAAAAGAAGTTCTTCCTTTTAAAAGGTGGTTTAGGCCTTCCTGCAAAACGATCTCTGTCTCTGTATCAATGCTTGAGGTTGCTTCATCTAAGATCAGGATTGCCGGATCTGCTAAAAGTGCTCTTGCAAAAGAGATTAACTGTCTTTGTCCTACGGACAGACGGCTTCCTCTTTCATTCACCTGTGTCTGGTAATCGTCCTCCATTTGCATGATAAAATCATGTGCGCATACTGTCTTAGCAGCACGGATCACTTCTTCATCCGTTGCTGTCTTATTTCCATATCGGATATTATCCATGATCGTTCCACCAAAGATGAAACTGTCCTGCATCATAACACCCATCTGTTTACGCAGGGAACGAAGAGTCACTTTCGAAATGTCCACACCGTCGATCAGGATTCTTCCGCTATCCACATTGTAGAACCGGCTGATCAGATTGACAATCGTGCTTTTTCCCGCTCCGGTCGGACCTACGAATGCAATGGTTTTGCCCGGCTCAACGCTGAAATTAACATCCTTTAAGATTTCTACTCCTTTTTCATAACTGAATGTCACATGTTCAAATTCGAGTTTACCCTGAATGGCAGGCATTTCGATTGCATCTTTGGCATCCTTTACTTCTACCGGCTCATCAATGGTTTCAAAAATCCTTTCTAAATAGGAAACTGCTGTGACCACGCTGTTATAAAAGCTTGCGATCGTATTGATCGGTGCCCAGAAACGGCTGATATACGCTGTAAATGCGATCAGCACACCAATACTGACACCTGATACATTGCCATCTATTATATAATGAACACCCAGCACGTAGACAAAGGCTGTTGTGATCGTTGAGATCAGGTCGACCATTGGCCCCATTGCGAAGCCATAATACGATGCATGCATCCAGGAATCTCTATAGTTCTGACTCAGATCATTAAAGATCTCTGTATTTTTATCTTCCCGGACAAATGCCTGTGTCACACGAATACCATTGATACTTTCCGAGATATATGCGTTCAGATTCGATTGTTTGTTGCTCTGTATCTGCCATGCCCGACGCTGTCCTCTTTTGATCAGCACAATGAACAGAAACAAAAACGGCAGTCCGCACAGACAGATCAATGTTAATCGGACATTCATATAAAACATAAAGCCAATAATAAAAAGCAAGTTAAACAGATCGGTGATCGTTTGTAAAATACCATTGGATAAAATATCACTCAGGTTATTTACATAATTGACTACACGCACCTGAATCTTTCCATGTGGCCGCTCATCATAATAACTAAACGGAAGTTCTTGCAGCTTTTCAAAGATATCTTCTCTTAATTGATGTATCACATCCTGTCCTACATGCATGGTCAGTGTGATCTTTAAGCGAATGCAAACAACAAGATAGATACAGATCGCTGCTGTCAAAAGCACGATTCCTACAATCCCTGTTATATTTTTATCCGGAATATATACATCCATTTCAAGCTGTAAAAACTTTGGCAGAAATGTTGATAAAAATGCAGATGACAGCATCAAAAATAAAGCAAGAAGCATCTTTTTCTTATGTGGTGCCACATATTTTGCCAGCCGCTTTACCTGATTGATATCAAACTTTTCTTCTAAGACTTCATCCATATCATAACGGTTTCTAGCCATTTATCTATACCATCCTTTCCTATACAGACTCCTTTCAGAGACTGTATATCTCTTTTTCATTTCCTGCTTACTCTCTGACCGCATCGGCTGCTTCCGGGAACTGGTGTTTATATACGGTAGCGTAATAACCGTTCTTCTTAAGAAGCTCTTTATGCGTACCATGCTCAATGATCTTTCCCTGATCCAGTACCAGAATCTGATCCGCATTCATGATCGAAGAAATACGGTATGCAATAATAAAGATCGTGCAGGCATGGTCGATGTTCTCAAGCTGCTTCTGGATATAACTTTCTGTCTCCATATCCACTGCGGAGGTGGTATCATCCAATACCAGAATTGCCGGTTCTTTCAGTAATGCTCTTGCCAGTGAGATACGCTGCTTTTGTCCTCCTGACAGTCCGACACCTCTTTCACCTACGATCGTATCATATCCTTCCGGAAGATTCTGAATAAAATGATTGGCATCCGCCATACGGGCAACTTCTTTGACTTTTTCAAAGCTGATATCCGGCTTGCCATAAGCAATATTTCCTTCGATCGTATCAGAGAAAAGGAAAACATCCTGCATCGCCATACCGATGTTGTCGCGCAGATCATGCATATCATAATCTTTTACATTGACACCATCGACTAAGACTTCTCCCTCTGTTGCATCAAAGAAACGGCACATCAGATTGACTATTGTTGATTTGCCTGCTCCTGTTGTCCCAATAATGCCGACCGTTTCACCTTTTTTTACATCAAAGTTGATGTTTTGAAGAATATCTTCATCATCGGCACGGTATGATACATTTTTGAAGGTCACATTTCCTTCTAATTTTTTATGCTTCACAGGCTTTTTCGGACGTTTGATATCCGGTTCCGCACTGTAAGTATCATAGATTTTTTCTACAGATGTAGTAAATCTCTGCACATCATTGATCCACCATCCTGCCATACGCAGAGGAACTGTCAGCATCCAGAGATATCCGTTTACTGCGACAAGATCACCGAGTGTCATCTGCCCTTTTACTACCATGATACCGCCAACAAGCATTAAGATGATCGTTAAAACATAGGATAAAAACTCAAATACCGGCACATATCTTCTCCAGATCTTTGCAGCTCCTAATTCTGCTTCTCTGTATATGTCATTTTGCACATTGAATTTTTCCTTTTCATAATCTTCTTTTGCAAATGCTTTCACCACGCGGTTTCCGCTGATATTTTCCTGTACAAATGTGTTCAGACCGGAAAATGCATCACGGCATTTCTTAAATGCAGGATGTACACTTTTTGCCTGCAAATATGTTGTAAGTGCTGCCAGCGGCAATACGATCACCATGCAAAGTGCCATCGGAACATTGATTGTAAAGATCATGACCAATGCCAGCACAAAATATAATATGTTTTCATAAATCGTATAAATGACATATGCCACAAAATGACGGATTGCATCCATATCACCGGTCTGTCGTCCCATCAGATCTCCGGTCCTATTCTTATTATAGAAAGCAAAATCTTCCATCAAAAGCTTGCGGTAAACCTTATCACGCATCGCATAAAGAACTCCCTGTGAGCTGGTTTCAAAAAGCACCTGTGAACTAAACCGGCATACCCCCTTTACGACTACAAGCCCGACAAGGATCCCGACAAGCGGAATCAGATATTCTGTCTTTCCTCCTTTGATCACGGTATCTACTATAATCTTGGAGATATAGGGACTCGCCAGTGCCGCTGCTGCTAAGATCGTAACTAAAACCATGCCAAAGAACATACGCAGACGGTATTTTTTCAAGAAACCATAAAACCATTTCATCGCTGTCATCATCTTCTCTCCTCTCGCTTTTTCCTATCGTATATGCATATGCCATTTACCAAACAACATCCAAATCTTATACCCGATCTCACAACACAATGTATGTCTTATGTAATGTCTGTGTCTGGCAGTTTTATTTTGTTTTTGTCTTTTCAGGCACTGTTTCGTCTGTCAAGAATATCTAAGATTTTTTGCTTTTTTGCTCTTATTATGGGCGCTCTCATCTGATATAGGGGCAAGGCCGGTCTGATGTACATTGCTGTTTGGGAATCTCAAAGACCGTCGCCACTTGCACTGCAAAAAAGTATTTGCTTTTTGCAGTGCTATGTGTGCGCTACGTGGCTTTGCGAAGCGGGAGCGTGTCCCAAACAACAATGCTACTCAGGCTGAGTCGCCCCTATAGTTATGACCCGCGCCCAATAAGCAAAAAAGCTTAAAAAATCAGATATTCTAAACAGCCGTCGTGTCTCTGAAAAGACAAAACTCAAAATAAAACTGCAACACTTAGATATCATATGGACATACATTGTGTTGTGAGAATTTGCCGTTCTTGTGATGTTGTTTCGTAAATGGCTGTTCTTCTTATCTTTTGCAAGTATACATATTAATTCCAAGAGATAATATAATAGTATGATACAAAAATAGAACAAATCTATTTTCTTTTCTCTTTTGCTTGATTCTTTTTTCTTGACTTCTTTTTTCCCTTTTGGCAATATAGACTTATATCACACAGAAAAAGCAGTCTGTTTTACGTTTGATGATAACAAAATAGTATTAATTTTTGACAAAATAATTTTATTACATTTCTATTTTTTATCAATTATCAATCAAGGAGAGAAAGTATGAGGAATCTATTTGAATATACGGACGGGTTGAACCACCCGATGGAAGCTTTTTTTCATATCACTAATGATCATAATTTTCCAATCCTTCCACATTGGCACTATTTTATTGAGATCATTTATCTGACCAAAGGACATATCGAAGCAACTTGTGATCAGGCAATTTATGTGCTGCATCCCGGAGATATGATCATTTTCTGCCCGCAAAAGATCCATTCCGTGGATGTCCTGAGTGATCCTGCTCTTCCGTCCGGCTATTATAAAGAAAAATCGACTGATGAATGCCGGCTCTATGATCAGGCTTCAAAAGCTCTGACAAATCCGAAGCATAATGCGATCTATCCGATCCTGCGTGACCAGACGATCGCACAAACACCGCAAACGGATATTCATTATGAGGTCCTAAAGTTTGACCTTAACTTTTTGCAGACCGGTAATCAGTTCAAAACCAGTTTTTCGAGAACACTTCTCTACGCATTTGAACAGGATCCGGCTAATATTTTCTTTTGTAAAGACCGAATGACCGGTTTTGATGCCGGTGATCTGATAGCTTCTTGTATTCATGAAATGCGTAAACACCAATATGGTTACGATATCATGGCAAGTTCTTATACTGCTGCCCTGTTGACTAATATCATGCGGCTCTGGAAAAAGAACGGGATCGACTGGAACCATCACAAGACACAAAATGCTTCGGGAAGTCAGGCTTTTGACGAGATCACGCAATATATTGACAGCCATTATAATGAACCCCTGCAGGTTCAAGATCTTGCAAACCGCTGCAATATGAGTTATTCCTATTTTGCTAAACTGTTTCGCCAGACATATAACCAGTCCTGCAAAGAATACATTGAATTTATCCGGATCAGTAAAGTAATGGATCTGTTATATTTTACCGATTATGATCTGACTTATATCAGTCAGGAAACCGGATTTGCAGATTGCAGCCATCTGATCCGCACATTTCGAAAAAGAAAGGGGATCACTCCGAAACAATGGAGGAAACAGAACACACAAGCAGCAAAAACAACCGCCAATACAACGCTCCCTGACTAATATGTATTGACGGTTATTATTTATTAATTCTATATTTGCTTTTTATTTTATCACTTAATCACTTTTATTGATCTGTTACCTTTTTTCTTTAAGAACTTTTTGTATACTTTATACTGTTTCTTCGGCACTTTAATAATTAATTTCTTATCAGTTCCCTTAAAAGCATTTTTGCCAATCGAATTACTCTTTAACTTTGTTGCTTTGATCGTAATCTTTTTCAATTTCCTACATCCGTCAAAAGCATTTTTACCGATGGATGTAATGTTCTTACCGATCGTTACTTTCTGCAGTTTCGAGCATCCCTTGCATGCCTTTGCTGACACTGTGACAACTTTAAATGTATGACCATTCAGCACTGCGGAAGCTGCTATCGTAATGCTCTTGCTCTTCTTGTCAACAGGCCTCACATAAGCAACTGTGCCGCCCGATGAAGTAATGGAAAGAATCTTATAATAAGCCTTTGTCTTCGTGTCTTTGAAAAGCTGTCCCTTGCGAAGCTTCTGTGCAGAGGTATTCGGTGCAGCGGATGACTGTGTTGGATTCTTCGCTGCATTTGCCCCCGGAGTGACTGTTGGGCTTTCCGTTGGCTTAATGGTCGGTTTCACCGTTGGCGATGCCGACGGCTTCTGATCTTCCTGATACAGAATCACATACGCCATGTTGTTATCCATATCATAGTCTCCGCCCTTTGTCTCTGCATACAGCGTAAGATATGCCGCTTTGTTCTTGTTATAGGTAATGTCCTTCTTATCCACCGTAAAAGTGAGCTGCTGGGAACCATCGGCCTGCAGAGTGATCCCTTTCCTGCTCTGCAGCAGAGATGACTTTTTCTCATCTCCATACAAATATACATCCGTGTCTGCCGTCATAGCACTTGTGTTTTTCACAACAGCCGTGATCGTAAGCTGATCCTCTGTCTCCTCACCGGACGCTTCAACTGCAACATCCGCCTGACCGACCTGAGCCGTCACACTGCTGTCTGCCATGTCGTTCTGTCCCTCTGCCACTGCCGATATGTTCACACTCTGTTCCGTATCCACATCACTCAAATCCACATACGCCGTATCGACCACACTCGCTCCCGGTGCGATATTGACGGAAATCGTTTTCTTTACGATGGTTCCATCCGCAAGCTTCACTTGCAGATCCAGATGATCAATTGCCGTATCCTCCGTATTGGTAACTATATATCTGACCGCTGTCTTGCCATCCTGTATGTCGCTCTCATCCACATATGCACTGACAAGCTGCAAATGATTCGTCTGCTCTTTCGTAACGTCCACCAAAGCATTTAGACCGGACTCTGCATTTTCCGCATTTGCCACGATCTCCCAGTCACCGTCTTCCTTCAGGATCGGCGAGAAATATCTCCAATAAGTATCTTCCTGTTTACAAACCACAACCGGCTCTGACCATCCATCCTCTGTCTTCATAGATGCCAGGATTTGTCCCTTTCCGGTCTCTTCCTCATATATGCTCCAAATATAGCCACTCTTGTCTCCATTGGTACAATACTGCACGGCAGAACCAAACGCACTCTCCCCTGCCGAGAAGGAAGTGACGCTGCCATCAGATATATCATAACGATATAATGTGCCATTTACCACCATACTAACGGCTCCATCTGTATACTGCAGACCGGATATAGCACCATCCTCTGCATTCATCATCAGATTTTCCAATGCCGGAATTACCTGTCCGTTCGTATCAAAAACAGCATTGATGCCGTTTGCCTGTCCGACATAGACTGTCTCCGTCTGATCCTCTTTCTCATATACCGTATAGGAATCAATCGTGCCGGGTGCCTTTGACAGCACCTCTTCGCTGTCAAATCCCGTGCCATTCCACTTAGCCGTACAGATGCTGTTGTTTCCGCTCTCCTGCATCATGTCTCCCGCATCGTTTCTGACCCATGTGACAGTAACATCCTCGCCGTTGGCACAAATCTGCGGCATCATATCACAAACAGTATTGTCCGTCACACGAACTGCCTCTCCAAAGGTTCCCGTCTCCTCATCAAAGAAGGAACAATAAATCTCCGAATTCTGTGCCATCTCTTTCAGCACTGCATCACTATCGGCACTGATATCTCCTGTCGTCTCCGCTTTCTGCTTCTGCCATACGAGAACAAGCTTTCCATTCACGACCTTCATATCCGCAAACAGATCCGCTTTGCCATCATCGCAAACCGCACGATCTTCGGACCAGCTGCCATTCTCCCATACAGAATATTTCAGTACAGAGCTGTTAAGCGTCTCACGGTTTCCATCATATGCCTGGTATACCATAACTTTTCGCTCGCCAAGCTGTACCTGCTGCGGCAGCGATGCCGGCAAAATGCCCTCCTTCAAAGTCGTCACAATGCCCCTTGTATCTGACTGCGCCTGCGTTTTCTTGCGGGAAGAGCTCGTCTGATCCTTCTTCGGATACCATTTGCTTTCTGCATCCGCAAAGGATGTGTCCATCGCAGACAGAACCCCATCACTTACGAACACATCATCCCGGATTCCCAGCTTCTTTTTGTCTGTCGTATCCCACAATGTCCAACTCTTTTTTGCCAAAGTGTGATTCCAGTCGATGACAAATGCCACCTTGACATGAACACCTGCCTCTGCCTGAAACTCTCCTTTTGAGGATGGAAGTATTGTAACAGGGAGTGAAGCAGATCCTTTCGCACCAATTGCCGCAACCTTATCAATTCCATAACCACCTTCTAAGCTGACAGTCGGTGTGATTTTTACACTTCCGTCAAGTGATGGAAAGGTTTTTTGTGCATAATCATACTCCCCCTTAATCTCTCCGGACAGCTTTCCAGAGCCGCTCAGGTTTAAGTACATCGGACCAATTGGCGTTGCAAACTGCCAACTTATACTGCCTTTCCATGCAGCATCCATAGCCAATGCCCCTGTTCCTGATATTTCATTTCCATTCTTATCATATTTATTTTCAAAATATCCCATCGCAGATAATGATGGTGTTTTACTAAATTTACTGACTCCTATCGTATTTAGTGCCTGTACACCCCATGTGTTTCTGTATTGTTCCAGACAATTATTTTGCCCTGAATTCTTTTTCGCTTCCTCTACATCTTTCTTGAAGGTCGTCCACTTCGCATCTTCATCCAACCAGTCGCTCTTTCCAATTCCAACACTTCCACGGATTGTATAGCTGCCATCTTCCTGATCCACTTTACGAGTTATCGTGATCGGAAATGATGAAATTTTCAAGGTCCAGTTCTGCGGAAACAGTTTGGCTGTCTCATCATCTGTCGTACCGGAAGCATCCTCTCCCAGTATCAGACTGCCGCCATTTCCTTTGGTCTCACTATCCGATGTCGAAGCTGTCACCGTCACTTCACATGTAGTCGTAGAACCGTCAGCTGCTGTTCCGGTAATGGTTGCCGTCCCCTCCGAGATTCCATCCACGGACAACAAACCTGTTGCATCCCATACTTCCTTAGAGCCATTTGCTGTAGCAAGCGTCGTCGATGTCGTAGGCAGGATAAATCCATAGTAATTGACCCGTGCCACACTCGGATCCGAAGAAGTCCATGTGACCTGACTTGTCATCTGCTTCAATGCATCCAGACTATCCTCATACGCCCTGGCACACATTGTCGCCGTGTGGCCTACATCCACGGTGCATGCGGCATCGCACTGTAACTTTCTTTCCTGCACACCCGCAGCATCTGACGGAGTGGGGGTTGCAACGGATACGCTTCCTCCCTCGGAAGATACGGTGCCCGCATAGGACCAAAGATTAGAGGAGGATAGATTCAAATGCAAAGCGGGGCGTACAGCGATATTCGCAGTGTTGACATCGTAAGAAATAGTGTAGTAGTAACCGAATCCATGAGAATCGACACGAGAAGCATTATTACCAGAGCCGCCCGGCGAACGCAACCACCAAGATTCGGCTTTGCCGACATCATACATACCGCTTTTTCCAGCAACATATGCAGTATTTGTTGCCACTCGAGTCTTACTATCCGTATCAAATGTACTATTAAACCCATATGACGCATTACTTGCCTCTTCGATAGACAACAGATACACCTTGTCATTCGTATCATTTCCGCCCTCTGTGCCATAGTAGGGATTATCTTCATTCGCTACCGTCACCTGCCTGATGACATTCTTCTCTGCCGATGTAAACGCTACACCGATAAAATTGTCACTGCTATAATCAATGCCGTCCACATTAGATGATGCACCATATCCATTCAGCCAGCTGCGTCTAGTACAAGCCTCCCAGGTAATATCCGTACGAGATTTATTATATGGTCCTGCATCCAGGTTCTGATTCGCCAATAAGAACGCATCGTCACCATCGACCGACAGCACACGCCATTTAATCGGCTGCTTGGCATCATTCTCATCCGCAACGCCGTCACCGTTTGTGTCATTCTGCCAATAGTTTCCGAAGTATACGCAGTCCCATGTTGTGACTCCTTTACTATCCGTAGTCGGATTGTTTAGTCCATACCCTGCTGCCTGTGCCTGACGGGGCATGGTGATCCCTATCGGCAGTGACAATACCATCACCAATGTCATGAGTATGGCAATGAAGCGTTTGTGTATTGTTTTGTGTTGTTTCATCTTGTGTCTCCTCCCTATTATAATAGTGCTATTGTCAAACCATCTGCTCCTAAACACATATCACATAAATACATATTTTTAACCTGGTTGAAAGTCAGTTTTAATATAATATCATTTCAAATCCAGATAGGTTCTTTTGTTACCTTTTCCAATTGCTTAAAGCATTTTATATAAATTGTTATATTTAATGATAAAACAGATACTTTTACATTGTCAATACCAATGTAAGGACAGATGAAATACACAAAAAATAAAAAAAGCAGCGGAAATGCTAAGACTTTTGCATCTATTGAATTCATTTTGCATTTTGCTGAAAAAAGGAAACCTTTTTTAGTAAAAATGCCACTATTCTTTTTGCTTCTAAATGTGTATATTGAAAGAGCGTTACTAATAGTTTTCTCATAAATCTATTGTTTCGGATCACATTCGGAGCTTCTGAAAAATCGCAAATTCTAATAATCTATCCACCCTCAGGAAGAATCTTAATTTTATACTAAAATCCGGTTGAAACGCAGCTGCTTGCTGTATATAATAAAAGCAGAAACACACCATTTTTTGTGTAAAAATCTGTTTTGCTTTTATTTATTGGAGCGGTATTCCTTTCGTTTGATTGAAAAGAGCAATCGATTATCGCTGACAGAGCATCACGCCTAAATCATGTTTCCCGAATATATAAAAGTAAGATTTTTCTGCCAACACAAGAAATGGAGAAACATATGACAAGAAAGTACAAAAGACTCGAAGAACTGGAAATATGGGATGATTTTATGTTTGGAGCTGTGATGAGCAACAAAGAACTTTGCAAACATCTGCTTGAGATCATTCTCCAAAAGAAAATCAAGGACATCCGATATACAGAACTTCAAAAAACAATTAATCTGCAATACGATGCAAAAAGCATTCGGCTGGATGTATATGTAGAGGATGATCTGGACTCTGTCTATAATATCGAGATCCAGACAACCGATGAAAAAAATCTTCCTAAAAGATCGCGGTTTTATCAGGGAATGATCGATCTGAACATCCTGAACAAAGGAGAATCCTATAACAAGCTTAAGAAAAGCTTTGTGATCTTTATCTGTAACTATGATCCGTTTGGAAAAGGCAGATGTTTTTATCGTTTTGAAAATATCTGCGTCGATGATCCGTCCCTGAAACTGGATGACGATTCCGTTAAGATCATGATCAATCCTTACGGAAATGACACAAAGCAATTCGGAAAAGGATTTGCCGCATTGATGGATTTTCTAAAAAACGGTCAGATATCCGATACCTATACAGAATCGCTGAAGGACGAGATCACAGAGGTCAAAGTGAGTGAAGAGTGGAGGCGAAGATATATGAAACTATTGATCAGAGATCAGGAAAACATTGAAATCGGAAAAGAACTTGGCGAATTATCAACATGCATTCGACAGGTAAAAAATAATCTAGAGCGTTTTTCTGCCGACCAGCTGGCTTCTCTGCTCGGCTTTGACCAATTGACCATTGAAGAAATATCAGAAAGCATAAAGGCTCATCCCGACTGGAGTAACGAAAAGATTGCAACAGAACTGTTGGAAGAACGTAATAAACATAATACAGACGAATCGTGAATGCTGCTCCCATACATCGATCCGCTCTTTTATATCATAAACGTTGCTTCAGGCACATAAACCCGCTCTTTTAAAATTTTCGTTTTCCTAAAGCGTATTATTCTATGAAATATTCTTTGGAAGTGTAAGAAATATACCTTACACTAAAAAGCAACTTCTTCTATATTTTTATCTAATTTTTCAAAATCAATACACTTCAAAACACAGTTATTACTTTTTAAATCCAACAAAATAACCTCAGGAAGAATCTTAATTTTATACTAAAATCCGGTTGAAACGCAGCTGCTTGCTGTATATAATAAAAGCAGAAACACACCATTTTTTGTGTAAAAATCTGTTTTGCTTTTATTTATTGGAGCGGTATTCCTTTCGTTTGATTGAAAAGAGCAATCGATTATCGCTGACAGAGCATCACGCCTAAATCATGTTTCCCGAATATATAAAAGTAAGATTTTTCTGCCAACACAAGAAATGGAGAAACATATGACAAGAAAGTACAAAAGACTCGAAGAACTGGAAATATGGGATGATTTTATGTTTGGAGCTGTGATGAGCAACAAAGAACTTTGCAAACATCTGCTTGAGATCATTCTCCAAAAGAAAATCAAGGACATCCGATATACAGAACTTCAAAAAACAATTAATCTGCAATACGATGCAAAAAGCATTCGGCTGGATGTATATGTAGAGGATGATCTGGACTCTGTCTATAATATCGAGATCCAGACAACCGATGAAAAAAATCTTCCTAAAAGATCGCGGTTTTATCAGGGAATGATCGATCTGAACATCCTGAACAAAGGAGAATCCTATAACAAGCTTAAGAAAAGCTTTGTGATCTTTATCTGTAACTATGATCCGTTTGGAAAAGGCAGATGTTTTTATCGTTTTGAAAATATCTGCGTCGATGATCCGTCCCTGAAACTGGATGACGATTCCGTTAAGATCATGATCAATCCTTACGGAAATGACACAAAGCAATTCGGAAAAGGATTTGCCGCATTGATGGATTTTCTAAAAAACGGTCAGATATCCGATACCTATACAGAATCGCTGAAGGACGAGATCACAGAGGTCAAAGTGAGTGAAGAGTGGAGGCGAAGATATATGAAACTACTGATAAGAGATCAAGAAAACATTGAACTTGGCAAGGAGATTGGTGAAAAACTTGGCAAAGAAGTTGGAAAAGAACTGGGTGAATTATCAACCTGCGTCCGACAAGTAAAAACTAATATGGAACAATTTTCTGCCAGCCAACTGGCTTCCCTGCTCGGATTTGACCAATCGACCATTGAAGAAATATCAGAAAGCATAAAGGCTCATCCTGACTGGAGCAATGAAAAGATTGCAACAGAACTGTTGGAAGAACGTAATAAGCATAATACGGATGAATCGTGAATACTGCTTCCATGCACCGATCCACTCTTTTATATCGTGAATGCTGTTTCAAACATATAAATCTACTCTTTGATATCATGCTTGCTGCTTCGAGCACATAAATCCGCTCTTTGATATTATGCATGCTGCTTTAAGCATATAAATCTACTCTTTGATATCATGCATGCTGCTTCAAACACATAATTTACTCTTACAATTTTCTCTTTTTATTTCATAGAACTATTTATCCGTTCATTCGCTAAAGAAAAGCAAATTCCTATGAACTTTATTTTGAATTCATTTCATAAACAAATCTTAAAGTCACACAGTAAGTCTATGATTTTAGGACAAGATGTGGTATATTTACTTTTATGTGTATGAATAAATCATACCTTGATTTTACAGTTGAAAACGCTATCATGGTATTCATTGAAGTAAAATGTCATTGTATATCAAAAATCCTTCTCGAAATTTTTCATTCAGAAGATTCCGAGAGTACACCACTATACGAGCAGTTTTCTATTCCACAAAAAGAAAGGTGGCTTTTTGATGAGTCTTTGGTATAACTTTTGGGGACATTTACGAACGATCCTGCATCATAAGAATCTGGTTCGTCATTATTGTTTTCGTGCCGGACTTTATAAGCAGGGAATCATGCATGACTGGTCGAAATATTCTCCGGTCGAATTTATCAATAGTGTCCGCAATTTCCAAGGCGGTAAAAAGAGTCCAAACTTTGGTGAAAAAGCAACAAAGGGATATTCTTCTTCATGGCTTCATCACAAAGGACGTAATCGTCACCATTTTGAATACTGGATCGACTTCACTTTAAATCCCGATGAGGGCTTGCAAGGAATGCCAATGCCGACCAGATATGTGTTGGAAATGTTTTGCGACCGCATCGCAGCAAGCAAAAACTACAATCGTAAGAATTATGACGATTCTTTTCCTCTTGCTTATTATGAAAAGAACAAATCCCATTATATCCTGCACAAGGATACAAAAGAACTTTTGGAACGTCTTTTGCATATGCTTGCCGATGAAGGCGAAGACAAGACATTTGCTTATATCCGCAAAAATATAGATTGGAAACATTCTCCAAAATGGTAATCGTGCAATCACCTTAGATAAAATATTTTAAATTATCAACAGACCAGAAAATAAAAAAGTGCAAAGCCAGCGCTTTGCACTCCAAGAATTGCTAAAGCAATTC
>ERZ773114.2017-NODE-2017-length-19949-cov-12.123454_pt1 | contig 19949 bp, 15 predicted proteins | sample MGYA00580564_ERZ773114 | MGnify/ENA primary metagenome ERZ773114 (study PRJEB29015, sample SAMEA2737836) | human gut metagenome | biome: human gut; feature: human-associated habitat; material: faeces | place: China | collected 2012 ... | reverse complement strand
CGCGTCCGCAGACGCGCCGAACTGCTGAATGAAAAACATTTTTCCGCTGCACATGGCCAAAGCACACGCGGCGGCCATTCCTGATCGTCCACCGCAAAAGAGGCACTGCACAAAATGCTGCGCAGCCGCCCCCTTTTTGTTTCATGCACAAATTCCGCAGGAAAATACCCTGCATTTTTTGGAAGGGAAACGACACACTGTCTATGGAACATTCTACCGAAGTTTTGTATAATAGAACAAAGGTCTACTGCACCCCTGCCCACCGGTTCGGGTCGGACGCGCTGCTGCTGGCCCGCTTCTGCGAGCCAAAACGCAGCCAGACGGCGGCCGACCTGTGCTCCGGCTGCGGCATCGTGGCGTTGGAGTGGCACGACCGCGGCCACCGCGGCCCCTGTGCGGCGCTGGAACTCCAACCCGAGGGCAGCGCCCTGCTGGCCGATGCTGTCACCGAACAAGGCATCGGCCACATCACGCCCCATTGCGCCGACCTGCGCACCTTCCGGCAGGGGGAGGGCAGTTTTGACGTGTGTGCGTGCAATCCGCCCTATTTTACCGCCGGGCCTCAGAGTCAGAATGCGGCCCACGCGCTGGCCCGGCACGAAAACACCTGCACGCTGGACGATGTGTGCGCCTGCGCGTTCCGCCTGTTGAAGGACGGCGGGCGGCTGGCGCTGTGCCACCGGCCGGAGCGGTTGGCCGAAGTGCTGGATGTGCTGCGGGCCCACCGGCTGGAGCCCAAGCGGCTGGCCTTCGTCAAGAACCGGGCAGACGCAGCCCCGTGGCTTTTCCTTGTGGAAGCCCAGAAAAACCGCAAGACCGGCCTGCGTGTGGAGCCGGATGTGCTCATCAGCGCCGGAGCGGCGCTCTACGGGAGGTAACTATGGCAGGAACTCTTTACATCGTGGCAACCCCCATCGGCAACCTGGACGACATGCCGCCCCGGGTGGCCGCCACCTTTGGCGCGGCAGACTTCATTGCCGCCGAGGACACCCGCGTGACCATGAAGCTGCTGAACTTTCTGGGCCTGAAAAAGCCCATGGTCAGCTACTACGAGCACGCTTTGCAGAAGGGCGAGGCCATTCTGCAGCGCATCGAGGCAGGGGAGAGCTGTGCGCTGTGCTCCGATGCGGGCATGCCCTGCGTTTCCGACCCCGGTGAGGTGATCGTGCGGGACGCTCTGGCCCGCGGCATCAAGGTGGTGCCGGTGCCGGCTGCCTCGGCCTGCGTCACAGCACTGGCCGTGTCCGGGCAGGACACCTCCCGCTGGGTATTCGAGGGCTTTCTGCCGGTGAACCGCAAGCAGAAAAAGGAACGGCTGGCCGATCTTCTGCGCGAAAAGCGCACCGTGATCTTTTACGAAGCACCCCACAAGCTGCGCACCACCCTGGACGACCTGACCGCCGCCTTTGGCCCGGAGCGCAGCATCACCCTGTGCCGGGAGCTGACCAAGCTCCACGAGGAGACCATCCGCACCACCCTGTCCGGTGCCGTGGCGCTGTACCGGGAGAAGGAGCCACGGGGGGAATACGTGCTGGTGGTGGCGGGAGCCCCCCGGCAGGAGGCCCCAGCCCTGACGCTGGCGGAGGGCGTGGCCATGGTGCAGAGCCTGCGTCAGCAGGGCCAGCGGATGAAGGACGCCGTCCGCCGGGTGGCGGAGGACACAGGTCTCTCCCGCAACGAGCTGTATCAGGCGGCACTGCAGGAGGAGTGAGGCAGGGCCTTTCAGCGGATGCCGGAGGTGCATATGATCGACTATACCATCGACTATATAAAGGCGCACGATTTTTCCACCGGCCACCGGAAGCGGCTGTTACAGGACAGGAAATGCGGCTGCTTTTATTGTCTGAAAATTTTCGCCCCCAAGGAGATCAGAAATTGGATCGAGGACGTGGGCGGTACGGCGATCTGCCCGTATTGCGGCATAGATTCCGTCATCGGGGAGCATAGCGGGTATCCCATCACCAGAGAATTTCTGGAGCAGATGCGCCAATATTGGTTTTGAGAGATCGCAATACCAACATATGGAAAATTTTCTATGCGGTCATACTGTCCTGAAAAGCTGTCCGTGGGAGACAGCTATTTTCAGGGCGGTGGTTTTCGTGCAGCATTTGGGTGCAGCAAATGGCAAGAAGAGGGAAGAGCCTTTTTAGCTCCTCCCTCTTCCTCATTTATTCTCATCAGTTCATGGAATCGGCGGCATCGTGGAACAGCTCCCGGACACGCTCCAGCAGGGGGCGGTGCTCCGGCCGGGAGAGATCCTCGTCCCGGCACAGCAGTGCTCTGGCGGCGGACTGGGCCTCCTCCAGCAGCTGCATATCGCAGGCCAGATCCGCAATTTTCAGGGTAGGCAGGCCGTGCTGGCGCTGGCCGAAGAAGTCGCCGGGGCCACGCAGCTGCAGGTCCTCCTGAGAAATTTCAAAGCCGTTATTGGTGCGGGTCATGACCTTCAGCCGCCGTCGGGTCTCCTCACTGGGATGCTCCGACAGCAGGATGCAGTAGCTCTTAGCCTGACCACGGCCCACCCGGCCACGCAGCTGGTGCAGCTGGGACAGGCCGAAGCGCTCGGCGTTCTCCACCACCATACAGGTGGCGTTGGGGACGTCCACGCCCACCTCCACCACGGTGGTGGACACCAGAATATCGCTCTCCCCGGCGGCAAAGGTCTCCATGACCTTCTCCTTTTCCTTAGGCTTCATCTTGCCGTGGAGCACCGATACCCGCAGGTCCGGGAAGGTCTCCTCCTGTAGCTTTTTGGCGTAGGCCGTGACGGCCTTCCGCTCGTCGGGGAGGGTGTCGCCGTCCCCCACCAGCGGGCAGACGATGAACACCTGATGACCCTCCTGCACCTGCTTGCGCAGGAAGGCGTTGACCCGTGGGCGGTAGCTCTCCCCCAAGGCGAAGGTATCCACCTTCTGCCGTCCCGGCGGCAGCTGGTCGATGACCGACACATCCAGATCGCCGTAGATCACCAGCGCCAGCGTCCGGGGGATGGGGGTGGCCGACAGCACCAGCATATGGGGGGCCTCCGCCTTCTGGCTCAGGGCCGCCCGCTGGTTGACGCCGAAACGGTGCTGCTCGTCCGTCACCACCAGCCCCAGCCGCCCGTACTGCACGTCCCCCGTCAGCAGGGCGTGGGTGCCAATGCACAGGTCGATGGTGCCTCCGGCCAGTCCCGCCAGTGTTTCCCGCCGCTCCTTGGCACGGGTAGAGCCTGTGAGCAGGGCGCAGGTCAGGCCCAGCCGGGCCATCAGGGGCGACAGCGTTTCAAAATGCTGCCGGGCCAGGATCTCCGTAGGGGCCATCAGGGCCGACTGCCACCCGCTTTGGGCGGCGAACCACACGCACCCCGCCGCCACCATGGTCTTGCCGCTGCCCACATCCCCCTGGCACAGCCGGTTCATGGGCCGCCCGGATCGCATGTCCGACACCGCCTCCGTAATGGCCCTGCGCTGGGCGTTTGTAAGGGGGAAGGGGAGGGCCCGGTAAAATTCCTCCATATCCGCCGCGGCACAGGCAGGCCCCGCCACATCCGTGCGCCGGGAGCGGAGCATCTGCAGCCCGCAGGAGAGGATAAACAGCTCCTCAAACACCATCCGCCGCCGGGCCAGGTTCAGCGCCTCCGCGTCCGCCGGAAAGTGGATGTTCTCGTAGGCGTATCCGCTGTGGCAGAGCCGGTGTGCCTGCCGCACCGCATCCGGCAGGCAGTCCGTCAGCAGGTGGCGGCAGGCCGTAAGCCCCTGGCCCACGGCCTTATATAGAAGATTTTGGCTCACCCCGGCTGTGAGGGGATAAATGGGCACAATATGCCCCGTAAGCACCTGCTGTCCCTCCTGCTCCACAATGGGGTTGATCATCCGCCGGGCCAGCAGATTCCCCTCCACCTTGCCGCAGAAAATATAGGTCTCGCCCCGGTGCAGGCTGTTTTTTCGGTACTCCTGGTTAAAAAAGGTCAGGTCCAGGGCGCCGCTGTCATCCACGGCACAGGCCTTCACCACCGTGCGCCCGCCGGAAATGCGGCTGGCCACGGGATCGTTTGCGATCATAGCCCGGACGCACACCGTCTCCCCGAGCTCCAATTCCCGGATGCTTCGGGTCATGGTGCGGTCCTCGTACCGCCGGGGAAAGTAGCCGATCAGGTCCTGCAGCGTGGCAATGCCCAGCTTAGACAGGGCCTTGGCCCGGGCCTCGCCGATACCCTTTATATAGCGCACATCCGTCTGCAAATCAGCCATGTCAGCCACCTCACTTCATGTCGGCTTCTGCCCAATCCGACAGGGCCTCCAGGATGGGCAGCAGCGTCTGGCACCGCTCCGTGGGGCGGTATTCCACCCGCACCGGCACCTCCAGAAACTCCTGCCGCTCAAGGAGCCCGTCCCGCTCCAGCTCCTTGAGAGCCGAGGACAGCACCGTGTTGCTCACCCCGTCCAGCTTTCCCCGCAGGGCGTTGTAGCGGATAGACCCGGCATTGCACACCGCGCAGAGGATCTGCACCTTCCACTTGCCGCCAATGAGCAGCATGGCGTGCTGCAGGGGGCATTTTTCCATACAGGGGCAGTCATAGTGACCCATAAGTAAGCTCCTCCTTACCTGCACAGGATAATCTGCGTTCTTGCATTTTTCCCGAAATGCTCTATACTGATTATACCAAGTAAGAAAAGAGGAGTAAATAGGAAATTATGAACATCTATCTCCAGGGCCTCACCATGGGCCTTGCGTATGTGGCCCCCATCGGCCTGCAAAATCTGTTCGTCATCAACAGCGCCCTGACTCAGAAGCGGACTCGGGTCTATCTCACCGCCCTGATCGTGATCCTGTGGGACGTGTCCCTGGGTATTGCCTGCTTCCTGGGCGCCGGCGCCCTGATGGAGGCCTTGCCCTGGCTTCAGAAGGTCATCCTGGGTCTGGGCAGCCTCATCGTCATCTGGATCGGCGTGGGGCTGCTGCGATCCAAGGCCTCCCTGGAGGGCGGCAAGGACGTGAACGTGCCCCTTTGGCGTCTGTTCACCACCGCCTTTGTGGTGACCTGGATGAATCCCCAGGCCCTCATCGACGGCACCATGATGCTGGGGGCCTTCCGGGCCAGCCTGCCCCAGGGCGGCGATCTGCCCTTTATCTTCGGCTTCGGCAGCGCCTCCGTCCTGTGGTTCCTGACCCTGTCCACGGTGGTATCCCTGCTGGGAGGCCGGTTCAACGAAAAGGTCCTGAACATCATCAACAAGGTCTGCGGCGCGGTGATCATCTTCTATGGCTGCAAGCTGCTGTGGAGCTTTGTGAAGCTCATGGGTTGGCTTTGATCCGCCGGGACGAGGCAATATACAGGGGGATGGCTGCCAGCTGGGCCGCCACCGAATGCCCCGCAAACACGAAAATGGCAAAAGGGGGCGGACAGCACGATGAAGGCCATGGCCTGGGACATTATCTCTTTCTTACCGCGCATAATGGCTTCCTCCCTGCCGGCTGCTTTTCTCACAGCCCATGTACCCCAGCCTCCCGGTTTGTCAAGGCCCCGGCAAAAAAAGGAGCCGCCCTGCAAGCAGAGCGGCCCAAGCGGGTGGGATATTGGAAAGCTTCCGATATTTATGATACGCCATTTTGCCTGCCGTGTAAATAGGAACCTTTGTCACATCTGGTCGAACGACAAAAAAATCTTAAATTTTTGTGAATCTCTGCCAAAAATGCCCGTGCCTACTTTTCAAGGCCCGGGCATTATGTTATAATGCGGATAAGGATAAGGGGAACCATCTCCCCGACCCTTGCCCCGAAAGGGATACCTGCGAAAGGAGCAACCAACTATGAAGTTCACATTTACCTGCAAGAAGATCGCCCTGAACGACTCCATCAAGGACTATGCCGAAAAGAAAATCAGCAAGCTGGATCGGTATTTCCCGGAGGAAGCGGACGCATTTGTGACCTTCGCCGTAGAGAAGAAAAACCGCTGTGTGGTGGAGCTGACCATCCGCGCCGCCAACGGCACGCTGTTCCGCGCCCAGGAGGAGGACCCCGACGGCGACATGCGGGGCGCCATTGACGAGGCCGTTGCCTTTATCGACCGCCGTATCCGCAAGAACAAGACCCGTCTGGCCCGGAATCTGCGGCCCGATGCCCTGGCGTCCACTGTTCCTGCCGAGTTTGACGTGGTGGAGGAGCCAGAATTCGACGTGGTGCGCACCAAGCGCTTCGCCGTGAAGCCCATGACCACCGAGGAGGCCATTCTGCAGATGAACCTGCTGGATCACACCTTCTATGTGTTCCGGAATATGGATACCTCCGCCGTGTGCGTGGTGTATCGCCGCAACAACGGCGGCTACGGCCTCATCGAGACCCAGGACTGATTTGTGTATATACTGCGGGGGCGGACACGAGTCCGCCCCCGTTTTTTGACCGCCAGAATGCCATCACCCACCTGAAGGAGGTGGGCGATGGCATTCTGAGTGTGGAGAGAAACGGTAATGAGGAAGCTGATATCTGTGTGTCAGGACGCGGACTCGCTGTCGTTGACAGCGGCGGCAGCCGCCTGCTTCTTGGCCTTCTTGCTGGCGATCACCGTCTTGATGACCGGGGAGAACAGAGACACAACAGCCAGGATGATGAACACGCAGCTGATGGGCCGGGTAAAGAAGGTGCCCACGTCGCCGTTGGACAGGATCAGGGCCCGGCGGAAATTCTTTTCGATCATTCCGCCCAGAATCACGCCCAGAATGATGGGCGGCAGGGCGAAGTCCAGCTTTTGCAGCACATAGCCCACAATACCGGCAATGATCATCATGTACACATCGTTGATGCTGCGGTTGCAGGCGTAGGTACCCACGAAGCAGAAGGTAAAGATCAGGGGCAACAGGATCTTCTGGGGAATATCCAGCACACGGGACCACAGCCGGATACCGGCAAAGCCCAGGAGGCCCATCAGAAGGTTCGCCACGAACAGACCCACGAACAGCATATACACGCTGTCCTTATGCTCGGTAAACAGCAGCGGGCCGGGGGCCAGGCCCAGCATGGTCAGGGAGCCCAGCATGACCGCCGTACCGGCGTCGCCGGGAATACCCAGAGACAGCAGCGGGACGAAGGCACCGCCAGAGATGGCGTTGTTGCCGCTCTCGCAGGCCGCCAGGCCCTCGGGAGAGCCGTGGCCGAATTCCTCCTTGTGCTTGGACCATGTCTTGGCCTGGCTGTAGCTGACCCAGGAGGCGATATCGCCGCCGGTGCCGGGCACCGCGCCGATGAAGGTGCCGATGATGGAGGAGCGGATCAGCGTGGGGAAGATCCGCTTCAGATCGGACTTGGAGGGGAAAACATGCTCGATTTTCAGTTTGTTCTTCTCCGCCTTGTAACCCTTGGCCATCTCCTCAATGGTATTCAGTCCCTGGGAGAAGGCGAACAGTCCGATCAGCAGGGGGATGAAGCTGATGCCGCCCATCAGGTACACAGACCCGAAGGTGAAGCGGTTCACGCCGCCCATGCCGTCGACGCCGATGGTGGCCAACAGCAGGCCGATGACGCCGCCGATCAGGCCCTTGATGACGGATTTTCCCGTCAGGCCTGCCACAATGCTGATGCCGAACACGGCCAGCGCAAAGTACTCCTGTGCGCTGAACTTCAGGGCTACCTTAGCCAGCAGGGGGGCGAAGATGCACAGGCAGATGGCGCTGAACAGACCGCCGAACAGAGAGGCCAGGGTGGAGATGCCCAGGGCGCGGCCGGGCTGACCCAGCTTGTTGGCCATGGGATAGCCATCCAGAGCCGTGGCAGCGGAGGCGGATGTGCCCGGGGTGTTCAGCAGAATGGCGGAAATGGAGCCGCCGTAAATGCCGCCGCAGAACACACCCAGCAGCATGTACATGCCGCCCATGCCGGAAAAGCTCAGGGTAAAGGGAAGAAGGATCGAGAGGCCCATGACTGTAGACAGGCCAGGCAGAGCGCCGATGACGATACCCGCGAACGTGCCGATAAACACGGCCAGCAGATTCATGGGTAGAAAGACGTTCTGAATCGCAGCCAATACATATTCCACAGCAAGCACCTCACTTAAACAGGATACCCTGCGGCAGTCTGACACGCAGGCCGAACTTGAACAGTGCGTACACAGCGGCCGTAGCGATAACGCCTACCAGGATGGCACGAAGCCACTTTCTCTCACCCAGTACCCACATAACGGAGGGGATGAAGATCACGGACGCCAGGATGAAGCCGCCGAAGCGCAAGACCACGCAGTACACTGCAAAGATCAGCAGCATCCAGTAAATACCCTTCATTTCAGGGGCTTTCAGATTGATAGGAGCTTCATTATTGTCGCGGTAAGCCTTGCTGACAAAGCCTTCAATAACCATGCCGATGGACAGCACCGCCAGCAGCACCGCCAGGCAGCGGGGCCAGATAGCGGAGCCCGGGTCCTGGCCAATGGTATTTGCACCGATGGGGTGCGCGTACTCAGCCGTGGAAACAAAGACGAAAGCGCTGATTGCAAAGAATACCGCCGCAGCTCCGATGTTCCATTTTTTCATAATTCAGATTCTCGCAGCTCGGAGGTGGTGGATAGGGGTCAGTTCAGGGTGATACCGGTGCACAGCTCGGCATACTTGGCGTCGTCGGCCTTCAGCATGTCGTTCAGAGCGGTGCCGGTGAGCTCAACAGGCTCCATGCCCAGGTTGCGGATGGCAGCCTTGTACTCGTCGCTGGCAACAGCCTTGGCAAAGATATCGCTCAGATAGTCGATCTTGGCCTGATCGGTGCCGGCAGGAGCGCAGACAACAACCCAGCCGCGGAAGTTGGTGTCGATGTTCATGGTCTCGGAAACGGTGGGGATGTCGGGATAGCTTTCCATACGCTCGTCAGCCAGGAAGCCCAGCATCTTCAGGGTACCGGCCTCCACCTGGCTCTTGGCAGGCTGCATCTGGGTGAAGGAGGCGTCCAGATGACCGCCGGCCATAGCGGCCACCACGTCGGCGGAGCCGTCGTAGGAAACATGGTTCAGGGTGATGCCGAAGTCACGCTCGAAAGCGATGGCAGCCAGATGGGTGGCAGTGCCCACGCCGGAGTTGCCCACGGTGACCTCACCGGGATGGGCCTTGCAGTAAGCCACGAACTCCTCCACGGAGTCATACTTGCCGTTGTTGGCGGCAACCAGCAGGCCGTAGGGGTCAGCCATGGTGGCAGCCAGGGGGACGAAGGAATCCAGACCCAGCTGGGTCTTGCCCTCGTACTTCATCATCAGCAGGTCCACAGCGATGGGGCCAAGGGTGTAGCCGTCGTTGTCGGATGCTGCGGTGGCGGACATACCGATCAGGCCGCCGGCGCCGGTCTGGTTCTCAGGCATAAAGCTCACGCCGCTGGGCAGATACTTGCTGGCAGCGTCCAGCAGAGCGCGCACGGACATGTCGGTGGGACCACCGGCGGAGTAGGGAACGATCACGGTGATGTTTTCCTTGGGATAATCCGCCTTTTCACCGTCGCCGTTACCGGAGTTGCTGCAGCCGGCCAGGGCCAGGATGGCCAGGGACGCCAGAAGCATTGCGACAAATCTCTTCATTTGGTTTTTCATTTTCGTCCTCCTAAAATGTAATATGAACATTTTGACAGCGTTCGTTTCTGAAAAACTATCAAAATATCACACAATATTTTTGCAGAGCTCCCCTGCCCCGCTTGACTTCGCGTCCATTTCCTAACATCTTCTATATTTAGATTTTATAAAGGATGTCTGGAAATGTCAAGGGGAATGTGATGCAATTACCAAAGACCAGCGCAATGAACAAAAAAACTTGTCTAATTTGTTCAATGTGCACTTGCGTATGTTAAAAAATGCGCATTCTGGGCCACAAACATAGTGATAAGGCGAAAATAATAACACATCCTGAGAAAAAATGGTATTTCAGAACATTTTTCTCTCAGGATGTGTTACATATGATCAAACGAAATGAACAATTTTCCCCGCGTCCCGTGCCGCCAATGATACGCCGGGCGGTCACGGGCAGGGGGCATGGAGGGTTCATTAGCCGTTTACGGCGTCGGATGCAATGAGGGCCTCGGCCTCTTCTTCCGTAAGGCCCAGCTTCTCCATAAACACCTCTTTGCTGTGCTGGCCCAGCAGCGGGGCCGGTGTGAAGGTGTCGATCTTGTGGTTGGTGAGCTTGATCTGGTTGCCGGTGAGCTTCATACGGCCGGCCTTGGGGTGGTCCACCTCCACGAACATCTCGCGGGCGCCGGCGATATGGGGATCCTTCACCACCCGGTCGATGGTGTTGATGGGCGCGGCAGGAATCCCCTTGTCCAGCATGGCCTGCACCGCGTCGTCGATGGTCCAATCCTTCAGCCAGTCCTCGATAATGGGCTTGAGGTCAGCATGGTGCAGCACGCGGTCATTGTTGGAGGTGAAGCGGGGATCCGTCTTCAGCTCGGGCTTGCCCATCAGGTCGCACAGCAGACCATACAGCTTGTCGTTGCCTGCGCCGATGACCAGCATGCCGTCCTTGGCCTGGAAGGAGTCATAGGGATACAGGGCCTCATAGCGGTTGCCGATGCGCTGAGGGATCTTGCCGGTGGCCAGATAGATGATGTTGATGATCTCCAGAGAGGAAACCATGGAGTCCACCAGAGCCACGTCCACCTTCTCGCCTTCGCCGGTCTTCAGGCGGTTGATATAGGCCGCCAGGATGCCCACGCAGCAGCTGATGCCGCCCATGACATCGGCAATGGCGGTGCCGGTGCGGGTGGGGGCGCTGTCGGGCCAGCCGGTAGTGCTCATCAGGCCGCTGATGGCCTGACCCACAATGTCATAGCCTGCCCGCTCATGGTAGGGGCCGTAGTGGCCGAAGCCGGAGACGGAGGCATAGATGATGGCAGGATTGATCTTGCGCAGCTCCTCATAGCCCAGGCCCAGGCGGTCCATAACGCCGGGACGGTAATTCTCCAGAACCACGTCGCTCTGGGCCACCAGCTTGCGGAACACCTCTTTACCGGCCTGGCTCTTGAGGTTCAGGACGATGCCGCGCTTGTTGCGGTTGAGGTTCATATAATAGGCGCTTTCGCCGTTGACAATGGGGAAGTTGCTGCGGGCGTCATCGCCCTTGCCGGGACGCTCGATCTTGATGACCTCGGCGCCCAGATCCGCCAGCATCATGCCGCAGTACGGGGCGGCAAGCACGCGGGACAGATCCAGCACCTTCATGCCGGACAGCAGACCTTTATGCTCCATAGTGTGTACTCCTTTTTTTGCGCAGGTGCGCCAGTCAGATTTGCTTGATTCAGATGCGGGCCACGCCGGACTTGCGGGCGGCCTCGGCCACGGCCTTGGCCACGGCGGGACCCACCCGGGGGTCAAAGGCAGCGGGGATGATATAGTCCTCGGACAGCTCGTCGCCCACCAGACCCGCCAGGGCCTCGGCGGCGGCCATCTTCATCTCCTCGTTGATGTCGCTGGCGCGGACGTCGAACGCACCCCGGAAGATGCCGGGGAAGGCCAGAACGTTGTTGATCTGGTTGGGATAGTCGCTGCGGCCGGTGGAGACCACCCTGGCCCCGCCCGCCTTGGCGTCGTCGGGGAAGATCTCCGGCGTGGGGTTGGCGCAGGCAAAGATGATGGCGTCCTTGTTCATGGTCCTGACCATTTCGGTGGTAACGGTGCCGGGAGCGGACACGCCGATGAACACGTCTGCGCCCACCAGCATATCGGCCAGGGAACCGTCCTTGCGGCCCAGGTTCGTGACCTGTGCCATCTCCTCCTTGATCCAGTTCAGGCCCTGGCGGCCGGCATAGATAGCGCCACTGCGGTCGCACATGGTGATATCCTTGAAGCCCGCGGACAGCAGCAGCTTGGTAATGGCAATGGCGGCAGCGCCGGCGCCGGAGGTGACGATCTTCACGTCCTCCTTCTTCTTGCCCACCACCTTCAGGGCGTTGGTCAGCCCTGCCAGGGTGATGACGGCGGTGCCGTGCTGGTCATCGTGGAAAATGGGAATGTCGCACTTTTCCTTCAGCTTGCGCTCGATCTCGAAGCAGCGGGGAGCAGCAATATCCTCCAGATTGATGCCGCCGAAGGAGCCGGAGATGTTGTACACAGTCTCCACAAACTCGTCCACGTTCTTGGTCTTGACGCAGAGAGGGAAGGCATCCACGCCGCCAAAGGACTTGAACAGCACGCACTTGCCCTCCATCACGGGCATACCGGCCTCGGGGCCGATGTCGCCCAGGCCCAGAACGGCGCTGCCGTCGGTGATGACGGCGCACAGATTGTGGCGGCGGGTCAGCTCATAGCTCTTTTCGATGTCCTTCTGGATCTCCAGGCAGGGCTGGGCCACGCCGGGGGTATAGGCCAGGGACAGGTCGTCCTTGGTCTTGACGGGCACGGTGGCCACCACCTCGATCTTGCCCTTCCACTCGCCGTGGAGTCTCAGGGATTCCTTTGCGTAATCCATAGTGTAATTCCTTTCTTATTGTTCGTCCATGGCATGGGGCAGAGTGGACCCGCCGTAGGGCATTACCAGCACGGAGGCGTCGGGGCCCAGCTTTTGGAAGGCGTAGTCCAGAGCGCTCTGCACATCGGAATAGGGGGTGAGGAAAATGGACCGGACGAAATCGGGCTCCATTTCGCTGACCAGGCAGATCTCCGCATTCTGCAGGACCATGGCAATGGCGGCGGCCTTGTGGCCGCCCAGCTGAAAGTCCCGGCCGATGCGCTCCACCATGCTCTCGGGAGAGGGCATGGTGGTCATCCACTCCTGGAAGGTCGTGCCGCCCAGACCCTCCCGGCAGGAGCCCACCAGGATCACCACGCCGCCCTTGGCGACGGCATGCTTGGCGTTGTCCAAAGCCTTCTGGGTCTGGTAAAGGTTCAGGTCCTTGGGCGCGCCGCCCTGGGACACGATGACGATATCCGCACGGTGGTCGATGTCCTTGCGGTAGAGCCTGTCCAGATAGCGGCAGCCCTCCCGGTGGGCCAGGGTCACATCACCGGCCACGGCGCAGACGATCTGCTTGTGCTCATCCAGCACCACGTTGAGGATATAATCCACCCCGCACATGGCGGCGGCCTCCTCAATGTCCCGGCGCAGGGGGTTGCCCTCCAGATTTCCGGCGCAGGCGCTCTCCCGGACCATCATGGAGTGATTGGACTGGATCGCGCTGGGAGTGGAGACGCCGGGCATAATGGCCTTGGCGCCGCCGGAATATCCGGCAAAGTAGTGATATTCGATGTTGCCCAGGCAAATGCGCCGGTCCGCCTCGGCCACCACCCGGGTGATGTCCACCGGCGTACCGGCAGAGGTGACGCCCAGATGCACCACATCCGCGGGGTCGCTGTCCACGCAGCGGATCTGCGCCCAGGCCTGTTCACCGGCCAGATGGCGCATTTCCTCTGGGGTCTGGGCGCGGTGGCTGCCCAGTGCGAAAACCAGGGTGATATCCTCCGGCCTGGCCCCGCCGGCATACAGCTCGTCCAACAGGGCAGGCATGACGGTATAGGTGGGCATGGGCCGGGTGATATCGCTGGTAATAATGGCGATCTTCTCGCCGGGGTGGATGACCTCCCGCAGCAGAGGAGCGCCAATGGGGGAGGAGAGGGCCCTGCGGACCTCTCGCTCCCCGGTAAGCGCATGGGGGACTGGGTTGGGAGTCAGAACACCCTGAAGATTCCGTTCAGGGACGGTAAAGCGCTGTACGCCGTTACCGAAACCAACTTCAAGTTCCATCCAGAGCCTCTCCTGTTGTTCAGCCCCAGATCTCTTCGTCCGTGGGCATGGTGGAGCCGGGACGAACCTTGGCCACACGGCTGACGTTGAACAGGTGGCGCCAGCTCAGGTTCTCGCTGATGGAGTTGTTGCCCCAGCTGCCGCAGCCCAGAGTGGTGGTGGCGGACAGGCTGTTGAAGAAGCTGCCGCCGTTGTTGGTGGAGCAGATCTGGTTGATCAGGAACCGGGATACCGGCAGGGTCTCGGCAGCGTAATCAATGTGGGCGTCGTTATAGGAGTGGATGCAGACGCTGTGGCCCTTGCCCTCCACGTTCAGGTTGGCGTTGGCGATGGCCACGGCCTCCTCCCAGGTGTTGTAGCGGTAGGCAGCGATGCAGGGGCACATCTTCTCCTTGGAGAAGGGCTCACCGGCGCCGGCCTTCTCCACCTTCACCAGCAGGACCACGGTGTCGGCGGGAACGGTCAGACCGGCCATCTTGGCGATGTGCTGCGCGCTCTGGCCCACGGCGTCCTTGTTCATCTTGCCGCCGGGGAAGATCACGTTGCGGACGGCGTCGATCTCCTCGGGCTTCTCCACATAGTAAGCGCCGTTCTTCTGGAAGGTCTTGACCATGTCGTCATACATGGCGGCGGGGGTGATGGCGGTCTGCTCGCCGGAGCAGATGATGCCGTTATCGAACTTGCGTCCGGCAACGATCATGGGAACGACCTTCTCCAGGTCCACGTCGTCGTCGATGATGCACTGGACGTTGCCGCCGCCCACGCCGTAGGCGGGCTTGCCGGAGGCATACGCGGCCTTGACCATGCCAGCGCCGCCGGTGGAGATGCACACGTCGCACTGCTTCATGATCTCGCCGGAGATCTCGATGGTGGGCTCGGCCACGCACTGCAGCAGATCAGCGGGGGCACCCAGCTTCACGATGGCCTCCTGCATCAGCTCGCAGGCCCGGGTGGAGCACTTCTTGGACCGGGGGTGAGGCCCAACGATGATGGCATTGCGGCCCTTTAGGGCGAACATGGCGTTGCACATGGGGGTGACGATGGGGTTGGTGGTGGGGGTGATGGCGCCCACCACGCCCATGGGCTTGGCCACCTCGGTCAGGCCCAGCTCAGGCAGCTGGCGGATGATACCAACGCTCTTGCCGCCCTTCATGTCGCTCCAGATCACGCGGGCCTTGCCCTTGTTCTTGTTGACCTTGTCCTCATAAACGCCCATGCCGGTCTCGTCCACGGCCATGCGGGCCAGCGGCTCGGCGTTGTCAAAGATGGCCTTGGCCATGGCCTTGCACAGGGCATCCACCTGCTCCTGGGTGTAGTTCTCGATAACGGCCTGGGCAACGCGTGCCTTCTCAACCAGTTCGCTTACATACTTGGCAGCTTCCATTGTAATGTACCTCCATAAAAATTTTTATATAAGTGCAATGATAAACGGGTATCGCCTATTTTGCCGGGAAAAACCGGGTCCTTTACAGGCCCAGGCGCTCGATGCGCAGCTCCTCCTCGCGGGTGAAGTTGCTCTTGGGCGTGTAGCCGGGCAGAGGCATCAGCTTCTCATGGATGGCGTCGATGAACCAGTGCTCATTGGGGAAGAACTGCTCCTCCATTTCGGGGCAGGGAGTGATCCAGTTGCGGGCGCCCAGCACCACGGCGGGAGCATCCAGATCGTCGAAGGCCAGCTCGTTGATATGGGTGGCCATGTCGTTGATGATGCTGCCGCGGACGCAGGCGTCGGAGGCCAGGATGATCCTGCCGGTCTTTTTCACGGAGGCCAGAACCTTCTCATAGTTGAAGGGCACCACGCTGCGGGCGTCGATGACCTCAGCCTCCAGGCCGAACTGCTCCTTCAGAATGTCGGCAGCCTTCAGGGCCTTGTACAGGGTGGGGCCGATGGTCAGGATGGTGATATCCTTGCCCTGGCGCTTGATGTCGGGCTCACCGAAGGGGATCTCATAGGACTCGGTGGGCACGCCCTCCAGGTGGAACTCCTCGCCCTTGTCGTACATGGGCTGGCTCTCCATGAAGATCACGGGGTCGGTGCCGTTCAGGGCGGTGGTCATCATGCCCTTGGCGTCATAGGGGGTGATGGGGTACACAACCTTCAGGCCGGGCACATGGGCGGGCAGAGCGGTCCAGTCCTGAGAATGCTGAGCGCCGTACTTGCGGCCCACGGAAACCCGCAGGACCATAGGCAGCTTCAGCTGGCCGGCGGACATAGCCTGCCACTTGGCCATCTGGTTGAAGATCTCGTCGCCGGCGCGGCCCATGAAGTCGCAGTACATCAGCTCGGTGACGCTGCGACCGCCGCACATGCCGTAACCAACGGCGCTGGCCACGATGCAGGACTCGGAGATGGGAGAGTTGAACAGACGGTTGAAGGGGATGGAATCGCTGAGGCCCTGATACACGCCGAAGGCGCCGCCCCATTCGCGGACATCCTCACCGTAGGAGACCAGGGTGGGATCCTCGTAATACTTGTCGATAATGGCCTCGAAGATGGCGTCGCGGATGGTGTACTGCTTCAGCTTGGACACGGGCTTGCCGTCCACAACGGCGGCGCGCTCCTTCTTGGCGATCTTCTGGACCCGGGGGTTCTCGGACTTGGGCGTCAGCACGAAGGGAGTACCCTGGGCCATGCTGACCTGGTGACCGTTATTGAAGGTGAAGCGGGAGATGGCATCGGGATCCTTGATAAAGTCCAGACGGGGGGAGATCTCCAGATCCTTGGACAGCTTCATGACCTCGGTGATGCGGGTCTTGATGTCCTCGTTGATCTTGTCGATGTCGGCATCGGTGGCCACACCGGCCTCAATGAGCTGCTTGCGGAACAGCAGGATGCAGTCGTTCTGCTCCCAGGACTCGATCTCCTCCTTGGAGCGATAGGCGTTCTGGTCGGAGGTGGAGTGGCCGCCCAGACGATAGGTCAGCACGTCCAGCAGCACGGGGCCCTTGTTCTCCTTGATAAGCTGCAGCTTGCGGCGATAGGCGTCGATAACGGCCAGGGGGTTCACGCCGTCCACGCGCTCGGCATTCATCTGGTTCTCGGTGATGCCGGCGCCCACCCGGGCCAGCTGGCCATAGGCCATGGTCTCGCCGTTGGTGCGGCCGCCCATGCCGTAGCCGTTGTCCATGAAGTTGAAGATCACAGGCAGGCCGCCCTTGTACTCGTCGGGCCACAGGGTCTTCAGCTGATCCATGGCGGAGAAGTTCAGCGCCTCCCACACGGGGCCGCAGCCCAGGGAGCCGTCGCCGCCGTTGGCGATGACCACGCCGGGTGCCTTCATATTCTTCTTATACAGAGCAGCGCCGGCGGCGATGCAGGGGGAGCCGCCCACGATGGCGTTGTTGGGATAAATGCCGAAGGGCAGGAAGAACAGGTGCATGGAGTTGCCCAGGCCCCGGGCAAAGCCGTTCTCGCGGCCGAACAGCTCGCAGGTCAGGCCGTACAGGAAGAAGACGATGGCCTGCTCCTTGACGCTCTTTTCGGGCAGGTGCTTCTTCACCACCTCATAGGGCTTGCCGTCGAAGGTGGTCTCCATGATGTGGAGCAGCTCCTCGTCGGACATCTTGGTGATGGCGGACAGGCCCTTGGCCAGCACCTCGCCGTGGCTGCGGTGGGTGCCGAAGATAAAGTCATTGCTGTCCAGCAGATAGCTCTGGCCCACGGCCGCGGACTCCTCGCCGGTGTACAGGTGGGCGGGGCCGGTGTAGGTATACTCCACGCCGTTGTAGGCCTTGGTCAGGCGGACGGACTTCAGCATGGACTCAAACTCGCGGATATACTCCATATCGCGATAGATACGCAGCATATCTTCCTTGGTGAAGCTGTCACCCTTCAGCTCGTCGGCCACGGTCTTCTGATACTTGCAGACGTCGATATCCTGGAAGTGGATTTCGCCGGGGGCACGCAGCTGTTTGGGATCATAGAATTGTGCTTTGGACATGGTGCAACACTCCTATATTTCTAAATAAAAGTATATCGGTTGGAACGGGTGAAATCAGAGCTTCACGGCGAAGGCCGCCTCGCGGATGATCTCGCTGACGGAGGGGTGGGGATACACGATCTCCCGGATGGCGTCCACGGTCATCTCCTTCTCGATCATCACGGCACAGGCCAGGATGAACTCGGAGGAATAATTGCTCATGACGTGTGCGCCCACCAGGGTGCGGTATTTCTTGTCAAACACGAACTTGGCGATGCCCACAGGACCCTCGTTCTCGGCCACATAGCGGCCGGCATAGGCCATGGGCAGCTTCACGGTAACGGCGTCGATGCCGGCGGCCTTGGCCTGCTCCTCGGTCATGCCCACGCAGGCCACCTCGGGGTTGGTGTACAGCACGCTGGGGATGGCCTTGTAGCGCATCCGGTCCTTCTTGCCCAGGATGGTGTTCACAGCCACCTCGCCCATGCGGTAGGCGGAATGGGCCAGCATGGAGGTGCCGTTGCAGTCACCCACGGCGTAGACGTTGACGGCGTTGGTGCGGCAGCACTCGTCCACCTTGATGGCGCCGCGCTCCACCACCAGGTTCAGGTTCTCCACGCCGCAGGTGTCCGCCACGGGCTTGCGGCCGATGGCCAGCAGCACCTTGTCGCACAGGACCTTCTCCTCTCTGCCGTCCTTCTCGTACACGACGCCGTCGGCGTCGATGCGGACCACCTTGGACTTCAGGCAGAACTTCATGCCGTCCTTCTCATAGCCCTTCTGCAGCAGGGCGGAGATCTCGTCGTCGATGGGCCCGGCGATCTTGGGCATCATCTCGATGACGGTGGTCTCGCAGCCCACCACGCCGTAGTAGGCGGCCAGCTCCAGGCCGATAACGCCGCCGCCGATGACGGCCAGGCGCCGGGGCAACTCCTTCAGTGCCAGAGCCTCGCGGTTGGTCATCACGAAGCCGGAGGCCAGGCCCTCCTTCACCCCGGGGATGGGGGGGACGAAGGCCCGGGAGCCGGTGGCAATGATCAGGTTCTTGCCGGTGTAGACCTTACCGTCGGCCTCCACCTGGATGCCCTCGTCGCCGCGGCCGCGGATCATGCCGGAGGCATTGACCACCTCCACGTGGCTGGCCTTCATGGCCGCGCCCACGCCGGAGACCAGGGTGTGGATGACCTTTTCCTTGCGGGCCACCACGGCAGACTGGTCCACATGGGACCCCTGGCACACCACGCCGAACTTGCGGCCGTACTCGGTGGTATAGTGATAGATCTTTGCGGAATTCAGCAGGACCTTGCTGGGGATGCAGCCCTCGTTGAGGCAGGTGCCGCCCAGGGCGCGCTGCTCAATCAGCAGGGTCTTCAGACCGGCCTGACCGGCGCGCTCTGCGGCCACATAGCCGCCGGGGCCGCCGCCCAGGACAATAACGTCATAGCTCATGGTGATATTTCCTCCAAATCAAATCTGGCAGCGTGTGCCGCGTCCTTATTTCGCCAGCAGCAGGTCGAAGTTGGCAATGTTGTTGGCCAGGGCCTGCAGGAAGCGGGAAGCGGGAGCGCCGTCCAAAGCGCGGTGGTCATAGGTCAGGGACAGGTTCATGGTGGGATAGAACTCAGGCTGACCATTCTTCATCCGGATACGGGTCTCGATGTTGCACACGCCTAGGATACCCGTCTGAGGAGGATTGATGATGGGGGTGAAGGTGGTCACACCGAAGGCGCCCAGGTTGGACACGGTGAAGGAAGCGCCGGTGAGCTTATCGGGAGAGATGGAGCCGCTGCGGCACTCGGCGGCCAGCTCCTTCATCTTCAGGCTGATCTCGGCCAGGCTCATCTCGTCAGCGTGCATGATGGTGGGCACCAGCAGGCCCCGGTCGGTATCCACGGCCACGCCGATGTTGGCGTGCTTGAACAGCTTCATCTCATTGTCGCTGTAGTGGGCGTTCAGGGCGGGGAAATCCAGGATGGTCCGGGACACGGCGAAGATCACCATGTCGTTGAGGCTGATGCCGGGCAGACCGGCCTTTTCGCCCTCGGCCTTGATGCGGGCCCGCAGCTTCTGCATGGCGGTGACGTCCGCGAAGCTGTTGTGGGTCAGCTGGGCCATGTTGGACAGGGAGTCGTGCATGTTCCGGGCGATGAGCTTGCGCAGGTGGGTGTTCTTGACGGTCTCAAACTCCGCCTCGGCGGCAGGAGCGGCGGCAGCGGCAGGAGCCGCGGCAGTCTCCGCTGCGGGAGCGGCGGCCTTGGTGCCCAGATCGGCGGTGGTAACGGCGCCGCTGAGACCGGTACCGGCCTCGCTGCCGGTGGCATAGGGACGGGCGGCGTCGGTGATGAAGGGC
>ERZ773114.2016-NODE-2016-length-19975-cov-4.339056_pt1 | contig 19975 bp, 16 predicted proteins | sample MGYA00580564_ERZ773114 | MGnify/ENA primary metagenome ERZ773114 (study PRJEB29015, sample SAMEA2737836) | human gut metagenome | biome: human gut; feature: human-associated habitat; material: faeces | place: China | collected 2012 ... | reverse complement strand
TCCAGCTGCCGGAAGGCATCCGCCCAGGCGTCCGGCAGGGGCTGTCCGCTTTCCAGGCCCTCCAGCACGGCGCCGAAATATGCGCCGCACAAAGGCCGCCGGGTCTGCTGCCGCAGCAGGCAGGGCAGGGTCCGCCGCAGGCTGCGGATACCCGCCGCCATCTCCGACAGGGCCGCCGACAGCTCCGCCAGCCGCTCCGTCTGCTGCCGCCGGGTCCGGGTCTCAGCCCGGCATAAAAGTGCCGTCCCCAGCAGCACCAATCCCCCGCCCAGGAGCTTTCCTACCACAATTCCTCCACGATGTACTGTCTTTGGCCGTCCTCCCGGCGGATGGTGACGGCCTTTTCAAACACGCGCACCTTCAGCAGCTGGGAGAACAGAGGCCTGCGCCCCAGCTCCTGGCGGCCGGCGGCGTGGATGGTGGCCAGAAAGCGCACCCCGCAGTTGGCAGCGGCGGCCATGGCCAGCAGATCCTCCCGAACGGTAATCTCATCCACGGCGATGATCTGGGGATTGGCCGCCCGCAGCAGAATGGGGATGCCCACCGCCTTGGGGCAGGCGTCCAGCACGTCGGTGTGCCGCCCCACCGCCATCTGGGGGATTCCCTGGTACATCACGGCGATCTCCCCCCGCTCGTCCACCACGGACACCCGGTGACACGGCAGTTCCTCCGTTCCGTCGGACAGGCCCCGGATCAGATCCCGCAGCAGGGTGGTTTTCCCCAGCCCCGGCGGAGACAGCACCACCGTGCTGCAAAACTGTCCGTCCCGAAACAGCTGCGGCAGGACGGCATCCCCCAGCCCCGGCTGCTCCCGGCCAATGCGTATGGTCACCGACGACAGGTCCCGCAGGTTGGTGTTTATCCCGTCCCGCAGCACGGCGGTGCCGCACACGCCCACCCGAAACCCGCCCCGGGCGGTGAGATATCCCCGGCTCAGGGTCTCCCCGGCGGCGTAGCGGGAATAGTCCGTCACCGCGTCGCACAGCTGCTCCAGGTCCGACTGAGTCACCGTAGGCGGCAGATCGCTGGGGCCCGGGACCACCTCTCCCTCCGGCAGCAGCACCGTCATGGGTCTTCCCGCCCGCAGGCGCAGCTCCTCTGCCAGGGCCATCTGCCCCGGGGCCAGCTGCCGGGCCTGCTGCTGCCACCGCAGCGGCAGCAGTGCCGCCGCCTGCTCATAACGCCGGATGGCATAGCTCTCGTCCATGTTCCACGCTCCTTCTCGTGTGATGGTCCAATGTATGCGGGCTCGTCCCGGCGTATGACAGCAAAAGCCCCCGGCCGGAAGCCGGGGGCTCAGCGCAGCTTGCTGTTTTTTTATTCCTCGCCGTCCCGCTCCCGGAACAGCAGGGTAATGCACCACAGGCCCGCTATGCCCACCAGGGCATAGATGATGCGGCTCAGGGCCGCCAGCTGGCTGCCGCAGATAAATGCTACGCAGTCGAAGGCGAAAAAGCCCACGCTGCCCCAGTTCAGTGCGCCGATGATGACCAAAATCAGCGCGATGCGGTCAATGATCTTCAAAGGGTCTCCCTCCGTTTCCTGACAGGATATATGGCTTAGCCTGCCCCGGACGGACCGGAATATGCAAAAAGTTTTTGCCAGGCTGAAAATTTTTCTAATTTCTGCCGTTTCGGATTGCAATCCCTGGGTCGGATATGTATAATAGGGCATATGAGCGAACATACCGAACCTTTCGGAACAAAAGAGGAGGAGTTTTTCATGAACAAGAAATTCGAGAAGCTGGGCTTTTACCCGGCAGACATCCTGCTGCCCAAGGATCAGGACATGACCAAGTGGGCCGTGGTGGCCTGCGACCAGTTCACGTCCGAGCCGGAATACTGGCAGGCCGTGGAGCAGACCGTGGGCGACGCACCGTCCACCCTGCGGCTGATCCTGCCGGAGGCCAACCTGAAGGCCCCCAATGTGGACGAGTACATCGCCGACATCAACGCCTCCATGGACAAATACCTGACGGAGGGCGTGTTCCAGGTGCTGCCCGAGTCCCTGGTATACATCGAGCGCCAGCAGTCCGACGGCCGCATCCGCCACGGCCTCATCGGCATGGTGGATCTGGACGCCTACGACTTCACCCCCGGCTCCGGCGCCCTGATCCGTGCCACCGAGGGCACCGTGCTGGACCGCATCCCGCCCCGGGCCCGGGTGCGCCGCAACGCTCCCATCGAGCTGCCCCATGTGATGCTGCTGATCGACGATCCGCAGAGAAGCGTGATCGAACCGCTGACAGGGGAGACCGGCGTCATGGAAGCCCTCTATGACACGGACCTCATGCTGGGCGGCGGCCATGTGAAGGGCTGGCGGCTGACTGATAGTCAGATGAGCCGGGTGGCCAACGCCCTGAGCGCCTTGAAAAGTCCGGAGGCCATGGCGGATAAGTACGGCATGGCGGACGCGGCCCCGCTGCTGTTCGCCGTGGGAGACGGCAATCATTCTCTGGCCACCGCCAAAGCCTGCTACGAAAATCTGAAAAAGGTGACGCCGCCGGAGCGGTGGGCGTCTTTGCCCGCCCGGTACGCCTTGGTGGAGGTGGTGAATCTTCACGATGACGCGTTGACCTTTGAACCCATCCACCGGGTACTGTTCCATGTGGACGGCCGGGATCTGTGGGACGCCTTTCAGGCGTTCTATCCCGGCGCGCATACTGGCGGGGGAGAGGGGCATACGGCAGAGGTCTGCGGTCAGGGAATGGACGGCCTGTGGACGGTTCCGCACCCCAAAGCGCAGTTGACGGTGGGAACGCTGCAAGCCTTTCTGGACGCATATTGCAGGGACCATCCGGAGGTGCAGGTGGATTACATCCACGGGGATGACGTGGCCCGAAAGCTGGGCAGTCGGCCGGGGAATCTGGGATTCCTGCTGCCGCTCATGGGGAAGGAGCAGCTGTTCCCCACCGTGATGGCCGACGGCGTGCTGCCCCGCAAGACCTTCTCCATGGGAGAGGCGCGGGATAAGCGCTACTATCTGGAAGCCAGGAGGATTCGATGAAGATACAGGAACAGGCCCCGGCGAAAATCAATCTGGCCCTGAACATTTTAGGCCGCCGGACGGACGGCTACCACGAGCTGCGGATGGTGATGCAGTCCGTTTCCCTTTGCGACACAGTAACGGTGGAGGAGACTGGCACCGGCTTCACACTGCTGGCGGACGGCTTCACGGTCCCGGCGGGGAAGTCCTCCTTGGAGCAGCAGGCGGCGGAAGCCTTTTTTGCCGCCGTCGGACGGCCCGTGCCGCCCCTGACCGTGCATCTGGAAAAAACCACCCCGGCCTACGCAGGCTTGGGGGGCGGCAGCGCGGATGTGGCGGCGCTGCTGCGGTGCCTGCGCCGGCAGTACGCACCGAAAATGCCCGTGGAGCAGCTGCGGGCCATCGGACTGACGGTGGGCAGTGATATGCCCTTCTGCGTTTCCGGCGGCACGGCTCTGGCGGAGGGCCGGGGGGAACGGCTGACGGCGCTGCCTGCCCTGCCGGATTGTTGGATCGTACTGTGCAAGCCGGAATTCGGCATCCCCACGCCTGCGCTGTTCACGTTGGCGGATGCCGGGACACCGAAAAACCGCCCGGATATCGACGGCATGATCCGCGCACTGTCTGCGGAGGATCTGAACGGCGTGGCGGCACGGCTGTGCAACGTGTTCGAGGAATTTCTGCCAGAGGAATACCATGAGGTGTTCCACATCAAAAACCGGCTTTTGGAGCTGGGGGCGCTGAACGCCGCCATGAGCGGCTCCGGGCCGACGGTGTTTGGCATTTTCCGGGAGGAAACGGCGGCGAAGGCGGCGTTGACCGCCTTGAAGCAGCGCTATCCGCAGACCTATTTGGCAAAACCTGTTGGCGAGTTGGTATAAAACGCAAAATTTCCGTCCAGAATCCAGATACATGAGAATCGTATCCGGAAAGGACGGAAATTTTTATGAAACAGCGGTTGCATCCCATCGAGCTTACGTTGATGATCGTGGCGGCGCTGGCGCTGACCTCCGGGGCAGTGGCCCTTCACACCCAGAGCCAGTTAGCGGAAAAGGTGGTGCGGCTCCATGTGCTGGCTAACTCCGATTCCGAGGAGGATCAGGCGCTGAAGCTGAAGGTGCGGGACGCCGTGCTGGAACAGGCCACAGAGACCCTCCGGGGAGCGGACGATCAGGCGGAGGCCCGCCGCCGCTTGACGGCCATCCTCCCGGAGTTGGAGGAAACGGCCCGTGTCGTCATCACGGCCAACGGCTATGATTACGGCGTCCGGGCGGAGCTGGCGGAAACGTCCTTTCCCACAAAGGAATATGACGGCTTTGCCCTGCCCGCCGGGGAATATCTGGCTCTGCGGGTCCTGATCGGAGAGGCGGCGGGGCAGAACTGGTGGTGCGTGGTGTTTCCGCCCCTGTGTACGGCGGCGGCCAGCGATGTTCCCGCCGTCGCGCTGGATGCGGGACTGACGGATCAGGAGGTGGCCCTCATCACGGAGGCGGACGAGGGCTATATCCTGAAATTCAAATCAGTGGAGCTGTGGCAGACCTTAAAAGCAAAGCTGACCAAATGACAACAGCCCGTGCGGATCAATTCCGCACGGGCTGTTACAGGTTTTACAGAACTTTATTCAGGAAGGTGACGAGCCGGGGGCTTTCCGGATGGGAGAACAGCTCGTGGGAGGGCTTATCCTCGCCGATGACGCCGCCGTCCAGAAAAATGGTACGGCTGCTGACCTCCCGGGCGAAGCGCATCTCGTGAGTCACCACGATCATGGTCATGCCGCTCTCCGCCAGATCCTTCATCACGTCCAGCACCTCACCGATCATCTCCGGGTCCAGAGCACTGGTAGGCTCGTCGAACAGCATGACCTCCGGGTCCATCATCAGGGAACGCACAATGGCGATCCGCTGCTTCTGGCCGCCGGAAAGCTGGCTGGGATAGGCGTCGGCCCGGTCGGCCAGACCCACCTTTGCCAAAAGCTCCAAGGCCTTCTCCTGTGCGTCGGACTGGGACATCCCCTTAATGCGCACCGGGGCAGCGGTGAGGTTGTGCATCACGTCCATGTTGTTGAACAGGTTGAACTGCTGGAATACCATGCCCATTCGCTGACGGCAGTGGTCGATGGTCTTGCCCTTGATGGTGCAGATATCCGTGCCGTCAAAGAGGATCTGGCCGGAGGTGGGCTGCTCCAGCAGATTCAGGCAGCGGAGGAAGGTGGACTTGCCGCCGCCGCTGGGACCGATGATGGAGACCACCTCATTTTCGTGGAAGGTGGTGCTGATCCCCTTGAGGACTTCCAGCTTGTGGAATTTTTTTTGCAGGTCCACAACCTTCAGAATTTCACGCTTATTTTCCATGGGACAGTTTCCTTTCCGCCAGAGACACCGCCCGGCCGCTGACGAAGGTCAGCACGAAGTAGCACAGCGCCGCCACAGCCAGACATTCCAGATTCTTGTAGGTCACGGCGATCACATCGTTGGTGCGGAACATCAGGTCGGCAATGCCAATCACGGAGACGATGGAGGATTCCTTGATGACGGTGACGAACTCGTTGCCCAGCGCCGGGAGAATATTGCGGATGGCCTGGGGGAGGACCACCAGCCGCATGGCCTCACCGCTGCTGAAGCCAACGCTCCGGGCGGCCTCCATCTGTCCGCCGTCCACAGCCTGAATACCGGAGCGGATGATCTCCGCCACATAGGCGCAGCTGTTCATGCTCATAGCCACGATACCGGCGGCGAACCGGGAGAAGTTGGGAATCCAGGGAATGTTAGGAATGGTAATGCCGATCATGGGCAGACCGTAGAAAATAAACATAAGCTGCACCATCAGCGGCGTTCCGCGGACAAACTCGATGTACGCCACTGCGATCCACCGCAGGGGAGGGATGCGGCACATCCGCAGAGAGGCCATCAGGGTGCCCAGTATCGCGCCGAACAGAACGGAGAAGGCGGCGATGATGAGCGTGTTGACGATGCCTTCGGTGAAAAAGCTGTTGTAGCGTTCTATCAGCTTTGCCATGGTTTCCAAAAAGGCCATGGGAGAATTCCTCCTTGTTTGTGTGCCGGTATCCGGCAAATATCAGGCGGGCACGCGAGGAACCAGAGTTGGTTCCCCGCGCGTCCGTGCTTGGTTCTAATCAGAATCGGTATTTATTTTACAGACCCATGCTGGCTGCCAGCTCCACAGCCTCGTCATAAGCCTTCAGGTAGCTGCCGTCGTTGACCACCTGATTGATGACGGTGTTGACTTCTGCCAGCAGATCCTCGCTGCCCTTGGCGGCCACAACGGCCTTGCCGAAGGAGGCTTCCTCAGAGGTGAAGGCGAAGTTGGAGACTTCCAGACCGCCGTTGCTGGTGGCAATCAAAGATTCGCCCACAGCCTGATCCACCACCAGGCCGGCGATGTTGCCGTTCTGGACTTCCAGCGCCAGAGCAGGATACTTTTCCAGCTCGAACAGTTCGCTGTCAGGCAGAGCGGTCTGGATCAGCTGAGACTGGATGGTGCCCTTCTGCGCGCCGACCTTCTGGCCTGCCAGAGATTCCTTGGTGGAATACAGGTCCGCGTTGCCTGCCTTTACAATGAGAAGCTGAGCGCTTTTCTCATACAGGTCGCTGAAATCGATCTCCTCGGCTCTCTCAGGGGTCTTAGTGAAGGCGGCGATGCCCAGATCCACCTGACCGGACTTTACAGCGGGGATGATGCCGTCAAAGGACATATCCACCACTTCCAGCTCCACGCCCAGGTGATCGGCGATCTGCTGGGCCAGCCACATATCGCAGCCTGCGAAGTTAGCATTCAGATCCTTGAACTCGTAGGGAGCGTACTGGGCTTCCGTACCGACTACCAGCTTGCCACTGGTCTTGACCTTTTCCAGCAGACTTGCCGCTGCGGCCGGTTCTGCCGGGGTTTCCTCAGCCGGGGTGCTGTCCGCCGGAGCGGAATCTTCAGTTTTGCTGCCGCAGCCGGTCAGCAGAGACAGCATCATCATGGCGCCCAGCGCCAGAGACATGAGCTTTTTCCATGTATTCTTTTTCATGTTATCCTCCCAATTCCTGAGTGATTATTGAATCAACTCTGTTTATACGTATGATTATACGCAATATTCAGCTAAAATCAATAGGCAAACTGTATATAATCAAAAACTCACTGAATGAATATTTATAAATATTCACAACATGCGAATAAATTGCCGTCAGAAGGATAGGCCCTCCATCCGGTCAAAGGCTTCCTTCAGGCGGTCCAGCCCCACCGTACACGCAATGCGGAAATGTCCGGCGCCAGTGCTGCCGAACAGCGTGCCGGGTGTGACCAGAACATGGGCCCGTTCCAGGAGCGCCTGACAGAAGTCCTCGGCGCTGAGGCCGGTTTTCTCAATGCCGGGGAAGAGGTAGAAGGTGCCCTTGGGCCGTACCAGACTGAGGTAGGGGATCTGCTCCATCCGGTCCGCCGCGTAGAAAATGCGGTCCCGGTAGGCCAGAACGTATTTCTCACGAATGGTCTGCCGGATCGCCAGCGCTTGTATGGCGGCCCGCTGGGAGATGGAGGGGGCCGTATAGATCAGGGAGTTGTTGATGTTGCTCATGACCTCCAGTATCTCCGGCTCCGCGATGGCTACGCCCACCCGCCAGCCAGTCATGAGAAAATTCTTGGAAAAGCTGTTCAGGGTGATGACCCGGTGGGCAAGCCCAGGGATCGTGCGGAGGGGGATGAAGTCCCCCTCATAGAGGTAGGTGGTATAGATCTCATCCGCCGCGATCAGCAGGTCATGTTCCTCCGCCACCCGGCCCAGCAGCTCCAGAGTGGAGCGGTCATAGCCCATGCCGGTGGGGTTGCAGGGATTGTTGAACACAATGAGCTTGGTGCGGGGGGTAATGGCCGCCCGGAGACGGGCTTCGTCAATGGCCCATCCCTCGCTTGCATAGGTGGGGACCTCCACGCACACACCGCCGGCCAGTTCCGCCTGGGTGCGGTAGAGGGAGAAGTAGGGGGAAAAGACGATGACCTCGTCACCGGGGTCCAGAACGGACAGCATCACCAGCGCCATTCCCATGCTGCTGGAAGCGGTGACCAGAACGTGATCCGGGGAGAGGGGCTGCTTGAAATCCGTCTGCCATGCGTCACAGACGGAGCGGATCAGCTCCGGATCACCCTTCGGATCTCCATAGTGGGTGTACCCGGCCTTGGCTTCCCGGAAGGCGGTGTCGATGATGGCGTCATCGGTGATAAAGTCCGTGTCGCCGATGCTGAGATCAATGATATCCGAATACCGGGCCAGCGCGTCGGTGTCCAGACTCAGTCCGGCGTCGGAATTCTGAAATCGCTTGGCGATATATGATTTTACAGGTCTCATAGCGTTTCTCCTTTCACCCGGGGGATCACGGTGGACCCGTTGGGAATGATATAGGTGGATTTTCCGTCCAGTTCCGCAGCTTTCAGTAAGGCGTCCATATCGGAAAAGGCGTGAATGCCCATGGGGGCAACGGTCTGGGGATCAATGGAGGAATACATGAAAATGCGGTACCGCTGGGCCTGCTCACAGTTCAGGAAGAAGATGTAGCCCGCCACGGTGAAGGCCTCCCGCAGACGCTGCTCAATGGTGCCGTCCTGTAAATTCTTGCTCCAGTCGAAGTACTCGGCGGGGCCGCCGCCCTCCGGCGCTTCGATCATCAGAACCAGCGTACCGCCGGGCTTCAACGCGGATTCCACATTGTCAATGGTCTTGGTGCCCTGATAGAGGGAGATGTCCTTGGGAAAGCCGCCGCAGCTGGTGACCACGGCGTCTGCCCGGCAGGGAATATCCACCCGGTAAATGTCATCCACGGCAGTACAGGCCCGCTCCCAGGAGGTCAGATAGTGGCCGGAGAAGATATATGAGAGCTTCATGTCGGCGTTCATCACCAGATTTACCATGAAGAGGTTGTTCACCAGTGACGCCGCCTCGCACATATCCTCGTGCAGCGGGTTTCCCGCCAACACGCCGTTTCCGATGGCGGGGTTGGTGCGGAGCTTGGTGCTGTCCAGAGAATAGGCGTGGTTGTGGCGGATGGTCTCCAAGCCGCTGATGCCGGGGAGGATGCTCTTCCGTCCGCCGCCGAAGCCGGCCATCACATGATGGGTGGCGGCGCCTAAGCAGACCACCAGATCCGCTTCCGCGGCGGTGCGGTCGATCCACACCGGTGTCTCATGGGGCGTAGTGCCCAGATAGGCAAGATCCTTGGCCTCGCAGTCGTGATTCTTCACACGGACCCGGTTATAGACCCCGTCGGTGACCAGTGTCCGCAGTTCCTGCTCATCGCCGCCGATGTGAGTGCCGTTGGCCACCACGATGGTCAGATGCTCCGGCTGTACGCCGCATTCGTCGATGAGATAGTCAACGAGATGGGGAATCACCAGATCCTGCCGCATCCAGAATCGGGTCATGTCACTGATCACCAGAGCTACCCGGTCTCCGGGGCGGACCCGCTGGCGCAGAGGCGCGCTGTCGATGGGCTGCTCCAGCGAGGCGAACAGGGCAGAACGGATGTCGCTGATGGGCGGCGTCTCTGTTCCATGCAGCTCCGCCAGAATATCCTCTTCGTTCAGGGAAAGGGACACAGACCCATGTCCATATTTAAAGTTGTAGGTTTTCATAAGCAGCCTCCTATGAAGACACATGAATAATAATTCATTATACACGTCAAAATTGAATGTTCAATAACCAATCTGCCGCCGCTTCACCAAAATTCGGCGTTGTTCAGCGGAGGGCTTTTGTATTTTTTTGACAAGGGAGGGCAAAGATAAAAACCGCCCGCCCGGAAATCCAGACGGGCGGCTGGATCAGCGGTGCAGATAAGCGTCAATATCAAAGGGCTGCAATGCAGTAGTGGATTTCAGATATAAGGGATGGTGGGGATGGCCGGATTTCAGAAGCGGCCCGGCGGTGAACCATTGAGCGTTTGCGGCCTGACCGTCAGCGGCGAAATCCCGCATACAGTCCATGAGGTAATCCCGCTTTTCGATGATGTTCCCCCAGGCGGCCCAGATAGCAGGGGTCTCCGAAAGGGAGAGAAGATAGCGGAAGGCTTTCCGGTTTTCCTCGTGGAGAGCGCTGTTGCACACCCGCTCCATATCGTCCGGCCGGGTGGCCCGCTGGGCGTAGACATTGAACATGAGAAAGCTGTCATAGCCGTTGTTCAGGGCGATGCGCTGGGCGGACTGCAGGGTGGGGTCCAGCGCGTCCGGCGCGGCGGTGGAGGGGTTGATCCCCACGCAGATCAGAGGCTTTTGGCCCCGGGTGCCCAGAATATAACGGTATTCGGAATAGGTGTTGGGCACATAGAGCCAGCGGCTCACATCGTAATCCGGGGAGGGGCGCAGGGCGGCGTCCAGCGCCGGATCAAACAGCTCGAGGTCCACGGTATCCGTGGTGCCCTGTGGAATATGGGGCATGACGATCACTCCTGTATGTCAGAATTCATAGCGAAGCCATTGTAGCATGACGGCGAAAAAAAGGCAATCGGGTCTGTTTTTGGCGGCGGCGTTGTGATAGAATGGGAAAAAACAAACTGCGGGAGGTCACTATGCTGACGATCTTGATCGGCCGTGCCAAAACGGGAAAATCGGATACCATACTGCGGCGGATGGCGGAGCTTGGAGAGAGCAGCCAGCAGATCCTGCTGGTGCCGGAGCACGCCTCCCATCAGGCGGAGGTGGACGTGTGCAGCGCCTGCGGCGATACCGCCAGCCGTCATGCCGAGGTGCTGAGCTTTCGGCGGCTGGGCGAGCGGGTGCTGAGCATCACCGGCGGCATCGCGGACGTGACGCTGGATAACGGCGGCAAGCTGCTGACCCTCCAGCGGGCGCTGCTGGAAACGGCCCCTCAGATGACCGTGTATCGGAAGCCCTCGCAGAAGGTGGGCTTTCTGGAACAGATGCTGGCGCTGTTCGACGAACTGCGAAGCTACGAGGTGACCCCGGAGATCCTGTACCAGCAGGCGCAGGACATAGACGGCGCCACCCACGACAAGCTGACGGATCTGAGTCTGCTCTACGCCGCCTATGAGGCCCGGCTCCGCCGTCCCGGTCTGGACGCCCGGGACCGGATGACCAAGCTCTGCGACCATTTGGAGGAGTCCGGGTATGTGCGGGACAAGGACATTTTCATCGACGGCTTTACCTATTTCAACGCGCAGGAGCGGCGGGCGCTGGCGATTTTTCTGCGGCAGGCCCGGTCTGTCACGGTCACGCTGTTAGGGGAGGTCAACAGCCGGGAGGATATCTTTGAACCCACGCTGAAAACCATGTCCATGCTGGAGCGGTTGGCCGCTTCTGAGGGGAAACCTGTAAAGCTACTATCCTTAACAAATGAGGACCCGTCAGCACTTGGACATTTGGAGCGCCATTTCTTTGGGGAGAATCTGCCCTACGAGGGCGACAGCACCGCCATCCGGCTCCGGGAGGCCGCCACTGTCTATTCCGAGGTGGAGCAGACCGCCGCCGACATCCGCCGTCTGCTGGCGGCGGGGAAGTGCCGCTGTCGGGACATCACCGTGGCGGCCCGGAATATGACGGAGTACGCCGGGACCATCGAAACGGTGTTTGAGCGGTACGGGATCCCGGTGTATCTCAGCCGCCGCAGCGACATTCTGGAAAAGCCGGTGCTGAGCCTGCTGACCGGCGTGCTGTCCTCCATCTCCAACGGCTATGAGTACGAGGATATGTTCCGCTGGCTGAAAACCGGTTTGGCGGGCCTGACGGCAGAAGAATGTGACCTGCTGGAAAACTATGTTCTGAAATGGGACATCCACGGCCAGACATGGCTCCGGGACGAGGACTGGACGGAAAACCCGGACGGCTACGGCGCGCCGTGGAACGACCGGCGGCAGGCCGTGCTGACGCAGGTAAATCAACTGCGCCGCCGGGTGCGGGAGCCGCTGGAGCGTCTGGCGGCGGGCTTGAAGGCCGGGGAGACGGCCCGGGACTATGTAGAGGCCCTGTACGGTTTCATGGAGGAGCTGAAACTGGAAACGGCCCTGACGGAGCGGATGCATGCGCAGGCGGAAGCGGGCCGGATGCAGGAGGCGGAGGAGACCGCTCAGCTTTGGGAGATCCTCTGCGGTGTGCTGGATCAGTTTGTGGAAATTTTAGGGGAAGAACACTTGGAACAGAGCGAGTTTGAGCGGCTGTTCCGACTGGTGCTGACCCAGTACAGCGTGGGTACCATCCCCGTGGCACTGGATCAGGTGTCCGTCAGCGAGATCACCCGGAACGACCGGCATACCACAAGCTACCTCTTTTTGCTGGGAGCCAATGACCACGTGCTGCCGGACCCCGGTCAGAGCGGCGGCCTGCTGAACGAGGATGACCGTCAGGCGCTGGCCCTCCGGGGCGTCGAGCTGGCCCCCACCGGCATGGAACGGATGGGCATTGAACTGCAAAACCTCTACGCCGCGCTTGCCCAGCCCACGGCGGGCCTGACGGTGAGCTATCCGGTGACGGATGTTTCCGGCAGCGAACTGCGCCCCGCGTTTGTGGTGGAGCGGCTGCGGAAACTATTCCCGGAGCTGTGTGTGGAACACGAGCGAGCTGACAAGGCATATCGCCTGTCAGCCGTTGAACCTGCGCTGGAAATGGCGGGACAGGACCCCGACGGCCCCCTGTGGCGATATTTTCAGCAGGAGCCGGACTGTGCCCGGCATTTAAGCGCCATGGAGCGGGCCGCCGCGGCCCGACGGGGCAGTCTGTCTCCCGCCGCAGTCCGGGCCATTTACGGAGAGCGGGTTTCCATGACCGCCTCCCGGCTGGAACGGATGCGCTCCTGCCACTTCGCCTACTTCATGGAGTACGGTCTGCGGGCCAAACCCCGGGAACCGGCCTCCTTCGACGCGCCCCAGATCGGCACGTTTCTCCACTATCTGCTGGAAAACGTCACCCGAGACGTACTGGGGCAGGGCGGCTTTGCTGCGGTGGATAACAAAGAACTTCACCGCCTGACCCGACAATATATCGACCAATACGCGGAACAGGAGCTGCACAATTTCCAGAACCGTACCCCCCGGTTCCGGTATCTGTTCAACCGTCTGCGGACCAACGCCTACGCTATCATTGACCAGGTGGCGGAGGAACTGCGCCACTCGGATTTTGTCCCCATGGCCTTCGAACTGGGGTTCGGAGGGAAGGACGGAACACTGCCCGCCGTCACCATTTCCCGTCCGGACGGGGAACTGCGGGTAGGCGGCAAGGTGGACCGGGTGGACGGCTGGATCAGGGACGATAAGCTGTACCTCCGGGTGGTGGACTACAAATCCGGCAAGAAGAAATTCGATCTGGCCAACGTCCGCATGGGACTGGATATTCAGATGCTGCTGTACCTCTTTGCCCTGCAAAAGGAAGGGGCGGAATTTTTCGGAAAAGAGATTGAACCGGCAGGCGTGCTGTATCTCCCCGCACGGGACGAGATTTTGCCGGCGGAGCGGGGCATCTCTCAGGAAGCTCTGCAAAAGGAGCGGGAAAAGACACTGAAGCGCTCCGGACTTCTCTTGGAGGACCCGGCGGTGTTACAGGCCATGGAGCATGAGGCCCTGACGGAGCCCCATTATCTGCCGCTGCGGGTCGGCAAGGACGGAAATCTCTCCGGGAGCCTCGCCTCCGCCGCCCGGCTGGGGAAGCTGGGCACGTATGTGGACAAATTGCTGGGCCAGATCTCCGACGAGCTGCGCAGCGGCAACATCGACGCGGATCCCTGCTGCCACAGCGAGGAGGACAGCCAGTGCCGTTTCTGCGACTGGGTCTCCGCCTGTCAGTTCCGGGATGGCCGGGATCGGGATCGTCTGCGGTACATCCTGCCGGTAAAACCGGAGGAATTTTGGAAAGAACTTGAGGAAGGAGGCGGTGACCCATGGCAAAGCTGAAGCTGACGGAGCAGCAGCAAGCGGCGGTGGAAAACCGGGGCGGCAGCCTGCTGGTGTCTGCCGCCGCCGGGTCCGGCAAGACGAAGGTGCTGGTGGAGCGGCTGTTCCGATACGTGACGGAGGACCACTGCCATATCGATGATTTTCTCATCATCACCTACACGAAGGCTGCCGCCGCCGAGCTGCGGAGCAAGATCGCCGCCGAACTGTCCAAACGGATGGCGGAGACCCCGGAGGACCGACACCTCCGCAGCCAGCTTTTGCGGGTGTATCAGGCGGACATCAAGACCGTGGACGCCTTCTGCACGGCGCTGCTGCGGGAGAACACCCATCTTCTGGCACAGGAGGGAGAGCGCTATACCCTGACGCCGGACTTTCGGGTGCTGGACGAAAATGACGCAAAGCTCCTGCGCCAGCGGGTGCTGACCCGGGTACTGGAGCGGTTTTACGAGGAACTGGACGAGGGCGGCGCCCTGCTGGCGGATACGCTGGGCGCGGGCCGGGATGACAGCGCCCTGGAGGATCTGGTGCTGGAAACCTACGAAAAGCTGCAAAGTCACGCCGATCCTGAACACTGGCTCGCGGAAAATCGGACGATCTGGGAAAATCGGAGCGGGGACTTCGACGAAACGCCCTACGCCGCCGAGCTGCTGGCGGTCATCCGTCGAAAGGGATTTCACCACATGGAGGCGCTGCGACAAGCGGGACAGTCCACCGTGGGCGGGGATCTCTATAAGGGATATGGCGAAAAATTTCTGCGGGCCAGCCACAGCTTCGCACCCTTGGCGGCAGCACAGAACTGGGAAGCCGCCCGCATTTCTCTGGATGGACTGGAATTCCTCCGGCTCACCACGCCGAAGGGAATGGCGGATGATCCGGAGGTCGTGAGACTGAAGGGGCTGTGGGAGAACGCTAAAACTGCCGCCAAAAAGCTGGCTCCCATGCTGGCGGTCAGCGATACGGAGGCTATGGAGGACCTTCAGACCATGGCCCCAGCCATGACAGCCCTTTTGAAGCTGACGGCGGACTTTTCCGACGCGTACCGGACGGAAAAGCTGCGGATGAACTGCGCCGACTTCTCCGATCAGGAGCATCTGGCCCTTCGCCTGCTGGTGGAGCGGAACGGCGCGCCTACGGAACTGGGCCGTCAGGTGGCGGGCCGCTACCGGGAGATCCTGGTGGACGAATATCAGGATACCAACGAGGTGCAGAACGCCATTTTCCGGGCGGTGTCCCGTGAAGGCAAAAACCTCTTTACTGTAGGGGATGTAAAGCAGAGTATTTACCGGTTCCGGTTGGCGGACCCTACGATTTTTCTTGACAAGTACCGCCGCTTCACACCTGCTGAAAATGCGGCGGAAGGGGAGAACCGCAAAATTCTGCTGTCCAAAAACTTCCGCTCTCGGGGAGAGATTTTGGACGCGGCCAATTTCGTCTTCTCCAACATCCTGTCGGCGGAGATGGGAGAGATGGAATACGGCGAGGACGAGTCCCTCCACTTTGGCGCGGAGTACTACCCGCCCCGGAAGGACTGCGAGACGGAATTCCACCTCATCTCCGCCCACCAGAAGTCGGCGGCAAATGAGCGCCCGGTGAAACGGCTGCTGGCGGAGGCCCGGTTCACGGCGCAGCGTATCCGTCAGCTTTTGGATGAGGGCTATCCCGTCACCGGGGAGGACGGCACGCTGCGGCCCTGCCGCCCGGAGGACATCGTGATCCTGATGCGCTCTCCGGGGAGCCGGTCCGCCGCCTTCGCTCAGGCGCTGGCGGAGCGGGATGTGCCCTGCTCCTTTGAGGAAAGCGGCGATTTCTACCAGACCCCGGAGATCTCTGTCACGCTGGCCCTGTTGGAGATCGTCGACAATCCCCGGCAGGATGTGCCGCTGATCGCCGTGCTCCGCTCCCCGGTGTTCGGCTTTACGCCGGACCGTCTGGCGGAGATCCGCAGCCGTGACCGGGAGGGAGACTTCTATGACGCTCTGCTGGCGGACGGCGGCGAGGACGTACAAGCGTTCCTGACAACGCTGACCGGACTGCGGGACGCGGCGGCAGACATGAACGTGTGCCGCCTGCTGTGGCACATCTACAATACGCTGCATCTGCCGGGCATCTTCGGCGCGATGGATGAGGGCGGCGTCCGGCAGGAAAATCTGGTAGCCCTGACCCGCCATGCCGAGCGCTTTGAGAGCAGCGGCTACCGGGGGCTGTTCGCCTTCATCACACAGCTCCGGCGGCTCATTGATGCTGGGCAGGCTCCCGCCGTGAAAACCGCTGGGGGGAACGGCGGCGTTCAGATGATGAGTATTCACAAATCCAAGGGCCTGGAATTTCCCATCGTGTTCCTCTGCGATTTGGAGCACGCCTTTTCCCGGCAGGATTTCGATACGCCGGTGCTGGTGCACCCGGCACTGGGCCTTGGCCCTCTGTGCATCGACCTGAAGCGGAAGATCCGCTATCCCACCATGGCCCGACTGGCGCTGGAAGAAAAGCTTCGCCGTGAAAATCTTGCGGAGGAACAGCGAATCCTGTATGTGGCCATGACCCGGCCAAAGGAAAAGCTGATTTTGGTAGACGCGCTGTACGGCGCGGAAAAGCGCCTTCAAAAGCTGACCGCCGCCGCGGCCTGTCCCGTGATGCCGGAGGTTGTGGCGGAGGGGAAGTGCTTCGGAGATTGGATCTTACTGCCGCTGCTGTGCCGCCCGGAGGCCGCGCCTCTGCGGGATATGGCCGGGGTGATGGCAGGCGGCCTATATACCGGCGATACCGCCCCATGGCAGGTGTTCATCCATGACGGCGATGACTTCGGATGGGCGCCCGGAGTGGCCGTGTCCGACACGGAGAAGGATGCAGGAGAAACGCTCTTTGACCCGGCGCTGTTGACCTTCCGGTATCCCTATCAGCGGGAAACAACTCTCCCCGCCAAACTCACCGCCACGCAGCTAAAGGGCCGGGCGCTGGATCAGGAGATCGCGGAAGATGCCTACCACACGCCCTATATCCGGCCCCTTGTCCAGCCGAAATTCCGCCGGGAGAAAAAGGGACTGACACCGGCGGAGCGGGGCACCGCCACCCATCTTGTCTTGCAGTATCTGGATCTGCAAAATTTGGATGTGCCCGGACAGGTGGAAAAGCTGCGGCTGGAAGCCAAGCTGACGGCGGAGCAGGCGGCGGCTGTGGACGTACCCGCTCTGCGGCGCTTTCTGGAATCCCCGCTGGCTGAGGAAATGCGGCAGGCGGAAACGGCGGCGCGGGAGTATCGGTTCACGGTGCTGATGCCGGCCCGGGATTATGACCCGGCAGCCGCGGAGGAGGACAGCATCCTGCTGCAAGGTGTGGTGGACTGCTGGTTTGAAACGCCCAAGGGCGTCACGGTGGTGGACTTTAAGACCGACTTCGTACAGACGGAGGAAGATGTGGCACAGCACGCGGAGTTGTACCGGGGCCAGCTGGCGGCGTACTCTCTGGCGCTGGAACGGGTGCTGGAAAAGGCGGTGACACGGAAGGCACTGTACTTCCTGCAAGCCGGAAAAACCGTGGAAATCTCGTGATTTCAAGCTTTTTCGCAAAAACCGGAAAAAATGCTTGCAATCTGTGTTCCGATGTGATATGCTTATTTAGCTTTTGTGGGGTGAAAGCTCCATAGAGGTAGTTTTGTACCAGAAAGAGGTGAACGAGAGCAATGAAGGAAGGAATCCATCCCAATTATCAGCAGACTACGATTACTTGCGCCTGCGGTAATGTGATTGAGACAGGTTCTACCAAGAGTGATATCAAGGTGGAAGTCTGCTCGAAGTGTCACCCCTTCTTCACTGGCAAGCAGAAGCTGGTCGATACCGGCGGACGTGTGGCCAAGTTCAACAAGAAGTTCGGCCTGAACAAGTAAGCCTGTACACTTCGTCACATCCAGCAGTGGTCTGCATCCGCAGACCACTGCTTTTTTATTGCATTTTTTCAAAATTCGGATATACTGGACACATCAATGAAATGGGAAACCCATTTGACACGGGGCCTCCCAAACGCAAGGAGAGACACATTTGTTACCGAAAAAGGAAGAAATTCGAGATAAAGTTGTATTGGTAGGCCTGAACTCCCCGGTTTTGCGGGAGGACAGCGCCACCGAGGAAAGTATGGACGAGCTGTCCGCTCTGGTGGAGACCGCCGGCGGCGAGACTGCCGGCATCGTTCTCCAGAATCGGCCCGCGCCGGATCCTCGCACCTTCATCGGGGAGGGGAAGGTGGCGGAGGTGCAGCTTTACGTTGAAAATGTAGGCGCGACCATGGTCATTTTCGACAATGACCTTTCCCCCTCCCAGCAGCGGGTGCTGACGGAGCTGCTGGGCGTTCAGGTGTTGGACCGCTGCGGCCTGATCCTGGATATTTTCGCTCAGCGGGCAAAAACCAAGGAGGGCCGCTTGCAGGTGGAGCTGGCCCAGTACCGCTATCTGCTGCCCCGGCTGATCGGTATGTGGAGCCATCTGGAGCGTCAGGGCGGCACCAGCGGCAAGGGGCCTATCGGCTCCAAGGGCCCCGGCGAGACGCAGCTGGAAACGGACCGCCGTCTGATCAACAAGAAGATCGACAAGATCCGGGCGGATCTGGAAGAGGTACGTCGTGTCCGGGCCACCCAGCGACAGCAGCGGCAGAAGAACGAGATCCCGGTGGTGGCCATCGTTGGCTATACCAATGCGGGCAAATCTACCTTGCTGAACCAGCTTACCGGCGCTGCGATCCCGGCCAATAACCGGCTGTTCGACACGCTGGACACCACCAGCCGCCTGCTGACGGTCAGCGATACAATGGATGTGGTGGTGTCCGATACCGTTGGCTTCATCCGCAAGCTGCCCCATCAGCTGGTGGAGGCGTTCAAGGCCACACTGGAGGAATTGGAGTATGCCGACCTGCTGCTCCATGTTATCGACGTGTCCAACCCGGAATGGCAGCATCAGGCGGAGGTCGTGGAGAAGCTGATCGTGGAACTGGGAGCCAATGAGATCCCCCGCATCGACGTATTCAATAAGTGCGACCGTGTGGAGGCCGGTGACCTGCGGCCCCACGGCGCTGACATCTGCTCCATCTCCGCCCGGACCGGTGAGGGCGTGGACCGTCTGCTGGAAATGATCGACCGGCGGCTGGACAAGGGCACCCGCCGGGTGACCATCCACCTGCCGTATGACAAGGGCAGCCTGCTGGATATGCTGTACCGGGAGGCTAAGGTGGAATCCGTGGAATACAGCGAGACCATTGACATTGTGGCGGTGTGCCCGCCCAAGGTGCTGGGCCAGATCGGAGACTATACCCCGGACTGGACGCCGCCGAAAGAGGACTGGGAATGATCACGCTGAAAACGCGGCGGCTGCTCCTCGCCCCCTGGCGGGAGGAGGATGCCGAGGCATTGTACGCTCTGGCGTCGGACCCGGAGATCGGACCCATGTGCGGCTGGGAACCTCACGGAAGCGTGGAGGAAAGCCGGGAGGTCATCCGGGATGTGTTCAGCGCGCCGGAGGTCTGCGCGATTCTCAGCAGAGAGAGCGGCACACTGCTGGGAGCGGTGGGCCTTCAGCCGTCATCGGAGATTTTTCCGGAGCTTTCTGCCACAGAGCAGCGGGAGATGGGCTATTGGCTGGGACGGCCGTATTGGGGCCATGGCGTTATGACGGAGGCTGCAACAGAACTGCTGCGCTTCGGCTTTGAGACGCTGGGGCTGGAAGCCGTCTGGTGCTCGCATTATGACTGGAACAGCCGGTCTCGTCGGGTCATTGAGAAGTGCGGCTTCCGCTATCAGTTCACGAAAGAGACAACGAATGTCATCGGAATGACCAACAAAACGGTATTTTACGCCTTGAAAAAGGAAGAATGGCTGGCTTTTTCCGGTGAAAAGGAGTTTGCATGACGGAGTACATCGTCCCCTATCAGGACGCCGAGAGCGAGTTTACGGAAAAGCGCTCCCGCTTCATCACCCACCTCTACAAGGTGGAGACGGAGGCGGAGGCCCGGGCCCGCATCGAGGAAATGAAAAAGAAATACTATGACGCCCGGCACAACTGCTGGTGCTACCTCCTGCAAGAGGGCGGCGTGGTCCGCTACTCCGATGACGGCGAGCCGCA
>ERZ773114.2015-NODE-2015-length-19976-cov-7.947543_pt1 | contig 19976 bp, 19 predicted proteins | sample MGYA00580564_ERZ773114 | MGnify/ENA primary metagenome ERZ773114 (study PRJEB29015, sample SAMEA2737836) | human gut metagenome | biome: human gut; feature: human-associated habitat; material: faeces | place: China | collected 2012 ... | reverse complement strand
AAGCTCCTATATAGTAGTTTATTAAAAACATACTATATAGGAGCTTTATTGTCAAGAGTTTATATGTCTTAATAGGTAAATTCCGTTTTTTTCAATTCTCCAAACTGGAATTGTTCGAGCTTTTCAAATACTAACGTCCTTAATTCTGTTCAATAATTGATTTATAGTAGTTACCAAAGTCAGCAAGTGAATTAACAATTGGAAGCATTTTTGTTCCGAGTTCCGTTAAGCCGTATTCAACTCTCGGTGGCTGCTCATGGTAATCGTGGCGATATGCCAGCCCATCACTCATCATTTGTCTTAAACTATCTGTCAAAACCTTTTGTGAAATACCATCTATACTTCGTTGTAGCTCATTGAATCTCCATGGACGCTCTTTCAAGTTACGCAAAATCAGCAGTTTCCATTTTCCTCCGATAAGAGATACTGCTGTTGCAACTGGGCATTCCGGTAATTCTTCTTTTGCTCGCATAATTCTCACCTCCGAGTCTATTGTAACACATTCATTTTTGAGTGTACAGTTACAAAAAGGTGCGTACTTGTTTTTGTATGTGTCTCACACTATACTAATACCAAGCAACCAGAAACTACAAATTAACTATGGAGGTTATTATGGCAAATTACACAAAAACAACTATTGGAAAGGAAAACCGAATTGAGCTGCATGAAAAGTTGTCTTTAACAGGTGCAGAAATCAGTTTAAACGAACTACCTGCAGGAGCAAATGTCCCATTTGTTCATTCTCATAAAGAAAATGAAGAAATCTATGGAATTCTTTCAGGTAACGGCAAAGCCATAATTGATGGAGAAGAAATTAGCCTTTCAACTGGAGACTGGCTAAAAATCGCACCTGCTGCAAAGCGTCAGTTTTTTGCATCCGATATTTCTGGAATTACTTATATCTGCATTCAGGTAAAAGAAAATTCTCTGGAACATTTTACAGCAGAGGATGCCGTAATCGGCTAATTAAAAGTATTTATTTACAAAAATGCACAGTTCACGATAAGCTAAGAACTGTGCATTTCTTTTTTGTTCAATATTACGTTTTCTCAATTTTTCAAACAAGAAGTTGTTACTCAATCAAATTCCGTAATGAATAACCCATTTATTTTTGTCCAATGCCTTTTTAAACAGTTTCTTTAATTCGCACAATTCAGGAATATCAGCAATGCTATCAATAAACGCCTTTAATGAACAGGGCGGAACAAGTGTAACACCACAATATGCAAGCCCTTTGCCTTTAACAGAAAGTGTATGCCAATAAAAGTCAATAGATGAAAGTCTTTCAACAACACCTTCTAAATCTTTATCATCAACAGAAATGCATTCGTATTTCCACGGTTCATATTCGTCATATCGCTCGCTCTGCCGAGGAGTATTCATCATAATTCCAAACTCATGTTTTGCCATATACCATCACCTCCGCAACTCCCGATTTGTCGAACTCTCAAGTTCTCCATTTGCAATAATTATAGCACATGAATATGAATAATTCTATCAGCTAAACAAGGTTATACGTCCCTATGTAAAGCCGCAACCGCAGCTACGATTTGTTGGTTTCATTTTATCATATAGCATCATCATCTTACAAGCGTACTTTCTACCATGGTTAGAAAACAGAGATTATTATACACTTGAGGAATCGTCCTCTGGCATTAGTTCCAGAATCTTTTTATACCAGTGTTTTTCCTCTCCGTTTTCTCGCAACGCAAACTGGCAAAACAGTGTCATTAACTCAAAATATTTTGTTTGTAGTTCTCCCCAATCCTTATTAGAAGAAAATCGAACAGCATTTGTATTGTAAGCAATTTGATTGACATTATTTCCAATGCGGTTCACTTCGTAAATCAACTGCTTTGCCTGGTCTCTATCCATGTGCCACTGCTTACCCGACAACGATTCTGCAAGAATCAGTTTTCTTAAATATTCCGATTTCGATAAGCCATACTCAAAAGCATTTTTTGTGAGCATAGCATTTTCCTCTGGAAGCAAAGTAAAACGGAATTGCTCTGTGCGAACTCTATCTTTTTCAGCCATTTATTATTTCTCCTTTCAAAACTTCCTCACCGTGAGGAAATTACAAAATTGTTCGTCAATGGTTTTAGTTTTGTTGCGCCGTCTGCGGGACAATCATTTTGCCGTTTTGCAAAATGGTACGGGTGGGGGTATTAGGGGGCAACGCCCCAGTGCAACGGCTAACAAGTGGGAAAATGACACGAGTGGGTACATTTCCCCTATGCTTGCTATTGCAAGTATAGGGAGGATAATGGACAGCGAGTGGGTACAATTTCCCCCTGCTTGCTAATAATGTTTTGCTATGGATTTTTAGGGTCGAGTATTGTGTCAAGCTGCGATTTCCACGCCATAATATTTTCGATTTCTTTTTCAAAAACATAGGATTCTTTTTGGCGGTTTCGCTCCAAAAATTTGCCTCAATAATAATCAATTTCCTTCTGCAACTCATTGATATACTCTTGCAGTTCGTCCCGCTCCTCAGCGGAATATTCTTCGGCATCAGCGGTCATTTCTGCCATTTCTTTTTTATTGCTTTCAAGTTCATCCATCAAATCAATATAATCGTCCAAATCGCCCCACAGCAGCAAAAATTTCAGAAATGTGTCATCCGAAAACATGGCGAACCAACAACGCTGATACCACTGTTCCGCATACATCCGTTCATCACTGCCGTTGGAATACGTTCCGTCTACCAAATCCCCGATGAAGTTCTCCAACAGCTCTGAAATCGTCAACCCACCCTCGCCGGATTTTTCGGCAAGGCGTTTCACATCTGCATCGGAAAGATTCACTGTTATGGTTCTTGGTTTTATGGTTTCAATCTCATTTTTTTGTGAACTGTAATCTCTCATTTCGTCTCCTTTGCTTGTAAAATAGATTGATTTAAGCCGAGGACAACGGCAACTACGGCTGCGCCGTTGTTTCCGTTAGGATAAGCGGTAGAATTTTGCCGTTGTCCTCGGAAATCCGACTACGGGTAATTTTTCTTCATCGTCCTATGAAAAACAACGGTGTTGGCGTAGTACCCGTAGTTACTTGACTTCGATATAGTCAAGCGTTATCCATTTTTTCTTGTTATGGAATGCGCTCACATAAGAAACCCCATAGATCTCTCTCAGCGAATCTTGCGCTGCTTTCAAGCTCTTTGAGAACACAGCAGCACTGTAACTAACAAGAATCGGCTCTCGTGCCTGTAAGATTGTCAGCAGCTCTGTTGCCGTCCCCTCCCAATGGTGTGCTTCCTCTGCTTTGACGAAATTAACGATAGCGTGTAAGAACCGCTCCTTTTCATTGACAACAAATTCGTCACGGGTGAGCTTGTTCCAACGGCAGGATTCTTTGTCAAATTCAAGGGCAAATTCAAAAGCTTCGGTATCACGGTTGGAAATGGTGAGGTTGGCTCTGGTGTCGGTGCGCTTGCTCTTTGTCAGCACCAAGTTCCCGTCCGTTCCTCCTGCCATGCCCTCACTGCCGGAAATCTTGCTGATATCATCATCGTGCTTGCCCTTGTTGGTGTGGGTAAGGGCAAGGATGGTGAGGTCAAACTCCATGCTTATCTGGCGCAGGATGTTGGTAAACTCCATGTCCCCGGCATAGATGTTTTTTACAAACTCATTCCCTCTGATATGTTGGAGCGTATCAATGACCACCAGTTTGATGTTGGGATGCAGCATTAAGTAATCACGGATATCTTCATCAACGCCGGAAATGATGCTGTTTGCCTTTAAAACGAAGTGGATGTTCTCCATCCCCTCCATAGGCTTCAAGCATCTCAAAACGGCTCTGTAAGCGTGTTACGGTATCTTCCAGACCGAGATACAAGACTTCGGATTGTATGGCTTGATAGCCCCAGATTTGCCCACCACTGGCAACAGCGTAGGATATCTGCTCGGCAAGCCACGATTTGCCCACTTTAGCACCACCTGCGAGGATAAAGAAGCCATGCGGCAAAATGGTGCTGATGGTGTAATGGAGCGGTGGCAAATCCATTTCCATCAAGTCTTTTCCGTTGATGGATTCAAAGCGGCTCTCCCTTATTTTTTCTTTTATCGCTTCTTCGGTTTTCATGTTTGCAGTCAATTCGTTCATTGCGAATACTCCTTTGCGTACTATTGTATTTTGAGATTCGCCATGCTATAATGTGGTATATCGTATTTCATAGCATGGTCTGAGCTTCTGTGTATTTGCCCATACAGAAGCTTTTTTCATGTAAAAAGAAAACCACAACTTCGATAAACGAAATTGTGGTTTAGTGAGTGATATTTTATAGAGACATCAAGCTATTTGTACAGTTGCGTTTTTAAGTATAAGCCGTGGTAACCAGTTTTAATCGGCTTGATGTCTCTATAATCGTCACGGAGAAAATACAGAAACCGGGTACTAACGTCACGAATCCGTTACAAAACGGATAACCCGGATGCCTTGATTTGCCTCCTAAGCGGTAGGTCGGGTGTTCGAATCACCTCAGGAACAGCATTTAGGATAGACTATTTTGTCTATCCTATTTTTTATTCACTATTCAGAACAAATTAACTTCGTTAATTTGTGGCTTAACAAGTTAAGTCATCGGATTTATCTTTCCGATTCACTATAAAAATCCCCTTACCTAATAGGTAAGGGGTAAATTTTACGCTTCTTCTACTTTTGCTTCTTCAATAGTTTTACATTGTTCAATAAGTTTATGAACATCTTCAATTTTATCAGTCTTTCTATTAGCTATAACATCAAAGCCACAATATTTAATAGCACCATCAACCTTACGCTCTAAAACAAGATATGTATGTTCTCTATGAGGATTTCTTGATACATACTTATTCTGAACATAATCACTTAATTCGCCATACTTATCTTTATTTTCTTCTTTAAGCAACTCAGTTGATGTAGTCATAAAAGCATCAACAATATCATTTTTTTCAATAATTCTCTTTAAATTACTAGAACTTACCTCTATGTTTTCTGGGAAACATCTTATCATACAAAATGCACCAACAGGTAAATCTGTACCAGCTAAATGACGAAGAAAAACTGAACATCTCAAACCCTGTTTTTCAAGTTCTTTTCTCTTTTCGTCAATAGAACTTTGAATATCTGCACCACTTGTAAAAATCTTAAAGCACATATAAAGTATAAAAGCAATTACAATAGCTATAACAAAATATCTGAGCATATAAACTACCTCCCTCAGAAAGCACCAAAGCTTTCTATTTTCTTAGATTGTTAATATTATAACACTATTTTAAACAAATTTCAATAGTTTTTAAGATATTTTTTATTAATTCTTCACAAATAAAACTTTACAATTTTAAATTTTCCCCTAAATATAAATAAATTTCCACAATATATCGTATACTGTACAAAAAAAGATATTTTGAAAATATTCAAAATACCTTTTTTAATAGAATTATTTATTTATAATAAGTGCCATAAATACTAAATCTTCATTACCAGTATTTTCAAGACCATGACCATTGCCTTCAGCACAGAAAGTACAGTCGCCAGCCTTTACTGTATACTTTTCTCCATTATCACTGTATTCACCAGTACCAGAAAGAATGAAATAAGTTTCTGTATTACCATGATGTTCGTGATAGCCTAAAGAACTTCCTACTGGAATAGTAACCTTAGCATACATTTTACATTTACCGTCAAGTTCCTTTTCTCCAAGCAAATGCTCAATAGTCATAGGGCCTTTTCCGCCAGCATTATTTTCAACAGTTATAACTTTTCTTTCTCCATTAGATGTCATTATACAACACTCCCTTCTATGTACAGTTTAGCACAATTTTATAAAAAGTAAAGCCATTTATTTACAATATCAAATTAAATTACAACCTTAATTTGTCAATTAATTGTAAAAAGTGGCATAGAAAAATCTATGCCACTTCGTTTTTATATCTGCTTATTTACTGTTTTATATTCGTTATCAAATCTAAAGAATGGGCAACCTGCTGTATTTTCACGCATAAAATTTTCCATTTCATCTTCGTCTAAATCCACAAGACAAGTATAACACTCGTATTCTTCATCATAAACATAATTTAAACAGCTTTCGCAATTTCCCTGCTTACTCATCTTTTTTCTCTAAATCGTCAGGTAACTTATTGAAATAACCTTCAAGTCTAAAAATAGGCTGACCCATTTCAGAAAACTTCTTTTCATATTCTGTCATAACATTTCCTTCATAGTCACTATTATGTAAATCTAAAGAAATGTTGTGTAATCTCCAACCCTTATCTGCAATTTCATTAAGACTGAAATCAAATAATGGCTGGTTATCTGTCTTCATAAAGACTTCTCCACCCTTTTCACCGAAAAGAACTTCGTATAAATTAAGGAAATTTCTGTGAGTAAGTCTTCTCTTTGCCCACTTCTTACGCTGACGCCAAGGGTCGCAGAAGTTAATGTAAAGTCTTTCAACTTCGCCAGTTTCAAAAATTTCATTAATGTTGGCTACATTTTCAACCATAAATCTAATATTTTCGCCAACACCACTTTCACGACTTTTTTTAAGAGCAGCTGCCACAATCTGGTCTTCCTTTTCCATACCAATAAAATTGATATTTGGATAAAGTTTGCTCATTTCACTTAAAAAGCCACCTTTTCCACAACCTATTTCAACATATATAGGATTATCGTTGCCAAAAACTTCATTCCACTTCCCCTTATTTTCTGTTGGATTAGTGACAAGAGCCTTATTATTAGCCATTTCAGCCTCTGACCATGGTTTTCTTCTGTGACGCATATATTTATCCTTTCTAACACTTTAATAAACAATAGCAGGACTCTCCTGCCTTTAATTCTCCACCATTCATAGGTTTACATTCTTTAAAGCCCTGTATCTGAGCCTCTAATTTATAAGATGGGTCATATTTACAAGGCACACCCATCCAGTAATTTTTATCATCTTTGCCCAAAAGCAAATGTTTATATTCTCTACAGCCTTTTATAACAAAGGGATTGTTGCAATATTTCCATAAATCCTTTACTGCACAAATTTCTCTAATATTAACTTTAACCCACTTTATGTTGTCATCGCCAAAAGGCTTTACTTCATTACGAGAAAATATGTAGTCTGTATTTGCTGATACAGTAATTGCCTGTATTTCATCAATACTATCACTAAATTCATTTACCAGCTGAACTATTTTTTCTTTGTCCTCCTGATTAATTTCTTCAGTAACATTTTCAGTTATGCTATTTTGTACTTCTTCTTCAACATCTGCACTAGGTTGTTGACTTTCTGCATCTTCAGCCTTATCTTCCACAACCTGACTTACAATTTCCTCTGGTTCTTCAACCTCTATAATTTCCGGCTTAATAGCCATAATAGTTTCTGGCTGTTTATGGCTTTCTGGCTTTGCCATAAGGCACTGTTGCCAGTTATATTCCTCTTTTACAAAACCAATAAGAGGTGCTTTATCTTTAACAAGAACAGCAAGGGCTCTGATGTCTGAAAGTACACCATCAGGTTTAAACTCCCACTTTACTTCGCCCCTGCCACTATTATTTACATATAAAGGTCTGTCCACTTCAACACTATCATCTTTACTTAAAACACAAACTCTGTAATCATTGTCACTCTTTAAACCTTGAGCTTGTAAAAGAAGTCTGCCTCTGCCATTTCTGATTTCAACAATAGCTCTACCAACGCAACCTCTAATATCCTTTACATAATCATTACAGCCCTGTTTTAATGTAATAAAAGTTCTTGAATACGCCATAACTTAGCCTCCTATTAAATAGTATTTCTATTCAATAGAGTATGAGATAATTTGGACAGATATTCCTTTTTACTTTATATATTTTTCAGCCTCGTCAGTAATTTTTCCATAATCTTCAAGAGTAAGACTTTCTCCTCTCACTCTTTCATCATAGCCAAGACCATTAAGCACTTTACCTATTTCATCTTTTGATAAAGTAAGTAACCCACTACTAAAAATACAGTTTACTAAAGTTTTTCTTCTCTGACTAAAAGCAGCCTTTATAAACTCAAACATAAACTTTTCATTATTTACCTGTACCTTTGGCTTGTCCATAACTGTCAATTTAATTACAGCTGAGTCAACATTAGGTCTAGGCATAAAGCAATTTTGTGGTACATTTGCCACAAGATAAGGTTCACAATAATACTGAACAGCAAGGGAAAGTGAACCATAATCCTTAGTAGATGGCTGTGCCTTCATTCTATAAGCTACTTCTTTTTGTATCATTACTGTAATGCTTTCAACAGGAATATGATTTTCAAGCACATTCATAATAATAGGAGTAGTAATATAGTATGGTAAATTAGCTACCATTTTTATTTTTTTATCTGGATATTTTTCAGCAATAGCATTTACATCTACCTTCAAAATATCCTCATTTATTATTTCAATATTATCAAAATCTGATAAAAGCTCACCTAAAATAGGCACAAGTGTAGTATCTATTTCTACAGCTACAACCTTATAAGCCTCTTTTGCAAGAGCCTGTGTAAGTGTACCTATACCAGGACCTACTTCTATAACTACATCGTCTTTTGAAATTTCAGCTGAAGACACAATTTTGCCCAGAACTCTCTCATCAACGAGAAAGTTCTGACCAAAATTCTTCTTAAAACTGAAACCATATTTTTCAACTATTTTTTTTGTTTTATAAGCTAAACTGGCTTCCATTATTTTAACATATCCTCAACAGTTGTCTTAGCAGTTGCAAGGGCTTCATCAATCTTAGATGGGTCTTTACCACCAGCCTGAGCCATATTTGGACGGCCACCACCGCCACCACCGCAAACAGTTGCAGCAGCTTTTACAATATTACCGGCCTTAGCACCCTTCTTAACAGCCTCATCACTACACATAACAACAAAATTAACCTTACCGTCTACATCAGATGCAAGAACGATAACACCTTCGCCACTCTTTTCCTTAATCTGGTCGCCCATATTTCTAAGAGCATTCATATCAATGCCACTTACCTTAGCAGAAACATACTTAAAGCCGTTTACATCTTCAGCCTTAGCAATAATTTCATCTACAAGACCACCAGAAAGCTTAGATTTAAGACTTTCTAATTCGCTTGAAAGCTGTTTATTTTCTTCAAGAACATGCTCAATCTTAGAAATAATATTCTTAGAGTTAGTACGCAATGTGCTAAAGATATTATTTAAAAGATAGTCAACATCTTCATAATAATTGAGAGCACCTGCACCTGTAAGAGCTTCAATTCTTCTTGTACCAGCAGCTACACCAGTTTCAGAAACAATCTTAAATGAGCCAATCTGAGAAGAATTTGAAATATGAGTACCACCACAGAATTCAACAGAGTAATCGCCAACACTTACAACTCTTACTACATCGCCATACTTTTCGCCAAAGAGTGCCATAGCACCAAGTTTTTTAGCTTCTTCCATAGGCATTTCTTCCATTTTTACTGGAATGCTTGCAAGAATTTTTTCATTTACAATGTGTTCAACTCTAGCTAAATCTTCTTTGCTAATAGCCTCAAAGTGAGTAAAGTCAAAACGCAATCTATCCTTTGAAACATATGAACCAGCCTGTTCAATATGAGAACCTAAAACTTCTCTTAAAGCAGCCTGTAAAATATGAGTTGCTGTATGGTTTCTAGCAATATCCATTCTAGTCTTTACATCAATATCAAGGTCAATAGTATCGCCAACCTTAATCTGACCATTTTCAACAACACCTGTATGGATAAACTTATTGCCACCAAACTTAACACAGTCATTAATCTTAATATCGCAGTTATCGTTGTGCATTGTACCACAATCGCCAACCTGACCACCCATTTCAGCATAGAATGGAGTCTTGTCAACAACGATTGAAACCTTATCGCCTTCGCTTGCAGTATCTACAACAGCGTCATTACTTACAATAGCAAGAACCTTTGCACCAGCATAGCTATAGTTTGTATAACCAACAAATTCAGTAGACATAGCAGGGTCAAGCTGGTTGAATACAGTTTCATCAGCACCCATATAAGTGTCTGTTGCTCTTGCATTTCTAGCTCTTTCTTTCTGCTTCTGCATTTCAGCCTTGAAGGCTTCCATATCCATTGTCATACCCTGTTCTTCAAGAATTTCTTCCATTAATTCAACTGGGAAACCGTAAGTATCATAGAGCTTGAATGAGTCTGCACCACCAAGAATATCTTCGCCATCCTGAGCCTTGATTTCTTCAATCTTCTGCTTTAAAAGTGAAAGACCTGTATCAATAGTTGCAGCAAATCTACTTTCTTCATTATTTAAGATATTGAAGATATGGTCCTTCTTATCCACAAGTTCAGGATAAGCCTTACCAGAATTTTCAATAACAACCTTACATACTTCTGTCATAAAGTTACCTTCAATACCAAGAAGTCTACCATGTCTAGCAGCTCTTCTTAAAAGTCTTCTTAATACATAACCTCTACCTTCATTAGATGGAAGTACACCATCAGCTGTCATAAATGCAACTGAACGAATATGGTCAGTAATAACTCTTATAGAAATATCAGTTTTTTCATTTGCACCATATTCAACGCCAGCAAGAGCACATACCTTATCTCTGATAGCCTTTACTGTATCTACATCAAAAATAGAGTTTACACCCTGCATAACAGTTGCAATTCTTTCAAGACCCATACCAGTATCAATGTTAGGGTGGTCAAGATTAGAATAAGAACCGTCTTCTTCCTTACAGAACTGAGTAAATACAAGGTTCCAGATTTCCATATATCTGTCACAGTCACAACCTACTGTACAACCAGGCTGACCACAACCATATTCTTCGCCCTTATCATAGTAGATTTCAGAACATGGACCACATGGACCTACACCATGTTCCCAGAAGTTATCTTCCTTACCCATTCTGAAAATTCTTTCTGGAGCAAGACCAATTTCCTTGTTCCAAATATCGAACGCTTCATCATCATCCTGATATACAGAAACATAAAGTCTATCTTCAGGAAGTTTTACTACCTGTGTAAAGAATTCCCATGCCCAGTTAATAGCTTCTCTCTTAAAATAATCGCCAAAAGAGAAGTTACCAAGCATTTCGAAAAATGTACCATGGCGTGCAGTCTTACCTACATTTTCAATATCGCCTGTTCTAATACACTTCTGGCAAGTTGTTACTCTCTTTCTTGGTGGAACCTGCTGACCTGTAAAGAAAGGCTTTAAAGGTGCCATACCAGAATTAATAAGTAAAAGACTCTTGTCATTGTGAGGTACTAATGACGCACTTGCCATTCTCAAATGACCTTTACTTTCAAAAAATGAAAGATATGCTTCTCTGATTTCATTTACTCCCATGAATTGCATTTGTAAATCCTCCAAAAAATTAAAATGAAAATTAAAAATAAAGAATAAAAAAAGCCCCTTTCTGAATAACAGAACAGGGGCGTTAATAAACACGGTACCACCCTGATTACGACAAAACTGCCGTATCTCAAGTAACTTTTAACGCAAGTCAAACGGTGCAGTATTAATGCACACAGCATATATGGGTAGCTTCGATTTATTTTACGGAAATACTTGCACCAACCGTATTCTCTCTTTACCGATATTAAAATCTACTTATCCCGCTGTTAAACCAAAGTTAATTATATAAAATACGCCGACTTTTGTCAACATTATTTTATTATTTTGCCACAAAATAAGCAACTTCATTTGCAATTTTTGCCATTTCGTGTTCTTTTAAGTTGCTATTGTTTGTAACTGCGTAAGTATAAGTCTTGTCTGTCCAAGTAGCCTTTGGATAATTAATCTTATCGCCCTCAAGAGTAGCAAGACAACCATTTACAGTATACTTTGCAAGTGTTGAATATTTCTTATAATCACCGGAAATATCATCTGTACCCTTTGCTATACGAACAGAGAAATTCTTACTGCCATTTGTGTAATCAAGCTGTAAAATCAAGCCTGATACAACATAAACATGCTCAAGAGTATAGCCCTCAATATCTACAGTATTTAAGTTGATTTTAAGTTCTGCGGCAGCCTGTGCAGCAGTATCATATTCTACCATAGGATTTACAGAGTTTTTGCCACCAACATATACTTTAGTTGTAGACTCTGTTGTTGCCTCTTTATTAATAGAAAATGTAGTTGTTTCATTTACAATTTTCTTATCACTATCTACTTTAGCGTCAGCATTAGCCTGCTTTTTTCCACCGTTATCAATTTTGTTAATTTCTCCACCTCTAAGTGAAAGTGAGTTATCCACAACTGTAGTTTCTTCTGTAACATCTTCAGCGGTCTTTGGAGAAATTACAACTGTATTATTCTTAATAACAATGTCGTACTGCTGAGAATTAAGCATTCTGAAAAGTTCAAGAGGAACATATGTTGAACCATCTTTTATTACTGGTGCTGTAGCAAGTGAAACTGGCGTACCAGCCTTTAAATCCTTATTCTTAGTAATAACATAACTATTTACGCCAGTATTAAAATCAACCTTAACATCATTGTTTGAAATTTCAACAGCCTTTAATTCAGAATTCCATTGAACAGCATAACCAAGAGCTTCAGCAATACCTCTTAAAGGCACCATTGTATTACCCATATATTCATAAGTTGAACCGTTCATAACAATGCTATTGCTTTCTTCTCCAACAGCTATAGCACGATGTGCAGAAGTAGTAGTTTCTGTTGTTGCCTCAGTCGTTGTAGCTTCTCTATTAATTTTTGTAATTGAACCAGTTTCAGTTTTAATTGTTGTACTTGTTTCCTGACTTGCCTTTACGCTATCAATGCCATTTTGTATCTTACCTTTACCATAAGTAAGGCTTGACAATACTAACATTGCACCTAAAGTAATGGCTAAAAATCTTTTCATAGTTTTACCTCCATATGGAATAATACTTTTTCTTTTATGTTTGTAACTTATTTATTGCTTGCTGCTGCCTCTTTCTGACTTTCTTCAAGGTTTTTATAAGCAGTTGAAAGCATAAGCTTAATTCTATTAAGCTGGTTTACTTCACTAGCACCTGGGTCATAGTCAATAGCAACAATATTACTATTTTTATTTCTTCTCTTTAATTCCTTAATAACACCCTTACCTGTAACATGGTTAGGAAGACAAGCAAAAGGCTGAGCACAAATATTGTTTGTAACTCCGGAATGTATAAGCTCTACAAGTTCGCCTGTTAAGAACCAACCCTCGCCTGTTTGGTTGCCAAGACTTACTATATCTTCTGCCATAGCACCAAGTTCCTTAATATCTGTTGGTGGGTCAAATCTCTTACTGTCTTTAAGGGCATCACCCATTACTCGTCTATAACCCTCTATAAACTTAATCGCCCAATTTGTAAGAACTGTTATAGAATGTTTTGCACCAAGATATTCTTCTTTATACTTGTTGTTGTAAAGACTGTATGTAAAGAAGTTGATAAGGTCTGGAACAACAGCCTCAGCACCCTCTTTTTCAAGAAGTGTTACTACATCGTTATTGGCAGTTGGGTGGAACTTAACAAGAATTTCCCCTACTACACCAACCTTTGGCTTAACTATTGTTTCATCTAAAGGAAGTTCATCAAAATCCTTTACTATTCCTCTGACAATCTTATTAAATTCGTTCTTCTTTGGAGAACGAACAGCCTTTTTACAAACTTCATTCCACTTGTGATAAAGAGCATTAGCAGAACCCTTTACCTTTTCATAAGGTCTTGTCTTATAAAGGACTCTCATAAATAAATCGCCATAAAGTACAGACTGTAGAAGTGCCATAGCAAATTTATAAGTAATCTTAAATCCAGGGTTCTTTTCAAGTCCACTAGCACTTACAGATACTACTGGAATATGTTCAAGACCGGCATTTTTCAATGCACGCCTTATAAAACCAATGTAGTTAGTAGCACGACAGCCACCACCTGTCTGACTTATTAACACAGATACCTTGTCTAAGTCATAATTTCCAGACTGTAAAGCTCTTAAAATCTGACCTACAACAATAAGTGCTGGATAACAAGCATCGTTATTTACATATTTAAGACCAATATCAATACAATCCTTATCTATTGCCGGCATAACCTCTACATTGTAACCACTAGCTCTGAAAGCCTCTTGAGCAATATCAAAATGTATAGGTGACATCTGTGGCATAAGGAGAGTATGAGTTTTCTTCATTTCCTTTGTAAATACAACTCTACTTTCCTTTTCAACAAGTTTCTTAGGCTTAAATTTCTTATTTCTTCTTTCTTCAAGAGCAGCAAAAAGTGAACGAATTCTTATTCTTGCAGCACCTAAGTTGCTTACTTCATCAATTTTAAGAACTGTATAAATCTTACCATAAGCATCAAGTATATCGTGTACTTCATCAGTTGTTACCGCATCAAGACCACAACCAAAGCTATTAAGCTGTATAAGCTCAATATCTTCCTGTTCACGAACAAAACTTGCTGCTGCGTAAAGTCTTGAATGGTATGCCCATTGGTCACGAACATTTAAAGGTCTTTCAACATTTCCAAGATGTGCAACACTATCTTCTGTAAGAACAGCAACACCGTAACCAGTAATAAGTTCAGGTAAACCATGGTTGATTTCAGGGTCAATATGGTAAGGACGACCAGCTACAACAATACCAGTCATATTATTTTCTTTAATATACTTTACTGTTTCCTCGCCCTTTTTACGCATATCTTCTCTAAATCTCTGTTCTTCTCTCCAAGCAGCCTTTGCAGCCTCTTTAACCTCATTCTTTGGAATATCTCCAAAAATTTCAGCCATTCTGTCTGCAAATATTTCTTCTGAGCTAAGAGCTATAAACGGATTTCTAAAATCTATGTTGTAATCTCTGATTTCTTCAACATTATTTTTAATATTTTCTGGATAACTTGTTACAATAGGACAGTTATAATGGTTATCTGCACCACTTATTTCCTTATGTTCATAAGCTACACAAGGGTAGAATATAAACTTAACGCCGTCATTTATAAGTGACATAATATGTCCATGTACTATTTTAGCTGGGTAGCAAGCTGACTCACTAGGTATAGACTCTATACCCATTTCGTAAACCTTTCTGCTACTCTTTGGACTAAGTTTTACACTATACCCCAATTTTGTAAAGAAAGTGAACCAAAGTGGGAAATCCTCATACATATTGAGAACTCTAGGAATACCTACTACACCTCGTTTAGCCTCATTTTCTGGAATAGGCTCATAATCAAAAAGTCTGTCATATTTATACTGGAAAAGATTAGGTACGCAACTGTCTGATTTTTCCTTACCTAAACCTCTTTCACATCTATTACCAGAAATAAAGCGTCTACCACCACTAAACTTGTTTATTGTAAGCAAGCAGTTATTACTACAACCCTTACAACGAGTAAGTGATGACTGTATTTCAAGATTTTCCAAATCTTCTGCATTAAGAATTGTAGACTCTTCCCCTGCTACATACTTGTCACGAGAAATAACAGCTGCACCAAAAGCACCCATTATACCACTTATATCCGGGCGAATAGCTTCTCTAGTTGAAATCTTTTCAAAAGCTCTTAAAACAGCCTCATTGTAGAATGTACCACCCTGAACAACAATATGTTTACCTAAATCAGTTGGGTCAGTAACCTTAATAACCTTTTGAAGTGCATTTTTAATAACACTATATGCAAGACCTGCTGAAATATCGGCAACTTCTGCACCCTCTTTTTGAGCCTGTTTTACTCTTGAGTTCATAAATACTGTACAACGAGAACCTAAGTCAATAGGACCTTTTGCAAATAATGCTACCTTTGCAAAATCCTGTACGCTAAGTTTAAGACTCTTTGCGAAAGTTTCTATAAATGAACCACAACCTGCTGAACAAGCCTCATTTAAAAGAACAGAATCAATAACACCGTTCTTTATTCTGATACACTTCATATCCTGACCACCAATATCAAGAATGAAATCTACATCAGGTTCAAAGAAAGCTGCTGCCTTATAATGAGCAACTGTTTCAATTTCGCCTAAATCGACCATAAGAGCCTCTTTTATAAGAGCCTCACCGTATCCTGTAACACAAGATTTCTTTATTGTTACACCCTCTGGTAAAATGCTATAAATATGCTTTAAAGCTGTCATTACCATTTTAAGAGGACTACCCTCATTACCTGCATAGAAAGAATAGAGAAGTTCTCCCTTGTCACTAATAAGAGCTAATTTTGATGTAGTAGAACCTGCATCAATACCTAAGAAAACATCGCCCTTATATGATTCAAGGTCGCCTTTTATAACCTTTGCTTTATCGTGTCTTTCCTTAAATTTGTTATAGTCCTGTTCATCTTTAAACAATGGGTCAAGTCTGTTTATTTCCATTGTAATGTGCTTGCCATTTGTAAGTTCCTTAATCATTTCATCAGCAGAGAAAATTTTATCATCTTTTGATGAAAGAGCAGAACCCATAGCAGCAAAAAGGTGGGAATCTTCAACTTCAACAACAGCATCTCCCTCAAGACCAAGTACATCAATAAATCTGGCCTTTAATTCAGTAAGGAAGTGTAATGGACCACCGAGGAAAGCTACATTACCCCTTATTGGCTTACCACAGGCAAGTCCACTAATAGTCTGATTAACTATAGCCTGAAAAATAGATACTGCCAAATCAGACTTTGCTGCACCTTCGTTGATAAGTGGCTGAATATCACTTTTAGCAAATACACCACATCTGGCAGCTATTGGATAAATGGCACTATATGTCTTTGCGTATTCATTAAGACCCTCTGCATCAGTTTGTAAAAGAGATGCCATCTGGTCAATGAAAGAACCAGTACCACCAGCACAGACACCGTTCATTCTCTGTTCTATACTACCACCGTCAAAATAAATAATCTTAGCATCTTCGCCACCTATTTCAATAGCAACATCAGTACGAGGTGCTACATGATTAATAGCTGTACTTACAGCTACAACTTCCTGTATAAATTCCATACCAATCCAATTAGAAATAGAAAGACCACCACTACCAGTAATTACACAAGAAAACTTAAATTCGCCTAACTGTTCTCTAGCATCTTTTACAAGACCAAGTAAAGTTTCCTGTATATTTGATAAATGTCTTCTGTAATCCTTAAAACAAATATTGTTATTTTCATCCATTACCACAAATTTAATTGTAGTAGAACCTATATCAATACCAGCTTTATAAAAACTCATATATATTCCCCTGTTCTAATTCTTACACAGTACAAAAGCCCTTATCTCAAGGCTTTTATGTAAACTGTTATTTTCCAACTTGGTGCTTTATATTTTATGTGTATCTTCTTATTATAAAGCACTTTTATTCCAATGTATTATACAACAAAAAAATCTTTATTTCAACAGAAATTCTCCCTTAAAAATATACTAAAAAATTTATGAAAACTATACCAAAAAAGGCATAATAAAACAAAAAGGAGAACTTTCTATAGTCCCCCTTTTCATTGATATACTTTTTATAATGATTTTAACAATCTATATATCGCCCTGTTTTACCAATTAAATCTTCTTATCTGTCTTGATAAATCATACATACTATTGTAAGCATTGTTTACATCAGAAATACTCTTGCACATTGAAAAGCTATCTACTATTGCGTCCATTCTATCCTTAAAATCATCAGCCTGTGCCTTATACATAGCCTTTGATGTAGTGTCACTTGTTCTATTTGCATATTCGTCAATAGCCTTTGCTGCATCAGCAAATCTTAAATAAAATTCAGTAGCTACATCAATATAACTTCTTTCTTCATTACTATTTGCCATACTAAGCCATTGGTTTGATGCAAGCACAATAGCATCTCTCTGCATAAGGCTTAAAGTATCTGCATTACCTACATGATACTGCTTTTGTGCTTTCTGTAAATCTGCAATAACCTGTTTTCTTAAACTATATCTAACGCCAGCAAAACCAGCATATTCATCAACAGTAGCTGTTGTACTACCAGTTGTTGTTTCTTCAGTTGTCACTTCTGTAGTAGCTTCAGTTGTTGTTTCTGTAGTAGTTTCTATTGCCTTTGTTGTAGGTTCTTTCAAATCAAGGTTTTCTGAAGTACCTGCAACAATATAATTCTTGTCAGTATATACAGTTACTTTCTTGCCATTTAATTCTATAACAGCAGACTTATTTTCTTCATTCCAGCTTGTTTGAGCAGAAACTGCATCGCCTAAAGCTCTCAAAGGCAAATACATTGTTCCATCAATAATTGTCTGTGGTGTATCTGGCGAAATTGTTTTACCATTTACAACAAATGTATCAGCATTTTTCTGTATGCTTATAGAATAGTTTTCATTAAAAATCTGTGCTGTTTCTGTATCTGAATTCCAATAAACCTTAAAGCCAAGGTTTTCAAAAACACCTCTTAATGGTACAAGCACACTACCATTTCTAATAACACCACTTGCACCAAAACTTGAAGTGGCTGTTACAATGCAAAGAACTGTAGTAGCAAGTACACTCAACAATTTCTTTTTCATAATTTAGTCCCTCCGTAATTCCATATCTTTCCTCTGATATAATTATACCATAATATGTATACTTATTTTTTTAAATTTTTATTACACCACCTAAAAAATTGCACAAAAAAGTATGCACACTATTAGTTAGTGTGCACGATAGTATCGAAAAAAAATTAATTTAAGAAAACAATTTGCAATTTTTAACAAATATATTTATGTGTTTTTTCAGATTATCAAAGGAAAGTCAGAACATTTTGCTTTGCAAAATGTAGCTTGTAAACAAGCTATCGGATTATTCTTTCCGATTCATTGTTGTTAAGAAAACCTTGGTTTTCTTAAATTAATTCCGCAAGTGTGAACCGAAAGATAAATCGGTCACACGGAGTGTGGCTTTCAACGAAGTTGAAAGTTCTGACCAGAGCTTTGCCCGAGTGAGGACAGGGACTGTTTTGTGTTCTTGCATAGCAAGGACGCGAAATACACGGCTGGTCCCTACCTTAGACTAACTGCAAGAAATGCAAGCATTTCTTGCAAGTCGCAAAATAATTATCTGTTATAAATCTTTACAAGGTACTTCATACCCTTTGCCATATTGTCTGTCAACATATCTTCAGTAAATCTGAATTGCCAATTATCTTCTGCTTTACCTGGTGTATTCATTCTTGCATCAGAACCTAAATTCATAACATCTTGTATAGGAATTACTGCATATTTTGCAACTGAACCCACAGCCATTCTTATTAAATCCCAAGCTATATCCTCTCCGGATACATTGAGAAGTCTTCTGACATAATCTGTAGCTTTTTTATCTGCTTTACTATACCAACCTTTAGTTGTGTCGTTATCATGAGTACCTGTATACACAACACAATTAGTGGTTTCGTAGTTAAAAGGCAAGTAGGCATTAGCTTCATCTGAATCAAAGGCAAACTGCAATATTTTCATTCCCGGAAAACCCAATTCATCTCTTAAATCAAGAACTTCATCAGTTAAATCCCCTAAATCTTCAGCAATAATATTCAACTTGCCCAGTTTATTTTCCATTACATTGAATATTTCTTCCTTAGGGCCTTTTTTCCACTTTCCATTTACTGCTGTTTTTTCGCCAAAAGGTATTTCCCAATAACTTTCAAAGCCTCTGAAATGGTCAATTCTAACTATGTCACAAAGTTTAAAGGCATTTTCAATTCTCTTTGTCCACCAATCATAGCCTGTTTTGCTGTGTTCTTTCCAATCATAGAGAGGATTCCCCCAAAGCTGACCATCTGCACTAAAATAATCAGGTGGAACACCAGCTACAACCTTTGGAAAACCTTTTGAATCAATGGAGAATAAATTTCTATTGCTCCATACATCTGCACTATCTTCTGCAACAAATATAGGTATATCCCCTATTATTTCAATTTCTTTTTCGTTGGCATATTCCTTTAATTCCTGCCATTGTGTAAAAAATTCATACTGTAAAAATTTATAAAAACCTTACTGGTGACACTCCTGATACTGGTACACTTGCAAGCTCATGCACAGTATCCGGAACAGCAGATTACAGCGGATACCACACAGTCAAG
>ERZ773114.1998-NODE-1998-length-20143-cov-9.093090_pt1 | contig 20143 bp, 20 predicted proteins | sample MGYA00580564_ERZ773114 | MGnify/ENA primary metagenome ERZ773114 (study PRJEB29015, sample SAMEA2737836) | human gut metagenome | biome: human gut; feature: human-associated habitat; material: faeces | place: China | collected 2012 ... | reverse complement strand
AAGTTGCAACAGAAGCTTATGATGAAGCAATTGACACAAACAAAATAGACGTAGTAAGCAGACCAACAGTTGATATAGTTCAAATGGAAAAAGGAAAAGATGTAATATTTACAGCAGTAGTACAAGTAAAACCAGAAGTAGAATTAGGAAAATATAAAGGAATAGAAATAAAGAAAATAGAATATCCAGTAAAAGACGAAGATGTTCAAAATGTAATAAAACAAATGCAAGACAAAAACTCAAGATTAGTAACAGTTGATGACAGAGCATTAGAAAATGGAGATACAGCAACAATTGACTTTGAAGGATTTGTTGATGGTGTAGCATTTGAAGGCGGTAAGGGTGAGAACTATCCACTTACAATCGGTTCACATTCATTCATTGATAATTTCGAAGAGCAGATTATAGGTATGAACATTGGTGATGAGAAAGAAATCAACGTAACATTCCCAGAAGAATACCACGCTGAAGAATTAAAGGGTAAGCCAGCTATGTTCAAGGTAAAGGTTAACGAGATTAAGGAAAAGGTTCTTCCAGAACTTGATGATGATTTCGCTCAGGACGTATCTGACTTTGATACACTTGCTGAATACAAGGATGATTTAAAGAAGACAATAGCAGAACGTAAGGCTAACGAAGCTAAGGCTAAGAAGGAAGACGAAGCAATCGCTAAGATTATCGAATCTTCTAAGATGGATATTCCAGAAGCTATGGTTAACACACAGGTTAACAGAATGTTAGAAGATTTCGCTCAGAGATTACAGATGCAGGGATTATCAGTAGAACAGTACTTCCAGTATACAGGTGTAACTGCTGAGAAGATTATCGAAGATATGAAGCCAGAAGCAGTTAAGAGAATTCAGTCAAGACTTGTTCTTGAAGCAGTTGTTAAGGCAGAAGGTCTTACAGCTTCAGAAGAAGAATTCCAGGATGAGCTTAACAAGATGGCTGAGCAGTACAAGATGGAAATCGAAAAAGTTAAAGAATTTATGGGTGAATACGAAGAAAAGCAGATTAAGGAAGATATCGCAATCCAGAAGGCTGTTGATGTTATCGTTAACTCAGTAGTAGAAAAGTAATTAATACTTAATATACGAAAGCAATATAGACGGATTTAAGTGCAGGCTGCCTGTGTGCTACGGCATATAAGCAGCTATTGCCTGTCTGTATGCAGAATTTGTGTCAGTGCGCACTTGACACAGGTTTATATGCGCAATATGTTATATAATCTGTGCGCAGAAATGAGGATTAAGATGAGTTTTGTACCTTATGTCATTGAACAGAACAGCCGTGGAGAAAGATCTTATGATATTTATTCACGTTTGTTAAAAGACAGAATTATTTTTTTAGGTGAAGAAGTTACAGATGTGTCTGCAAATCTTGTGGTTGCGCAGATGTTATTCCTTGAAGCAGAAGATCCAAGCAAGGATATACATTTTTATATTAACAGCCCAGGTGGTTCTGTGTCTGCAGGTTTTGCAATATATGATACTATGCAGTACATTAAGTGCGATGTGTCTACAATCTGCATTGGTATGGCAGCTAGTATGGGAGCATTTCTTCTTTCAGGCGGAACTAAAGGCAAAAGACTTGCTCTTCCTAATGCTGAGATTATGATTCATCAGCCATCAGGTGGTGCAAGAGGACAGGAAACAGAGATCAGAATAGTTGCAGAGAACATTTTAAAGACAAGAAACAAATTGAATGAAATACTTGCAGCTAATACAGGTAAATCAGTAGAAGAAATCTCTCGAGATACAGAACGTGATAATTATATGACTGCACAGGAAGCTGTTGCATATGGTTTGATTGATAGTGTTGTTGAAAAGAGATAGTTGCTTAACGGGACTGTAGCTTTTCGCGCAGTCCCGTTTTTTAAGACAATAATACAGTGGGTACATTTGTTAATCAGGTGTATAAAGCTGTTATAGTAATTGTGGAGGAAGTATGGCAGGCAGAAATGTAGATGAAAAGCTAAGATGCTCATTCTGTAATAAAACACAGGATCAGGTTAAGAAGCTTATAGCTGGCCCTAATGGGGCGTATATATGTGATGAGTGTGTAGGAATATGTGCTGACATTCTTGACGAAGAATTTGAAAATGAGGAAGACATTCAGGAAGATGCTGAGGGTATGAATATCAACCTTTTAAAACCTAAAGAAATCAAAGAATTTCTTGATGATTATGTGATTGGACAGGATGAGGCCAAAAAGGTATTATCAGTTGCTGTATATAATCATTACAAGAGAATATTATCAGCCAAAGATGTCGATGTAGAGCTTCAGAAGAGTAATATTCTTATGCTCGGACCAACCGGTTCCGGTAAAACACTTTTGGCACAGACTTTGGCGAGAGTGTTGAATGTTCCGTTTGCAATCGCAGATGCAACCACACTTACCGAGGCAGGTTATGTGGGTGAAGATGTCGAGAATATCCTTTTGAAACTGATCCAGGCTGCTGATTATGATATTGAGCGTGCACAGCACGGTATCATTTACATTGATGAGATTGACAAGATTACAAAAAAATCTGAGAACGTTTCCATCACAAGAGACGTTTCCGGCGAGGGTGTACAGCAGGCGTTACTTAAGATATTAGAGGGAACGGTTGCTTCTGTTCCGCCACAGGGTGGAAGAAAACATCCGCAGCAGGAACTGATCCCGATTGATACTACCAATATTTTATTTATCTGTGGTGGTGCTTTTGATGGATTAGAGAAGATCATTGAGACACGTCTCGACCAGAAATCCATTGGATTTAATGCAGAAGTACATGCCAAAGATGAGTACAATGTAGGGGAAGTATTAAAACATGTGCTTCCGCAGGATTTTGTGAAATTCGGACTCATCCCTGAATTTATCGGTCGTGTGCCGGTAACCGTAACACTGGATATGTTAGATAAGGATGCGATGATCCGTATCTTATGCGAGCCGAAGAATGCACTTGTAAAACAGTACAAAAAGCTGTTTGAATTAGACGGTGTCAGTCTGGAATTTGACAGGGATGCACTCGAAGCAATCGTGGACAAAGCGCTTGAGAGAAAGACCGGAGCGCGTGGTCTTCGTGCAATCATGGAGGCTGTTACATTAGATCTGATGTATCATATTCCATCCGATGAGAGCATTACAAAATGTGAGATCACCAAAGAAGATGTAGAAAAGAATCTTGCAATTGAAGAGAAAGAAGAAAAAGCACTTGTTGAGAAGTTAGAACAGGCTTCTTAAACAAAAGATAACAGCAGGAAAAGCTGTTACAGATAAAGGAATTATAGAAAATGGATACAATGATTATGAAAATGCCTGCAGTTGCCCTTCGTGGAATGGTGATCCTGCCGGGAATGGTAGCCCATTTTGACGTAAGCCGTGCAAAATCCATCAAGGCAGTGGAAGAGGCGATGATGGATGAGCAGAAGATTTTTCTTGTGGCACAGAAAGATGTGGAACAGGAAAATCCTGATATCGAGGACTTATTTAAGATCGGGATCATTGCTGAGGTAAAGCAGGTAATTAAGTTACAAAATAATATTGTACGCATTTTGGTAGAAGGGAAAGAGCGGGCAGAATTGTCCGCTTTTCTTGAAAATCCGGACTATCTGCTTGCGGAGATCATTCGATTTGACGAGGAAGTGGATGACGGACTGCCAGAAGAAGCGAAGGAGGCAATGCTTCGGAGCATTCAGGAGACATTTGGTAAATATGTGGTCGTCAATCCCAAAATGGGAAAAGAGCTGCAACGCCAGTTAAGTGAGATCACAGATCTGGAAAAACTGATGAATCAGCTTGCCAACAGCCTTCCGGTACATTTTGAGGAAAAACAGAAAATCTTAGATGCGGTTTCTATGACCGAACGTTATGAGGTTCTGATGGCACTCTTATTAAAAGAGATCGAGATCATAGCCATCAAGAATGATTTTCAGGCGAAAGTCAAGGCGCATGTGGATAAAAACCAGAAAGAATATCTGCTGAGAGAGCAGATGAAAGTAATCCGTGAGGAGCTTGGCGAAGATAATACGGAATCAGACGCAGATCACTTTATGGATGCTCTGGGTAAGATTAAGGCAGACAAAGAAGTAAAAGAGAAGATCAAAAAAGAGATCGACCGTTTTAAAAATATCAGCTCCAGCTCCTCTGAGAGCGCTGTGGCGAGAGGGTATATTGAAACACTTTTGGAGCTTCCGTGGAATAAGACATCCAGAGATAACAAGGATCTGAAGAATGCCGAGCAGATTTTAAATGCGGATCATTACGGTCTGGAAAAAGTAAAAGAGCGTATGTTAGAATTTCTGGCTGTCCGCAATCTCACCAGCAAGGGCGAGAGCCCGATCATCTGTCTGGTCGGACCACCGGGAACCGGTAAAACGAGTATTGCCCGGTCCGTTGCAAAAGCGTTAGATAAAAAATATGTGCGGATCAGTCTCGGTGGTGTGCGGGATGAGGCAGAGATCCGCGGCCACCGCCGCACCTATATCGGGGCCATGCCCGGCAAGATCATCAACGCCATGATCTCCGCCAAGAGCTCCAACCCCCTGATGCTGCTGGACGAGATCGACAAGCTGGCGGGCGATTTCCGGGGTGACCCGGCTGCCGCCCTGCTGGAAGCTCTTGATCCCGAGCAGAACACCACCTTCAATGATCACTTTATCGATATGCCATTTGATCTGAGCCATGTGCTTTTTATCACCACGGCAAATGATCTGAGTGCTATTCCCGGCCCTTTGCGTGACCGCATGGATGTCATTGAGCTGCCCAGCTATACCCGGGTGGAGAAATACAACATTGCCCGCAAGCATCTGGTACCCAAGCAGCTCAAGGCCTGCGGTCTGGCCGGGAAGGTCACCTTCTCCCAGAGCGCGCTCTACGGCATCATTGACGGCTACACCCGTGAGGCCGGTGTCCGCACCCTGGAGCGTACCATCACCAGTGTCCTGCGCAAGTGCGCCCGCAAGATCGCGTCCGGCGAGGCGGAAACCGTCTCTGTGACCGGCAGCAGTCTGGAAGAGCTGCTGGGCCCCCGCTTCGTCAAGCCCGATTTTCTCAACCGGACCAATGCCATTGGTATTGCCAACGGTCTGGCCTGGACCAGCATCGGCGGCGAGACCCTGCCCATTGAGGTGCAGGTCATGGACAATGGCAGCGGCAAGATCACCGTCACCGGTTCGCTGGGCGACGTGATGAAGGAAAGTGCCCAGCTGGCCATCACCTATGTCCGTGTCCACGCCGAGGAATATGGCATCGACCCTGAGCGGCTGAAGAAATGCGATCTGCACATCCATGCCCCCGAGGGTGCCGTGCCCAAGGATGGCCCCAGCGCCGGTGTTACTCTGACCACGGCTCTGGTGTCCTGTCTGTCCGGCATCCCGGTGCGCGGTGATGTTGCCATGACCGGCGAGATCACCCTGCACGGTAATGTGCTGCCCATCGGCGGTCTGCGCGAAAAGAGCATGGCTGCCTACCGTGAGGGGATGAAAACTGTGCTCATCCCCAAGGATAACGTTCCGGACCTGTACGAGGTGGATGACGAGGTGAAGAAGAATCTGACCTTCCTGCCCATGTCTGACCTCGCGCAGGTGCTCAATGCCGCTCTGCTCAAGCCCAAGAGCGTTTCTGCCCGTCATCCGCACCCCGCCAAAAAGGCAAAGCCGGTGGAAGCGGCCATCCCGCCCGCACCGGAAAAACCGAAGCCGGGGGCTGTCTGCTAACCAAAGGAGCAAACCATGAACTACAACAAAGCGGATTTTATTGCAAGCTACGGCATTTCCAGCCAGCTGCCCGAAAGTGACCGCCCGGAGCTCAGCTTTTCGGGCCGTTCCAATGTAGGCAAGTCCAGCCTCATCAACAAGCTGTGCAACCGCAAGAACCTTGCCCGTGTGTCCAGTACGCCGGGAAAAACGGCCACCATCAATTTCTATGAGGTAGACAACTGTTATTTTGTGGATCTGCCCGGCTATGGCTATGCCAAGGTCAGCAATGCGGACCGCGAGCGCTGGGATGACCTTATCAACAGCTATTTTGAGGCTCCCCGGCATCATACCCTGCTGGTGCAGCTCATCGACTGCCGCCATGCCCCCAGCGCAGATGACCTGCAGATGCTGAAGTATCTGCACTATCATCAGATCCCCTTTGTTGTGGCATTGACCAAAGCCGATAAGCTCAAAAAGAGCCAGCTGGCCAAGACACAGGAGGATTTTGAAAAGGTCTGCCTGCCCTATGGCTGTCAGAAGGTGGTGCTGACCAGTGGCGAGAACGGCTACGGCATCCCGGAGCTGCAGGCGGTGTTGAACGAGGCCGTGGCGGCTGAGTTCACCGATGACGAGGAAGCGGAGTAAACCATGGCCTACAATGAATTTGCCTATTTCTATGATGAATTCAACGGCGAAGCCGACTATGATGCCCTTTATGAGCAGATCCGGCAGGAACTGAATGCCCACGATATCCGGGATGGCATTCTGGCTGATCTGGGCTGTGGAACAGGGGAGCTGACCTTGATGCTGACACAGGCGGGCTATGATATGATCGGCATCGATCAGTCCGAGGAGATGCTCTGTGTTGTGCGGGATAAGGCGGAGCAGCTGGGCCTTTCCGGCAAGCTGCTGCTTTTGCAGCAGGATCTGCTCAAGCTTGACCTCTACGGCACCATCCGGGGCGCGGTGTCTACCTTCGATACCTTCAACCACATCCCGGACCTGGATACCGCCATTGCCAACGCGGCTTTTTTCATGGAAGAGGGCGGCGTGTTCCTCTTTGATATGAACACCCCTTACAAGCACCAGAAGGTGCTGGGGGAGAATGTTTTCACCTTTGAGGAAGAGGATGCTGCCTGCGTCTGGCGCAACCACTATCACCCTGCGGACCGCCGGGTGGAGATCACGGTGGATATCGACTACCGCGAGACCGGCGAACACTTCCATGAACAGTTCTATGAATATACCTACGACCTGGATACCATCCGAGCTGCGTTGGAAAAACACGGCTTTGTGCTGGAAAAGGTCTGCGACGGTGAGAGCTTCGGCCACTTAACCGAAGAGAGCGAGCGCTATTTCTTCTGTGCCGTCAAGCAGTATACCCAATTGGAGGAAAAAGAAAATGTCTGATCTGATCCGCGGTATTTCTGAAAACGGCGGTGTTGTGTTTTGTGGTGTGGACTCCACTGAGATCGTCCGCACGGCCGAGCAGCTGCACCACACCAGTGCGACCTGCAGCGCAGCTCTGGGCCGCCTGCTCACCGGTGCGTCCCTGATGGGCTCCATGCTCAAGGACGATGGCGATTCCATCACGCTGCGTGTGGCGGGCGGCGGCCCCACCGGCACGGTTGTTGCCTGTACCGATGGTACCGGCAATGTCAAGGGCTGCATTGACCATCCGCTGGTAGAGCTGCCTCTGAAAGCAAACGGCCATTTGGATGTGGGCGGTGCTGTGGGCAAAAACGGTGTGCTGACGGTCATCCGTGACAACCGCCTGCAGAAAGAACCCACTGTGGGCCAGGTGCCGCTGGTCTCCGGTGAGATCGCCGAGGACCTGACCAGCTACTATGCTTACAGCGAGCAGGTGCCCACCGTCTGTGCCCTGGGGGTGCTGGTGGATACTGACCTGACCATTGCCTGCGCGGGCGGCTTCCTGCTGCAGCTGCTGCCCGGTGCCACCGATGCCGAGATCACCCAGCTGGAGCAGAACATCGCCGCAATGCCTTCCGTCACTGAACTGCTTCGGGAAGGCAAGACCCCCGAGGATATGATGAACCTTGCTCTGGCAGGCTTCAACCCCAATGTACTGGATGAGCGCGAGGTGCAGTACAAGTGTGACTGCAGTGAAGAGCGTACCGAGGAGATGCTGCTGAGCCTGGGCCGTAAGGAGCTGGAAAAGCTCCGGGATGAGGATCCTGACTGCGAGGTCGTCTGTCATTTCTGCCACACCAAGTACCACTTTGACTTGAATAAGTTGGTAGAAAAGGCCGCCTACAAAAAGGAAAAGGCCGAAACGCAGGAACCGGAAGCCTGAGATGGAAAGTTATTACACGCCTTGCAAAGAATTTGATGCCTGCAATGAACTGATTGAGCGCTACTGGAAAACGGGTCAGTATGAACAATGTTTTCGAGGGCATTTACAACTTGCAGAGAAGGGGTATCCGCTGGCAGAATGCCAAGTAGGATATTTTTACTTGGAAGGCATCGGTGTCCAGAAAAATTTAGAAAAAGCTTTTTATTGGACGGAACGCGCCGCACAACATGGCGACCGTGATGCACAGTTCAATCTTGGCTGGTTCTATGAAAATGGAATTGTTGTGCCGAAGGATTTGAAATGGGCAGAACGGTGGTATGTTCGGGCGGCAAGTCAACGACAAAAGGAAGCACTTGAAAAAATTAAAAAGATTAAATAAGCAAAACAGCCCGGAGCGAGAAACTCCGGGCCGTTTTCAGGTGCAGATATCAGCAATGATGGTGTAGACTACCCGGTAATGCAGCATATCGTTCTCGGTTGTGACATCCACTTTCTGCGCCACAAATTCTGCGTCCGGGTAATCGTTCTGCAAGGCCTGCAAGCCATGCAGACGGGTCAGTGCGCTGGCTTCATCCTCTGAGGAATGAACTTCATTTTCTGCCTGTTCGTAATAGGTTGTTTCCTCGACGGAAAGCGGGAGCGTCAGCCCCAGAAGCTCCGGCTGAAGATGCCGTGTGACCGCCGTGGAATCGTCCGCAGGGGAGAAAAGGGAAGGCAATGGGAACACCCGCCCGGCAAGGAAAAGCCTTCGCTGAACGACAGTGTTCCCAGTCAGCTGGTATGTGGCAGCCATCAGCGGAAGCTCTTCCGCAAACTCCCACTCGAACTGTGCCCGGACGCTTCCAGCGGCAGGCTGAAAGATCAGCGTGCCGTCCCGTTCAGCCCGGGCAGTGCCGATGAGTCCCTGGCCTTTTTCCACTGCCTGCCCGGGAACCACCAGCATCGTCCCGCTGAAAAGGTTTGTGCTGACCACCGTGCCCGCAGTCTTTGCCCGCAGGCCATGGAGCGTTCCGGCGGCGATCTCCGGCACCGGTTTGGCTTCTGCCGCTTCCAGTTCCAGCCGCCCGTCCTGAAAATTCAGGCTCACCCACGAGAATTCACCGCTTTGCAGCAGAGCATATTCCCCGGCGGCAAGTTTTTCCTGCGTGACGATACTGCCCGGCATCAGGGAAACGGTTTCCCGCAGCACGGAAGCTGCCCGCGCCTGCTGGCCGGTCGTCAGGCCGGAAGCATCCACAGCCCAGACAAGGCCCTGTGACCAAAGCAAAAGCGGCACAAACAGCAAAAGCCCGGCCCATAGCCCCCGCCGCCGGAGGTAGGGCCGCAGGAGAAAAAACAGCCCTGTCTTTTTGCGGATGCGCAGATGCACCCGCCGCTTGCGGGCAAGTTTTGCCAGCCGGAGGTAACGCCATGCCGCGCACCGGGCTGTAAAGCCGCCGGGAGCAGGGAAGATGTGGGTGAGGTGCAGGCCTGTCCGTGCAGCTTCGGAGAGCAGGCCCTCGGTATCACCGTTCCGGGCAGAAAATGCTGCCCCGGCCCAAAGCTGTAAGATGCTGCATTCCCCCTAACTGCTGGAAAAATCCGTGCGCAGGAACCGTCCCCGCAGGGTAATGCGGTGAGCGGCCAGCGTTTCGATTCTAAGCCCGTCCCCATACACGGTGAACAGTCCGCCCGCAAATTCCAGGCAGAGCCTGCCCTCCTCATAGGTGCGCACCCTGCGGAAGTGCTCGATCTCCATCACACCGCCGCTCAGATAGACAGACGGCTGGCCGTAAAAGCCCCGGGGAGGCTGGCGCAGCATCCGGCCAAACCAGCCGCGCAGGGAGAGCCGCCCGGTTTTCTGCTGTTTCACACCCGCTCCCTCCCCGCCGGGCAAAACTGCGCCCCGTATCACATATATATGGAACCGGAGGGCGTGTGTATGAATCGGCTTTTCAGATGGGATCAGATGGGTTTGTTTTTGCTGGCACTGGCGGCAGGGATTCTGCCGTTTGCAGTGCCGGAGGTTTGTGCCGCTGCTCTGCGGGAAGGGCTGACCCTCTGCAGCGGGCCGCTGCTGCTCTCGCTGTTCCCGTTTCTCGTAGTATCGCGCCTGCTCGTCCAATGCCCGGAAAGCGACCTGCTGGCCCTGCCGTTCCGCCTGGCGGCGTGGGGCATCGGCATCCGCACACCCTGTGCGGCACGGGTGCTCTGCATCGGGTTCCTGGGTGGCTTTGCACCAGCGGCCAGTGCTGCGGCGCAGGCAGTCAGGACCGGTCAGCTTACGGCTGAGGAAGCGGATGCCCTGCTGCCTGCCTGTATCTGTTCCGGTCCATCCTTTGTGGTGCTGACGGTGGGGCAGAGCCTGCTGGGCAGTGCAGAGCTTGGCGTGCTGCTGTTTGCGTCACAGATCACCGCAAACTATCTGACCGCCGCCCTGCTGAACCGGTTTGCAGGAGTGCGTTCGGTCAAACCGGGATCTGCAGCGCCAGCATCCCCTGCACCGCCGCGGTTGGATGAGATCCTGGCCGATGCTGCCATAACGTATTGCAAGCTCTGCGGGTTTATCCTCTTTTTCCGGTTGCTGGCCGCCGGAGCAGGGGCTCTCTTGCCTGCCGGTGCGGGCACACTCTGTGCCATTCTGCTGGAAGTCTGCTCTGGCTGTGACCTGGCTTCCCGTACCGGACGGTGGGGGAGCCTGCTCTGCTGTGCGGCACTGAGTGTGCAGGGGCTTTCAGTGCTGCTGCAGGTGCGCACCATCTGCCCGCCGGAAATGACCCTGCGCCCGCTCTACCGGTCCAGGTTGCTCCATCTGCCGCTTTCACTGGCCCTGTTCTATCTGCTGCTGCCGGGCGGGGAGGCGGATGTGTTCAGTACTCTGCCTGCCCGGGTCCTTTTGATGCGGCGGGTGCCGCCGGATTGTGTCCTGCTCGTTTTTGCAGTGTGTTGTATGGCAGCCTGCACTTTGCGCAGTGGAATCCGTCAAGTTGAACAGAAACAGATGGCAAGAAATGCAGGTGGGTGTTGTATAAATTCCAAAACTTTGCTATAATAAGACGTAAGCATTCAATGACAGGGAAGCTTCCCTGAACAGATGGAAATAAAATAAATGAGCACACGCTTATTTTAGATGGAGGACCATAGAATGGATTTACAGAATATGGATCTTAAGGGCGGGAGCCTGCAAATTTCCACCGAGGTCATCGGCAAGATCGCACGCTGTGCTGCACTGGAAGTGGACGGTGTGTCCGAGGTCTCCTGCGGCAAGCAGAACAAAAAGGTCAAGGAGCTGCTGGCTGCTGCCAGCATCCAGCCCCCTGTTACCGTGGAGATGCGGGATGGCACCGCAGAACTGACCCTGAATCTGGTGGTCAAGTTTGGTGCAAAGATCCCTGCTGTGGCCGAAAAAGTACAGGAGAATGTCAAGTCTGCTGTTCAGAACATGACCAATGTCACGGTAAGCCGTGTGAACCTTGTCATTGCCGGCCTTGCGGCTGAGGAACAGGAATAAAAAGTAGAAGAGGAAGATTATGGAAAATATTTTGCCCCGTCGTGAAGCCCGTGAGAATGCGTTTCTGCTGGCTTTTTCCCAGACCTTTGGTGATGTGCCCCTGCAGGAAGCACTGGATACGAACAACGAGTGTGGGGAAGAGCGTCCTGTGGATGTGTTCGGCCAGCGCCTGCTGAGTGCCTATTACAGCCACTCTGCAGAGGTGGACGACCTCATCCGTGACCATCTGCGCAACTGGACTATGGAGCGCCTGCCCCGTGTCAGCCTGACTGTCCTGCGTCTGGCTCTGGCTGAGATGCTGTATGGCGACGAGCGTAAGCCCGGTGTTGTCATCAATGAGGCTGTGGAGCTGACCAAGAAATACGGCGCAGATGAGGACTATCAGTTCGTGAATGGTCTGCTGGGTGCTGTTGCCCGTGAGCAGGGTCTGGATACGGAGCCGGTGGAGTCGGAAGAACAGTGAGCCACTATACGCTGGGCATCGACACAAGCAACTATGCAACCTCTCTGGCGGTTTTTCACACAGCCGGAGAGGTTGTTTGCGCAAAGAAACGTTTTCTGCCGGTCAAGGAGGGCCAGCTGGGCCTGCGGCAGAGTGATGCGCTCTTCCACCATACTACGGCTCTGCCCGAGATGCTGGAGGAGCTTGGCCGGGAGTTTGATCTGACCCAAATCTCGGCAGTGGGCGTTTCCCAGAAGCCGCGCCCCGTGGAGGGAAGCTACATGCCCTGCTTCCTGGCGGGTGTCAGCGCGGCCACAGCCTTTGCGCAGGCCCGGGGCATCCCGCTGCTCCATACCACCCATCAGCAGGGGCACGCGGCGGCAGCGCTGTTTGCAGCAAAAGGGGAAGAACTCTTCCGCCAGAAAGTGCTGCTCTTCCACATCTCAGGCGGTACAACGGATCTTCTGCTCTGCAATGAGGTAAAGGAGATCACCACACTGGGCACCAGCACCGACCTATACGCTGGGCAGGCAGTGGATCGTGTGGGAGTCAAGCTGGGGTTTGGCTTCCCGGCAGGTGTGGAAGTTTCCCGTCTGGCTGCCTTGTGTGAGGAACCCATTAAGCCCAGATCCAGCGTGAAAGGAATGCAGTGCAGTCTTTCGGGGCTGGAAAATCAGTGCAATGCCCTGCTGAATGAGGGCAAAACCCCGGAGTATGTCTGCAAATACTGCCTGCTCTGTGTGGCAGACACCGTGGTCAAGATGACAAAAGCCGCCCAGAAGGAATACCCCGGCCTGCCGGTGGTCTGTGCGGGCGGTGTGATGAGCAGTGATATCATCCGCGCCTGGGTGCAGCAGCGCCTGCCGCAGGTGTATTTCGTGCCCGGGCAGTATTCCAGTGACAACGCCATCGGCGTGTCCATTCTTGCCGCACAGGGGGCTGGATTATGGCTGAAGTGATCTCAGTCTCGGCCCTGAACCGGTACGTCAAGAATCTGCTGGACGTGAATGATGTTCTGTTCGATCTGGCCCTGCGGGGCGAGATTGCCAACTTTGTGCAGAACGCCCGGAGCGGGCACTGCTACTTTTCCCTGCGGGACGAAGCCGCCAGCGTCAGGGCTGTGATGTTCCGCTCCGATGCGCGGCGGCTGGGTTTCCAGCCCGAAGAGGGTATGAAGGTGGTGGTGCGCTGCCGTGTGACCCTCTACGAGCGGGACGGTGCGTTTCAGGTCTATGTCAACGACATGTTTCCGGACGGCATCGGCTCGACACAGTTGGCCTTTGAACAGCTGAAGGCAAAACTGGACAAAGAAGGACTGTTTGCACCGGAGCATAAAAAGCCGCTGCCCCGGTTCCCGCAGTGTATCGGCCTTGTCACCAGCAAGACCGGTGCTGCACTGCAGGATATCCGCAATGTCATCGGTCGGCGCTGGCCCGCAGTGCGTCTGCTGCTGGCTCCTGTGAATGTGCAGGGCTTTGAAGCGGCAGAGGAGATTGCCGATGCCATTACCCGGCTGGACAAAAGCGGGCTGGTGGACGAGATCATTGTAGCGCGCGGCGGCGGAAGCCGGGAGGATCTGTGGGTATTCAACGCCGAGGTCATTGCCCGGGCGGCCTACCGCTGCAAAACGCCCCTCATCAGCGCCATTGGTCACGAGATCGATTTTACGATCCTGGATTTTGTGGCAGATCAGCGCGCGCCCACGCCCTCAGCGGCGGCAGAGCTTGCTGTGCCCGACCGTGCCGAACAAGGACGGAAATTATGCACTTTGGAAGAAAATATTCACAATTGTATCCAATTTAAGCTGAGTTTATGTTATAATAGGCTAGAACAGACCGAACAGCTGCTTTCCCGTGCCGGTGTACAGGCAGCGCTGGAGGAGCGTGCTGCCCGCCTGGATACTCTGGCCGGGCGGCTGCAAACTGCCGCCAGAGGTAAGCTGCAGGCCGGAGAGCTGCGTCTGAAGCATACGGCAGCACTTGCCGCATCCCTGAACCCCTACGGTGTGCTGGCCCGCGGCTATGCCATGGTGCAGGACAATAGGGGAAGGATCTGCACGCCGGATGCACTCCGGCCCGGGCAGACCTGTAAACTCCGGGGCACGGAACACCGCGTGACCTGCACGGTCAACACAGTGGAGGAACTGGATGAGAGCACCCAAAAGCTTTGAGGATGGAATGACCCGGCTGGAAGCCATCCTTGAACAGATGCAGCAGCCGGAAACAACGCTGGCGGAATCGGTCAAACTCTATGCCGAAGCCGCATCCCTGATGGATTATTGTAACGGTACGCTGGAAAAGGCCACGCTGCAGCTGGATGAGATCGACGCACAGCGGGCCCCCCGGCCGGATGCCGCACATTAAGGAGGAAGTTTCATGGATTACGCGAAGCAGTATCAAGAGTATCTTGCCCGGGCAAATCAGGCACTGGAAAAGGCCTGTGAGACTTTTTTGCCCGAGGAATCTGAGGTCTGCCGGGCTGCCCGTTACAGCCTGCTGGGCGGCGGCAAACGCATCCGCGCAGTGCTGGTGCTGGCCGTGTGCGATATGCTCAACGGCAGCGCTGAAGCAGCCGAGCAGTTTGCGGCGGCGGTCGAGATGCTGCACTGCTATTCTTTGATCCATGATGACCTGCCCTGCATGGACAACGATGACCTGCGCCGGGGCAAGCCCAGCTGCCACAAGGCCTTTGGTGAATCCACTGCTATGCTGGCCGGCGATGTACTGTTGACCGAGGCGTTCAACGTGGTTGCAAATGCTCCGGCTTCGCCCATTGTCAGTGTGCGGGCCGCAAGGGCCTTGGGCGCTGGTGCGGGCAGCCATGGTATGGTTTATGGGCAGGAGCTTGACCTGAAATACGAGGCACTGGCTGCCACCGAGGAGCAGCTGCGGTTGATCCACCGGAACAAGACCGGTGCGCTCATCAATGCTGCTGTTCAGATGGGTGCTGCCGCTGCTCAGGCCAATGAGACCCAGTGCAAGGAGCTGGAGGACTATGCCTTCGGCATTGGTCTGGTGTTCCAGATCGTGGACGATGTGCTGGATGTGACCAGCACCGCCGAACAGTTGGGCAAGCCCATTGGCAGCGACAGTGAGAACGGCAAGACCACTTTTGTGACCTTGTATGGGGCCGAGGGTGCCATGGAGCTGGCAAAGAAGCTGAACAACGAGACCTGCGCCTCCCTGCACGCGGAATTTGGCGAAAAGGCCGCTTTCCTGGAGCAGCTGGCAAAAGAGCTGCTGGTGCGCCGCAGCTGATCCGAAAAATAAGAAGGTGGAACTACCATGCAATTTATCCATAGCGTCCTGACGTTCAATGAGATCCTTACAGTATCCCTGTTGTCCTGGTTTGTGGCGCAGGTGCTCAAGACCATCATCAACTTTGTCCTGCTGGGCAGATTCCAGCTGGAGCGGATGTGGGGCGATGGCGGTATGCCCAGTGCCCACAGCGCCACGGTAACGGCCATGGTCATTGCTACGGCACGCAGCGAGGGCATCCATTCGGCTATCTTTGCGGTGGCTGCAGTTGTTGCCATCATCACCATGCACGATGCTATGGGTGTGCGCCGCGAGACCGGCGAGCAGGCTAAGGTGCTGAACAAGATGCTGGAGCAGTGGATCGAAGTGACCGAGAAAAACAATCCCTTCCTGCAGAATATGCACCTGAAAGAGATGGTCGGTCACACTCCGCTGCAGGTCATGGCCGGTTTTGCACTGGGTATACTGGTCGGCTTCCTTTATCCTATGGGCCTCTGAGCGCCCCATTTCAAAACGTGAGAAGGACGTGAATCTATGAATTCGCCTTTGCTGGAGAAAATCTCTCAGCCCAGCGATCTGAAAAAGCTGTCCAGTCAGCAGACCGTGCAGCTTTGCGCAGAAATCCGTGAATTTCTTCTGGATAACGTATCAAAGACCGGCGGCCATCTGGCATCCAATCTGGGTGCTGTGGAGCTGACGGTGGCTCTGCACCGGGTGCTGACCACCCCCACGGATGAGATCGTGTTTGATGTAGGCCATCAGTGCTATACCCACAAGCTGCTGACCGGCCGCCGCGAGGGCTTTGCCAAGCTGCGGCAGCTGGATGGCATTTCCGGTTTCCCGAACCCCAACGAAAGTGAGCATGATGCTTTTATTGCCGGTCACGGCAACACCGCGCTCTCGCTGGCTGTGGGCATTGCCTGGGCCAAAAAGCTGCGGGGCGAGCCGGGACAGGTGGTCGCCCTCATTGGTGACGGTGCCTTTACCGGCGGTATGGTCTACGAGGGGATGAACAATATCGGCGGGCTGGACAATCTGCTGGTCATCCTGAATGACAACAAGATGTCCATTTCCAAGAATGTGGGTGCATTGTCCCGCTACCTGAGCCATCTGCGCACCACCAGCCGCTATTACGATGCCAAGGAAAATGTGCGTTCCTTTCTGGATGGCGTGCCTGTCATCGGACCGCCGCTGAAATCTGCGATCCAGAACAGCAAGGCCATGGTGCGCAGGGCAATGTACCACTCAACCATGTTCGAGGATATGGGCTTCCACTATTATGGTCCTTTTGATGGTAACAATGAGCCGGAACTTGAAGGGATCCTGCGCGATATCCACAGGCAGCCCGGCCCCCATTTCCTGCATGTCGTGACCAAGAAAGGCAAGGGCTATGCCCCGGCTGAGAGCAACCCCGGTAACTTCCACGGTGTTTCGACCTTTGATCTGGTCAACAGCATCCCGGACCCTGAGGTGGCTCCCAAGGAGTCTTTCTCGACGGTGTTCGGCAATGTCCTGAACAAGGAGGGTGCAGAAAACCAGAAGATCTGTGCCATCACGGCCGCAATGAAGTATGGTACGGGCCTGCAGTTCTTTGCACACACCCACCCCAAGCGTTTCTTTGATGTGGGTATGGCAGAGCAGCATGCCGTGACCTTTGCAGCGGGCCTTGCCAGCCAGGGAATGCTTCCGGTAGTCTGCATCTACTCCACCTTCCTGCAGCGTTCCTATGACCAGATCATCCATGATGTGAACCTGCTGAAGGAGAACGTTGTCCTTGCCGTCGACCGCGCCGGTTTTGTTCCGGCAGACGGCGAGACCCATCAGGGAATCTTTGACCCGGCCTTCCTCAGTCAGGTGGGGATCCCTGTCTATTCGCCCTCCAACTATGCCGAACTGCGGCACTGGCTGCTCATCCTGCTCAGTGATGAGATGCAGGGCCCCCGGGCAATCCGGTATCCCCGCGGTGGTGAGAGTGCAGCACTGGCGCAGTTTGGCTGTTCCGGCAGAGAATATGACCGGCTCTATACCGCCCCTGATGCCAAGGCTGTAATGGTCAGTTACGCCGACGAAGTTGAGGATGTACTGGCTGCGGCAAAACTTCTGAGCAAGGAAAACGTTCCCTGTGATGTATATAAACTTGTAAAGATATATCCCTTTACACCCGAGCTTATTTCTGAAATTTCAAGATATGACGTTGTTTTGTTTGCTGAGGAATGCGTAGCCTGCGGCGGCATCGGTGAGCATCTGGAAATGGCTCTGCGGAAAGCAGGCTGGCAGGGTACTTATATCCACCGTGGTGTGGAGGATGTGCGTCTGCCCCATGCGACAGTTCCGCAGATCAAGCAGAGCACCGGCCTGGATGCTGAACATCTGGCACAGGCCATCCGTACATGGAAAGGAGCAGAATCTTGAAGATTCGTTTGGATCAATATCTGGTTCAGCATGGCCTGATCCAGAGCCGTGAGCGCGCCAAGGCGATGATCATGTCCGGCGTGGTCTTTGTCAATGAACAGAAGGTAGACAAAGCCGGTGAGATGATCAAAGAGGATGCCAAGGTGGAGGTGCGCGGCCATGATATCGGTTATGTCAGCCGCGGCGGCCTGAAACTGGAAAAGGCGATGCAGTGTTTTCCGCTGACCCCCAAGGGGAAAGTCTGCATGGACATTGGCGCATCCACCGGCGGCTTTACCGACTGTATGCTGCAGAACGGCGCCGTCAAGGTATATTCCGTGGATGTCGGCCACGGCCAGCTCGACTGGAAGCTGCGGAACGATCCGCGCGTTGTCTGTATGGAGCGCACGAACATCCGTTACGTCGTGACGGAGGATATCGAGGAGAGACCGTCCTTCGTATCGATCGACGTATCGTTTATCTCCCTGACCAAGGTGCTGCTTCCGGTCCGGAATCTGATGGAAGAGAACGGCGAAATTGCAGCTCTGATCAAGCCGCAGTTTGAGGCAGGACGCGAAAAAGTCGGCAAAAAAGGTGTTGTCCGTGATCCGGCTGTACACAAAGAAGTCATTGAGATGGTCATTTCCTATGCGAAAAGCATTTCCTTCGGCGTGCGCCATCTGGAATTTTCTCCGATCAAAGGACCGGAGGGAAATATCGAGTATCTCGTTCACCTTGTCCGGCTGCCGGACGGCGTGACAGAGGAAGAGACCAATGTCGATGTAGACGCCGTTGTAAAGAGCGCACACGATACACTGGATAAATAAAAGGGTTAAGGAGCATGATATGGAGCGATTTTACCTGATCACAAACAGAGCAAAAGACCCGGACCTTACCGTGACAGACCAGATCAGGCAATATCTGGAGGAGCGCGGAAAAACGTGTCTTCTCTGCGATAACAGCGAAAAAGGGGAAAAATACCATTATACGGATCCGGCGAAGGTTCCGTCAGATATCGACGGCATTCTGGTGCTCGGTGGTGACGGCACGCTTCTGCAGGCAGCAGGCGACGTGGTGGATTTACAGATTCCACTGCTCGGCATCAATCTGGGAACGCTCGGCTATCTTGCGGAAATCGACCGTGACACGCTTTATCTGGCGCTGGATCATTTGATGGCGGATGAGTATACGATTGAGCACCGCATGATGCTCTGCGGATCGATTTACCGGGACGGAAAGCTGATTGCGGAGGACGCGGCACTCAACGACATTACGATCACCCGTGAGGGAAACCTGCGTGTCGTCCGGTTCGACAATTACGTCAACGGGGAGTTTTTAAATTCCTACAGCGCCGATGGCATCATCATCGCAACGCCGACCGGTTCGACCGGCTACAGCCTCTCCGCGGGCGGCCCGATCATCTCACCGTCAGCCAGCCTGATGCTGATGACACCGCTTGCCCCGCACACCCTGAATACGAGAAGCATTGTCTTTCCGGCAGAGGATGTGATCGAGGTGGAGCTCGGGCCTTCGAGAGACGGCGGCATTGAACAGGGCATGGCATATTTTGACGGCGACACCCGCGTTCCGATGAAAACCGGCGACCGGATCGTGATCAAAAAGGCCAGACGGGATACTCTGATTGTGAAGATCAGCAACATCAGTTTTCTGGAGACATTAAGAAAGAAAATGGCAAACATTTAAGATATAGTTACTGGGGAAGGATGCTTGAAATGAAAATCGCGAGACATGCACAGATTATCAAATTAATTAACCAATATGACATTGAAACACAGGAGGAGCTGGCAAAGAAGCTGGAGGAGAGCGGCTTTGCCGTAACGCAGGCGACGATTTCGAGGGATATCCGCCAGCTGAAGCTCACAAAAGTACCAAAAGAGAACGGCGGAAGCCGCTATGCGGTTCTGCAGAACGCACCGTCCGAGGTTGGGAGCCGCTATGCGCGCGTGTTAAAAGACGCGTATATTTCCGTTGATCTTGCCAAGAATATTCTGGTCATCAAAACCGTGTCTGGAATGGCGATGGCGGCGGCAGCGGCTTTCGATGAGATGAACTGGAATGAAATTGTCGGCTGCATCGGCGGAGACGATACGATTCTCTGCGTGGCAAGAGACGATGATGCGGCGCTTGTGGCAGCAGAACGACTGAAAAAAATGGTGGACGGCATGGAGGAGACGGGCGAAGAGTTCTAAAGAACGCACGTCTCTGCAAAAAGAGACAAAAAGATGACAGCAGGTGTGACACCGGAGGAAAAGAATGCTCACAAACTTACACGTAAAAAATCTGGCCCTGATCGACGAAGCGGAAGTGGAGTTCGGTCCGGGCCTGAATATACTGACCGGAGAAACCGGAGCCGGAAAATCCATCTTGATCGGTTCGATCAACGCGGCGCTTGGAAAGAAGATATCCCGCGAGATGATCCGGACGGGAGAGACAAGCGCGCTGGTGGAACTGGTCTTTGAAACCGAAAATCCGCATGTGCTGGAACTGTTAAAAGAGATGGATCTCGAGGCGGAGGAGGGACAGGTGATTATTTCCAGAAAGATCACC
>ERZ773114.1978-NODE-1978-length-20265-cov-3.268333_pt1 | contig 20265 bp, 16 predicted proteins | sample MGYA00580564_ERZ773114 | MGnify/ENA primary metagenome ERZ773114 (study PRJEB29015, sample SAMEA2737836) | human gut metagenome | biome: human gut; feature: human-associated habitat; material: faeces | place: China | collected 2012 ... | reverse complement strand
CAGTGCCGGTGATTGGCGGTATCACGGCAGTTTTTGTTGTGGGACTGATTGTTTTCCTTATATATAAAAATAGAAAAAAGTCGAAGTAACCAGGATTTTTAGGTACAGTATTCGACCTTTATAGCAATACATGCATGTTAGACTTACAGGAAAAATCTGGCAGTCAGAGCCGGAAAAGAGGAGGAGAACTGCATGCTGACGATTCGTACTCTGGGGAAATTTCAGATAAGGAATGAAGAACATATTGTGAATGAGGAAGAGATACGGTCTCCCAAAATGATAAATCTGCTGGCTTATCTGATTATTCACAGAAATCAGACACTGACGTTTTATGACATGGCGGATGCGTTGTGGCAGGAGGAAGAAACGGGAAATCCGGCAGGGGCATTGAAGAATCTGATGTATCGTCTGAGAGTTCTTCTGAAGAAAAACTTTGGAGAAGAGGACTTTATCCTGACCGATCATGGTTCCTATCGCTGGAATCCCAGACTGGAAGTGGCAGTGGATGCAGAACGATTCGAACAAATGTTTGAATTGGCAAAGCAGAAACCTATTTCAGAGGGTGAGACAATCCAGAAACTAAAAGCGGCGCTTGCACTTTATCAGGGTGATTTCATGACAAAAGTTGCAGATATGCACTGGGTGATGATGCTGAATACTTATTATCACTCTTTGTATTTAAACTGCGTCCGGTATCTGTGCGAATGTTATGTCCGCGCGGAAAAATATGAGAATCTGGAGCAGCTTTGCAGTCAGGCACTTCAGCAGGAAAGTCTCGATGAAGAGTTATATTGTTATCTGATCAAGGCTTTGGCAGGAAAAAATAAAATTGGTTCCGCCCTGGAAGTTTATGAGAATGCCTGTCGGACGTTGCAGCAGCAGCTTGGAATTTGTGGACTGTCAAAATTAAAGGGCGTTTATGACAAATTACTGAGACAGAATAAAAGCGGAAATGTGCAGGGAATTGCACAGGTACATCAGGATATTGCAGAACAGAATCCAGCGGGAGCGTTTTTGTGCGGGTATCCGGTCTTTCGGGAAATTTGCAGGCTTCAGGTGAGAAAGACAGCGCGTTTTGATGAAAATGAATATATTCTGCTTCTGACCTTAAAGGCGGGGGAGTATACCGGAAGCAAGGTCAGTGATGTAAATCTGTTCCGCATCCGCAATGCGATGCCTCATCTTGTGGAGACATTGAAAAAATCGCTCCGTCCTGGGGACGCGGTGGCACAGTTCAGCGATTCGCAGTATGTGATTTTGCTTTCCGCATGTACCTATGAGGGTGGAATGTTGGTCGCAAACCGGATTATTTCAAAATTTTATCAGGACAATAAAATTTACCGAAATCTGAAAATCAAGATCAATATAGAAAAAGTGAAAACAACAGAAAATATTTTACGCAAATACACCGGATGAAATCTTTGGAAGAGAAAACAGTAGATCAAAGGGCAAAAGCAAGGAGGATTATATGAGATTTGCATCCATTGTAAAAAAAGTTTTAGCATTCCTGCTATGTTTGACGTTGCTGACATCCAATGTGACCGTCACCAATGCGACAAGTGTAGACACCACGGATGTTTTTGCGGAAGTTTCCACAGAGATGTTGAAGGAGACAAAAAATGCAGGACAGGAAGAGAATGTGTCAGAGGCAGACAGTGATTCGAATGCAGCGGATCTGTCAGACACAGAGAGTAATGTAAGCGGGCAGTATAAGCAATCATCAGATTCAGACGGAACGGGAGATACAGAAAAAGTCAAGAACACAGAGAGCACTGAGGCGGCTGAAGCAATCGAGGAGACGGAGAAAACAGAGGAGACAGAACAACCGGAATTAAAAACCGTCTTCGACTATTCCAATGACGCAGTCCGCGTGGTCGTGACACTTTCGAATGAGACCGATCTTCCGGCAGGCGCAGAGCTTGTCGTGGCACCGGTAGCCGTCACAGCAGAAATGGAAGCATCCATCGATAAAGCGATGGAGGGCGAGTCGAAAGAAAAAGAAGAGGTTGTGGCGTATGACATCTCCTTTGTAAAAGATGGAAAAGAAGTGGAGCCAGGGGCAACCGTGCAGGTGCAGTTATCGCTTGCGCAGGTGAAAGAGGGCGATTCGGCGAGCGTGTATCATTTTGATGAGACAAAAAATGAGATGTTGGATATGAATGCGAACACTTCTGCCGACGGCGAGGTGACATTTGGCACGGATCATTTTTCAAAATATGTCATCGTCAATCATGGAGATAACAACGTGACCGTGACCATCGAACATTATGACAACAGCAAATATCAGGCGCAGGATGAGCAGAGTGCAAAAATTTACAGCGATGATGTCTGCACGATGGCACCGGGAGCAAAAATCAGCGACTACAATAAGGCGTTAAACTGGGATGTGGATCATGTGCAGGTAAACGGAGAAGCATTTTCCCAAAGTGAACTTGAAAACATTGAGATCCATGAGGACAGTGTTGTAAAAGTTTTTTATCAGGCAAAAAATACGGACTATATCGGTGAGGCATCGTTTTATGACTACGAGGTGATTCCTTATGACACAGCCGGACAGCAGAGGGCGGATCTGAGTATCAATGCAGATTCCAACTATCCGTCTGAGCAAAAAGATAACCGTTTCACGGTCGGAACGGTATCCCAGAATTTAAGTGAAAATCAATATGACACCGTCACGAAAAAAACAGGTCAAAACGGAACCACAGACGACCAGCATATCAACGTGTATACCGGAGGAACTGGAGAAAATGCAAAAAAAACAGGAATCGTTACCGGGTTAAGTGATGATTACAAAGAAGTTCTTTTCAGTGTGAATGAACCGGGCGTTTTTCCGAAAGACGGAGCAGCTGCGGCAGGGACAAAAGGACTGACAGTAAAAGAAGGATACAGGTTAAAATTTTCACAAAGTGGTGACACTTATGAACTGAAAGAAGTTTTAGACAAAGAGGACAACGTGGCAGCAACTGCGGGGGCGGATTTCCTGCCATTTGGAAATAATAATTTTTATTTTGGACTCCGCTATGACGTTACCTTTACACTTGGAGATTATATCGGGGAACTGAACTATTCTTTTACCGGGGATGATGATCTCTGGGTGATTCTGGATGGGAAACAGGTGGTCATCGATCTTGGCGGTATCCATGACGCTCTGACAGATACGGTCGATCTCTGGAAATATATTGACAGGACAGACAAAAACAAAGAACATCATCTGACCATTTTATATATGGAGCGCGGTGCAGGAAAGGCAAACTGTAACATGAAGTTTACGCTTCCGAATGCGGACGTGATCAAAGTGGTGGACGACGACGTGCCGGATATCCCGCCGGAGAAACCGGTTGATTTTACGGAGAAGGATGTGGAATATCATAAGACAGCGAAACTGACTGACTGGGAGAACAGAGAGTATCAGATTGATCTTGACGCAAGTTCGCTTGCTACCTCGCAGAGCACAGTTGAAAAAATACAGACAGTGGATGCCATGATGGTATTTGATCTGTCCGGCTCGATGAATGAAATTATGTCCGGTCAAAATCAATTAAAGGATATCGGAGAATTCAGCAGAGTGAAGAATCAGATGGATATCAATAAAGTGTACTACTGGAATAAATATGAAAAGAGTGGCTGGTGGCCATGGACATATGATAAGAGTGTCGGGATGGGAACAGCGGCTGTATCCGGTAATGTGTATGCGAAGTATCCGGTAAAATATATCGACGGACAATGGAAAAAGTATGTGGACGGCAGTTATCAGAGCATTTCAGACAGTGATGTGATGGCAGTATGGACGTCTAAGATTTCTGCGTTAAAAGACGCCGCCAGCGGATTTGTGACAGGTATTTCCGATACATCACCGGACAGTCTGGTCGGAATCGCCACCTTTTATGGCATTGGCAATGGGTGGAACAGCAGTACCGAGGGCAAATTAAACCACGGTCTTTCGAAGGTAAATAAAAATGAGATGTTAAAGTCCGTCAATGCGCTTTTTGCGGACGGCGGTACCTCTCCACAGAAAGGACTGGAGCATGCATACAGCGAATTGCAGAAGGCAGAAGATGGCAACAAAAAATATGTGATCCTGTTCTCCGACGGAGAGCCTTCGGACAGCAATGACAAAATGGAGACAGAAGCATCAGCGGTGAAGCTGAAAGAGGCAGGCTATACGGTCATCACAGTCGGGCTTGGTTTAAATAACGAGACTGCCACATGGCTGGGAGAGAAAGTGGCGTCAGCCGGCTGTGCATTTACGGCGGATACTGCGGAGGAGTTAAACAAAATCTTTCAGAACATCCAGAGCACGATCACACAGTCAAGATCCCTGACCGGAGTGCAGGTGACGGACATTATTGATGCGGAATTTGAGCTGACAGATGCCGAGATCCAACGTCTGAGAGCGGATGGCGCACAGGTAACGGTCAATGAGGATGGCACAACGACGGTCAGCTGGCTTGATCAGGAAGTAAAGCCGAAGGAAAACGGCGCCTCCGGCTGGCAGAAAACAATCCATATCGTGGCAAAAGAATCCTGTCTGGGTGGAAATAATATGACTACAAATGTAAATCCGTATTCCTTTTTAAGCTTTGGCGGCACACAGCTGGAATTGCCGCAGCCGACCGTGAATGTGAGAATTGCGTACCAGATCACAGACACAGCAGATACGATTTTTCTCGGGGAAAATCTGGAAAACTATGCAGATGATGCGGCAGTGCGCATGAAAGATGCGGACAGCGCCAAAATGACAAAGGTGTATCTGACGTTCTACACGGACAAAGGCTGCCGTGAGGAGATCACGCAGGAAAACCTGAAAAAAGAGAGACCTAAACAGGATACCACGTATTACGCAAAAGCATTTCTGCCGGTGGAGGAAGCGACAGATGCTTCCAACGCAAACTCCACGTTAAACGGTGTGATCTATAAAAATGAGACACAGGTGGAGGCAGCGCATGCGGATGGGGAAGCCTATGCAGGAAAATATGACGTGAAAGTGAAAACGGGAACGCTTACGATCACAAAGAAAATCAGTAAAAAAGATATCAGAGCGTGTGAGGGTGATCCGATCTTTACATTTAAGATCACCAATCAGACGACAGGCGATGTTTATTATAAGACGTTAAGATTTGGAGAGAAAAGCGCAGAGAAGCAGAACACGACAACCGGAATGTTCAATGTGAAAGCACAGACGACACTGGAAGGACTTGCGCAGGGAATCTATAAAGTAGAAGAACTTGACACGATGGGCTTTACGTTAAAAGAGTTTACCGCAGACACAAACTGTGCATCACAGATTGCCGGAAACAGCGCACAATTTGCAGTTGGTATCCGCAGCAGAGACGAGGCCTGCAGCTTTGACGCAGAGGACTTTGTCACAACAGCGGCAGATTTACACTTGCAGGCAGACCGTGTGAACGTCACAGCCAAAAACAATAAGACCAGAAGTGATGGAAAGCTCACGGATACGGATGCCGTGAAAAATCAATTTGTGATCCATGAAAAAGCAACCAGGACGACAGATGTTGATAATCATTCCACAACAGATGTGCGCAAATAATCGGAGGCAGTGTGTATGAAAGAAATATGGAAAAAGAAAAAAATATTTGTGATTACAATTGCACTGATGGTTGGAATTATTGGAACAGCAGCAACATTTGCAATTATCACAGCAACAGCAGGAACGGTGACCAATACGTTTCAGGCGGCAAAAGTGGCAACTGAGATCGAGGAAGAGTTTGAGGGCGGGATCAAAGCAGGAAGCACCGTGAAAAAGAATCCGAGTGTAAAAAACACTGGAATTTCGGATGCATTTGTCCGGGCCAGGATCACGATCTCACCGGAACAGACAGAAGTGACGCTGTTAAACGGCACCTGGAACGGAACTGCTTTTACGGAGAAAGGCAAGGCAGCGGACAGCATTGCGACCGAGAGTACGCTGTATGATCCCGATGGTGACGGAACCGGCTGGTATCAGGGCACGGACGGCTGGTTTTACTACAACAGTCCGGTTGCGCCGGGGCAGAACACGGATAATTTATTTGATGCAGTAAAAATTGGAAATGTGACAAAAAATTTCGATATCACGGTTTATCAGGAGGCAGTGTTTGCCGGAAGTTATGAGGCCGGAGATAAAGTAGGGCTTCCGGTTTTGAAGGGATTTTTTGCAGAAGTAACCAAATAAGTCAGAAAGGCGCAAAAGAAAATGACAAAGAAAATTTGCAATGTATTATCAATGGTGGTATTTCTCGGACTGCTTGTGATCGCAGGCTTTCTGTTTGTCCCGAAAATGCTTGGATATGATGAGTATGCGGTCCTGAGCGGCAGCATGGAACCAGGGATCCCGGTCGGGGCGATTGTCTACGATAAAAATTTTTCTGAGAGTGAGGCGAGGGATGGAGCAGTCGTCACTTATCAGCTTCCGGCGGGAACGCTGGTGACGCACAGGATCATTTCGGTGGATAAGGAGGAACAGACCGTTGTCACGCAGGGAGACGCTAATAATATTGCAGATGCAGCTCCTGTTGCATGGCAGCAGATCATCGGGGTGTATGCATTTCATATCCCGTATCTTGGATATATTTCCATTTATGCAAAGACACCGCTTGGTATTGCGGTGGTGTGCGGTGTTTTGATCGTGCTGATCCTCTTAAACTTCATCCCGGATATTTTAGAGGAGGATAAGAAGAAAAATTTAAATACGGAATGAAGAACAGTTGCTGAAATTTCTGATATATGACCGCCGTGTGACCATTGAGTGATAAAACAGTATCGTAACAAAACGGTTTCTGATAAGGCAGGAACCGCATGTTACAGAATGGAAAGTACATAAGAATGAAAAGATTATCATGAAATGAAAAAGGAGATCAGAAATTATGAAGAAAACAAAATTAGTCACACTGCTTGGAGCGATCAGCCTGATCGGAGCAATTGGCGCAGGCAGCACATTCGCTTACCTGACGAGCACAACCGGAACTGTCACCAACACCTTTACCGTCGGCAATGTAAACTTTGATGATGATCCGCTGACAGGCGGTTTATCCGAGTCAAAAGTGGCAAGAGATGAAAACAGCAATCTGTATGTGGATGCTGATGGCACCGGAGAGTGGACGGTAAAAGAAAATAAGTACGAGGATCTGGTTGCAGGAGAAGTGGTATACAAAGATCCGACCGTACACATGGCAGATGATTCACAGGACGCATGGGTATTTGCGAAAATCGTGAATGAAAACCCGGAACTTACGATCACATATGCTTCTGACTGGGTAGATGTGACAGACGCTTATAAAACAGCACAGAACTTAAATAATATTGACTACAAAGTATATGCAAAAAAAGATGTGATTTCCAAATCCGCTCATTCTACCATCTTTGAAGAAGTAACGGTTGGAAACAATGTGACAGAGAATACCACATTTACCGATATTAAAGTTTCTGCATGTGCAGTTCAGGCAGCCGGCTTTGCAAATTACACAGACGCACTTGCACAGGTTTCTTTCAACTAAATAAAAGGTAAAACATCTGAGCAGACTTTCATAGGGGCTATGAGGTCTGCTCATTTTGTGGTACAATCTAAAACAGTGCAGATAGTTTTTTACGTGCACAGCAGAGTAAAGTGGGAGAGAAACGGGCATGAAACAAAATAAAAGCAGCCGGTCAACGGTTCTTCTTTTTCTTCTTGGTGTGGCGCTGATCGTGGCAGCACTCATTATGCTGGTGCCGGATCTTTTGAATTACAAACAGTCCAACGACACCTATGAGGCATTAAAGGAAAACTATATTTCAGAGAAAGCGGAGAATACGGAAGTGGCAGAGGAGACAGAGGGGGATGATTCGTGGTGGTATACAGATGTGGATGTGAAGCTGGAAGAACTTCAGCAGGTCAATGCGGATATTATCGGCTGGATACGGTTTGATAATCTGGAGCAGCTCAGTTATCTGGTTTTATATTCCGGGGATGATGAGAAGTATCTTCGCACGGATATTTACGGAAATCAGACGATTGCCGGATGTATTTTTATGGAGGGGATGAACACACCGGATTTTCAGGATTACCATACAATCCTGTATGGGCATAACATGAAAAACTTAAGCATGTTTGGCAGCCTGAAAAAATATAAAACAGAGGATTTTTATAAAGATCATCAGTTTTTTACAATCTATACATCAGAGTGTGCGTACCGTTATCAGATTTTTGCCTACTATGATGTGCCGGAAACCGACGAAGTTTACACGGTTGGCTTTGCACCGGATGAGACTTTTCAAAAATTTATTGATAAGATGAAGCAAAAGTCCTATGATGATACAGGAGTGAACGTGACGAAAGACGATCATATTATGACACTGTCGACCTGTTCCACCACGGGAAAACGTTTTGTAGTGCATGCAGTGCGCATCGGGGAACATGCGTTGGAGAAATAGAAAAGAACAACATAAGGAGAAAAACAATGAAAAGACCAGAAGAATTGAGTCATATGCTGACAGAGATGTACAATGATACGAAGGATGGAAAAATTCACTGGAACATCAGTGTGCAGACAACAGAAAATAATGAAGTATCTGAGAAACCGGTCGAAGTGGAGGACGGTGTATCCTGGACGATCGATGAATGTTATGTTTCTTATTACTGTAAATACAAGGGACAGGATTTTCTGATGATCACCTATGAGATGATCAAAACCGCCGGAGATAAGGTGCATACGACCAACATGATCTTCCTCCCACCGCTTGGAATCCGCGTGTTCCAGCTTCCAATGCTGTTGCCATATGCGATTCAGGCGTCCGGTGTGCTGGCAAATCAGATCCACAATTTGTGGGAACTACTGCTTGCGATGAAAAAGGCAGATCCGGAGAGTGTATTTATGGAAGTGTCAGCAGGAAAACTTGTGATCGAGGATGAAAAGTAACCTGTGAGAGGTTTATATCCTATATAACATAAGTTTGTACAAATAGATAATATAAGGAAAAAGATGTTCGTGGCTCTGGTTGTACCACAGAACATCTTTTTTGATGCAAAATCAGGTAAAGTAAGAATATCCTTGTGAACATTTTTGAAGAGTTTTTCCGAAAATCCCCAAAAAAAGGGAAATGATCAGCTAGAAATAATATACAATTTTGTCAAAAAGTATATGAAAATGTAAATAATGTTGAAACTTTATAAAAAAAGTGTTAAAATCATAACAATCACTGGTATGACCAGAATTAATAATTTTATAAGGGAGGAAACAATATGTTAAATCATGGACTGTTGTTTCAGGTTTACGGCGAGGGAGCTGCATGGCAGTTTCTTGGCTGGATTTTAGTTTTTACCTGTCTCGTACTTGCAAATGAATTTGCCAGACGTACAAAAGCCGGCGGAATGTTATGTTTCGTTGTTCTTCCAATTATTCTGACAGTTTACTTTATTGCAATTTACGTTTCAGCAGCAGCGGGGGCTGAATGGGCGCTCAATAACAATACATATGTACATATGACAAGCTGGTTCCACTATGCGAAGTTATATGCAGCTACAGCTGGATGTATTGGTTTTATGATGCTCAAATACAAATGGGGTATTGGAAAAACACAGTGGTTTAAGGCTTTCCCATTTGTCATCGTAGCAATCAACATTTTGATCGCAGTATGCAGCGATTTCGAATCTGCCATCAGAGGTGCACAAGCACTCGCAGAGACAGGAACAAGCTGGTGGTTATCATCTGAAGGCGTATGGTTATATGGTGGATGGTGGAACGTTCTCAACGGTCTTGCAGGTATTATCAATATCTTATGTATGACAGGCTGGTGGGGAATTTACTCATCTAAGAAGAAGGATGATATGCTCTGGCCGGATATGACAATATGGTTTATCGTTGCTTATGATATCTGGAATTTTGAGTATACATACTGTAATCTTCCAACACATACATGGTACTGTGGTGTAGCTCTTCTTCTTGCTCCTACATTTGCGAATGCATTATGGAACAAGGGCGGATGGATTCAGAACAGAGCCATGACACTTGCAACATGGTGTATGTTTGCGCAGGTATTCCCACTTTTCCAGGTAGATGGTATATTTGCAACTCTTCCAGTACTTTACAAGTATACAGGAGCAACAACTGGTATGGAGCTTTCACACTTCACATTAGAGCAGATGAACGCCGCTGGAGCTTATCCAGTTGCACAGGGTGTTATGTCTATACTTGCAGTTGTAGCTAATGTTATCTGTATTGCAGTTATTATTAAGAGAGCTATTGAACAGAAGAAGAATCCTTATAAGAATGAGATATTTGCAGGTACTAAGGACTTTGAAGAGGCTATGGATAGAGCATAACCGTTATTATATGATTAACTTATGATGAATTGATTATAATCGTTAGAAGTTAAGTTTTGAGAGTTTAAAAAAGTAAGAAAACAATTATAACCAATAAAACACAGATTATATGAAATTAAAGAAGCTGTCGGCTGTTGATGTTCTGTAATTATATACAGAATAGTAAAATAGTTCGACAGCTTCTTTATTTATATGGTATACTATATAAAATAGTGTCAGGTTTAAAAGGTCAAAAACTTGCTTGTGCCTGTACAATAAGGTTGTTGAACTTATAACACTGACATCATAAAATAATGGTTAAGGAGAAGTGGTTGTATGATTAAGAAGATTAAAGGAATTAAGATCGAACTTATTATTATTTCAGTTGTTTTGTTTGCACTGGGTCTTTTTCTTGTGATTTTTCCAGAGATTTCGCAACTTGTCATATGTAGAGTTGTTGGTATTGCATTGTGTGTATGGGGAGTGTTAAGACTTATAACTTACTTTAGAATGGCAAAGGAAGAGGTTTTTGGCTCATTTGGACTTGTGCAGGGGATATCTTTATTGGCATTCGGTATATTCTTTGTTATGAAGCCGGAAGTTATTGCTATGTTCTTTGGAACAGTGCTTGCGATTGTTATTATTATTGACGGAATATTAAAGTTACAGTATGGAATTGAATTCTACCGTATGGAAGCTAAGAAATGGTGGATAGAAGCTATTGCGGCAGCACTTATGGTTGTTATGGGTATAATTGCACTTCTTAATCCATTCGGTTCATCAGTGGCGCTTATGATATTTATAGGTGTTGTACTTATGATAGAGGGTGCATCTGACTTAATATCTATTATAAGAATATCAGGAATTATTAAGCGCCTAAAGGATTCTTTATAAAAATATCAGCATGTATAATAAGGCGGAGTAATTCGCTGATATATTGTCAGAAACAGGAGATATCTGCTTCTGACATCATTAATCAAAGGGAGAGTTAACAATATGTCAGAAAAGGTAATCTACGCTGCAATACTTGGAGCAGGAACGGTAGGAATGGGAACTTATAAGTTGTGTGAGGCTATGAGTGATGAGATAAAGCATAAGACAGGAGCAAGACTTGTCATAAAGAAAGTTCTTGTAAGAAATATGGCAAAGAAAAGAGAAGGTATTCCTAAAGAGCTTCTCACAGATGACTGGGCAGAGATAATAACAGATACGCAGATAAGCATTATAGTAGAGCTTATGGGTGGTATTCATCCTGCAAAGGATTATGTGCTTGATGCACTCAAGGCAGGAAAGCAGGTTGTTACAGCTAATAAAGACCTTATAGCAGAGTATGGTGAAGAGGTTGGCAATGCAGCCAATGCGGCAGGTGCTGACCTTCAGTTTGAGGCTGCGGTTGCAGGTGCCATTCCTATTATAAGACCATTAAAGCAGAGCATGACAGGAAACCATATCACTGAGATTATGGGTATTGTCAATGGTACTACTAACTATATCCTTACAAAGATGACAGAGAGCGGCATGGACTATGCAGAGGCACTTGCAAAGGCTACAGAGCTTGGATATGCAGAAGCTGACCCTACAGCTGACGTGGAAGGTTATGATGCCGGAAGAAAGATAGCTATTATGGCATCAATAGCATTTAACTCAAGAGTAACATTTGCAGATGTATATACAGAAGGTATCACTAAGATATCAGCAGATGATATAAAGTATGCAAAAGAATTCGGATATGTCATTAAGCTTCTCGGTGTTGCAAAGAACACAGATGATGGAATAGAGGTAAAGGTGCATCCTATGCTTATTCCTTCTAATCATCCGCTTGCAACTGTCAATGATGCTTTCAATGCAGTATTTGTCCACGGTCTTGCCATGGATGATGCTATGTTTATGGGACGAGGTGCAGGACAGATGCCAACAGCAAGTGCTGTAGTAGGAGATATTATAGATGTGTGCAGAAATATAGTACATGATGCATGTGGAAAGATAGGCTGCTGCTGCTATAAGCATATCAATGTCAAGAATATAGAAGACACAAGCAGCAAGTTCTTCTTAAGACTTGAAGTTGCTGACAAGTCCGGTGTTCTTGCCAATATAGCAAGTGTACTTGGAAACAGCGGTGTAAGTATAGCTCAGGTTGTTCAGAAGAGCAGCAAGGATGGTGTTGCGGAACTTGTTATCATTACAGATGAAGTCAAGGAGAAGCACTTTAATGATGCTATGGCAGTGTTTAAGGGATTATCAGCGGTTAAGAATATTGCCGGTGTTATAAGAGTATATTAGGATATTTCAATGTTAGAGGTATGCGGTCAAAAAGTTGTGGTAAGACTTGTTGACATTGGTTATGGAAAAATATTTTACCGATAATACCGATATAAGAATAAAAAGGCTAAGATAATATATAAGGTGGTTAATAATGGCAGCGAAATATTACGCAGTAAGAAAAGGGCGTAAGCCGGGAATATACAGAACATGGGATGCATGTAAGAGTCAGGTGTTTAAGTGTGAGGGAGCAGAATATAAGAGCTTTACAACAGAAGCAGAGGCACTTGCCTATATGGGTGCAGTCAATGATGTAGTTAAGGAAAGTGACAGCTATGCATATGTGGATGGTTCATTTAATGTGGCTACGGGTGTGTATGGCTTTGGTGGTTTCCTTATGCATAACGGTGAGAAGTATATTCTCAGCGGTTCAGGTGATGACAGTGAGATGGCTTCTATGAGAAATGTTGCCGGAGAGATACTCGGCAGTATGGCAGCCGTTAAGAAAGCCATAGAACTTGGAATAGAAAGTGTTGACGTGTACTTTGATTATATGGGAATAAGGGCATGGGCACTTGGCGAATGGAAGAGAAACAAGAAAGGCACTATAGCCTACTATGACTATATGCAGTCAGTTAAGGATAAGATATCTGTAAATTTTGTTAAGGTTAAGGGACACTCTGGCGTTGAGGGCAACGAGGAGGCGGACAGGCTTGCAAAGCAGGCGGTTGGAATTCTTTAATGTTGCTGTCAGGAGATAATCTGGAAAATGTTACACATTTTCTTGATGCGGCGTGGTGTATCCGATATATAGAATTATAACAGTAATATATTGCTTTAAAATTCAGATAATAATTGACATATACTTTTGATATATGATATAATTCATTCGTGTGAGTCAGTGATATATGATTTCATACAAATATGACCACTTATATCTTTGCCTGTTAAGGGCATAAAGATTAAGTTAAGCCTAACGGACAGGCGGGTCGGTTGCCGGTGTGGTGAACCCACATTATTGTTATTGATTGGGCAGTAAGCCCTGTTTATAAGTTGATTACTTTATAATCTGTGCCAAGCACATCATCTTGTGAAACAGTCAATAAAGAGTGACGCATATTTGTATGTCATAGAATTATCATAATGTTCTATGGGTATATTAGCTGATTTTCTTACTAATAATTGGTATTAATTCTGATTATCTGTCTGTATTCTGTATATAGGTATCAGGCAGAAGAAAGGTCAGATTTAGATTATGACTAGACTATAAAGAGATGGTTGTGTATAATGCACAGCTATCTCTTTTTTTATGCAAACAGTATTCAGGAATAAAGTACATTCTGGATAGGATATTATAAAAGGTATGATATGCACAGATTGTAAGACATACATAATCAGCGGCGATGATATAAATGTAATTTACTTTATGTTTATGCACGGATAGTATTACGGTTCTATCTTGCTAATAATGATATAAATGTAATTTATTTTATGTTTATGTCCAGCACAACATTATATATGCGAATGGAGATAAGAAGATGTTAGATGACCAGACAAGAGCTCCAATATATGAAGCGTTGGAGAGATTAAGACGACAGAGAGTTGTTCCGTTTGATGTTCCGGGACATAAAAGAGGAAGAGGTAATCCGGAATTAGTGAATTTGTTAGGTGAAAAATGTGTTGGAATAGATGTTAATTCCATGAAACCTCTTGATAATCTGTGTCATCCGGTATCGGTTATACGTGACGCAGAGGAACTTGCTGCCAGAGCATTTGGAGCTGATAATGCATTTCTTATGGTAGGAGGTACAACATCGGCAGTTCAGGCGATGATACTGTCCAACTGTAAAAGGGGCGATAAGATAATACTTCCGCGTAATGTACATAAAAGTGCTATCAATGCGCTTGTTCTGTGTGGTGCAGTTCCTGTATATGTTAATCCGGAGGTTAATCCAGAACTTGGAATTTCACTTGGTATGAATCTGGCATCAGTAAGAAAGGCTATAGAGGATAATCCGGATGCGGTTGCGGTACTTGTAAATAATCCTACATATTATGGAATATGTTCAGATATCCGTTCTATTGTCAGGCTTGCACATGAGTATGGCATGAAAGTGCTTGCGGATGAAGCACACGGAACACACCTTTATTTTCAGCCAGACCTTCCAGTATCGGCTATGGAGGCAGGTGCAGATATGGCTGCAGTTTCCATGCATAAGTCAGGTGGTTCACTTACGCAGAGTTCAATACTACTTACTAATAAGGGTGTAAATGCTGACTATGTAAGACAGATAATCAATCTTACACAGACAACAAGTGGTTCATATCTTTTGCTTGCAAGCCTTGATATATCAAGACGTAATCTTGCACTAAGAGGCAGGGAGTCATTTACAAAGGTTATGGAAATGTCTGAGTATGCAAGAAAAGAAATAAATGATATTGGCGGCTATTATGCATATGGCAAAGAGCTTGTGAATGGCACAAGTGTATATGATTATGATGTTACAAAGTTATCCGTTCACACACTCGGTCTTGGTCTTGCAGGAATAGAGGTGTATGACCTGTTAAGGGATGAGTATGATATCCAGATTGAGTTTGGAGATGTCAGTAACATACTTGCATATATATCAATAGGTGACAGATTGCAGGATATTGAAAGACTTGTAGGTGCCCTTGCAGATATAGCAAGAATATATAAGAAAGATAAGACGGGCATGTTAAGCGGGGAATTTATAAGCCCGCTTGTGGCGAAGTCTCCACAGGAAGCATTCTATGCCGATAAGGAGTCACTTCCTATAAAGCAGACAAAAGGAAGAATATCGGGAGAATTTGTTATGTGTTATCCACCTGGAATACCTATTCTTGCACCGGGAGAGATGATAACAGAAGAGATTATTGAGTATATATTATATGTTAAGGAAAAGGGATGTTCTATGCAGGGTACAGAGGACCCGATGGTAGATAACCTGATGGTACTTATGCAGTAGTGATACTATAAGTGGGAAGATTAGAATTTTTTTAATCTGCTCATTGATAGATATATTAAGATATGAGAGGTGACAAGTAATATGGAAATGTGGTTTTCAGAACTGCATACATCTAATGTAAAGCTGTCAATGAGAATTGAGCAGCAATTGTGTTCAGTTGAGAGTGACTGTCAGAGAATAGATGTGCTTGTATCAGATGAATTTGGAAAGTTTCTGGCACTTGATGGTGAGATATTATTCTCTGAAAAAGACGAATTTATATATGATGAGATGGTGACACATGTACCTATGGCGGTTCATCCGGATGTTAAGAATGTCCTTATTATAGGTGGAGCTGACGGTGGTGTTGCCAAAGAACTTATCAATTATAAGACTATTGAAAGAATAGATGTAGTTGAGCCGGATGAAACACTTGCAGAGGTCTGTCGTGAGTATTTTCCGGAGCTCACATGCGGGCTTGATGATGAAAGAGTCAATGTATACATACAGGACGGACTTCGTTTTCTTAGAAGCAAGACAGATGAATATGACCTTATAATAAATGATGCTACAGACCCGTTTGGATATACAGAAGGATTATTTACAAAAGAATTCTATGGAAGCTGTTATAAGGCGCTCAAAGAGGATGGAATTATGGTGTATCAGCACGGAAGTCCATTCTATTCAGAGGATAAGGAAGAATGTGTAAAAATGCATAGAAAGGCTTATCAGGCATTTCCAGTAAGCCGTGTATATCAGGCACATATTCCAACCTGTTCGTCAGGTTACTGGCTTTTTGGTTTCGCATCAAAGAAGTATCATCCGATACTCGACTTTAAGCCCGATGAATGGAAAAAGCTTGGAATACCGACAAAGTATTATACAACAAACCTTCATAAAGGTGCATTTATGCTTCCTAAGTATGTTGAGGATATGCTTGAGGAAGAGGAACGTTAGAAAGATATATTTTGCGTAATATAAGGAGGATAAGAATTATGAGCAGATTATTAATAATTGGATGTGGTGGTGTAGCAGGTGTGGCTATTCACAAGTGCTGTCAGAACAGTGATGTATTTACAGAAATATGTATAGCAAGCAGAACTAAGAGCAAATGTGATGCACTTAAGGAAAAGCTTGAAAGTAAAACAAAGACAGTTATAACAACAGCACAGGTTGATGCAGATAATGTGGAGGAACTTACAGCGCTTATAGAAAGTTATAAGCCGGAGGCAGTTCTTAATCTTGCACTTCCATATCAGGATTTAACAATAATGGATGCCTGCCTTAAAACAGGTGTTGATTATATAGACACAGCTAATTATGAGGCTGAGGATACAGAGGATAAGGAATGGAGAGCGATATACGAAAAGAGATGTAAGGAAGAAGGATTTTCAGCTTACTTTGATTATTCATGGCAGTGGAATTACAGAAAGAAGTTCGAGGACGCAGGCATAATGGCACTTCTTGGAACAGGCTTTGACCCGGGAGTTACAAGCGTATTCAGTGCATATGCACTCAAGCATTACTTTGATGAGATAGAAACAATAGACATACTTGATTGTAATGGTGGAGACCACGGATATCCATTTGCAACTAACTTTAATCCTGAGATTAACTTAAGGGAAGTATCAGCGCCGGGTTCTTACTGGGAAAATGGACACTGGGTGGAAGTGCCTGCTATGTCTATTAAGAGAGAGTACGATTTTCCTGAGGTTGGCATGAAGGATATGTACCTTCTTCACCATGAAGAGATAGAGTCGCTTGCAAAGAATATACCGGGAGTTAAAAGAATAAGATTTTTTATGACATTTGGCCAGAGCTATCTTACGCATATGAAATGTCTTGAAAATGTGGGAATGTTAAGGACTGACCCTGTAAAGGTAGGAGATGTTGAGGTTGTACCTATACAGCTCCTTAAAGAGCTTCTTCCAGACCCTGCAAGCCTTGGTCCAAGAACTGTTGGCAAGACTAATATAGGATGTATATTTACAGGTAAAAAGGATGGTAAGGAAAAGACAATATACATATATAATGTATGTGACCATCAGGAATGTTACAGAGAAGTTGAGTCGCAGGCGATATCATATACAACAGGTGTTCCAGCCATGATAGGTGCCATGATGGTTGTCACAGGACAGTGGAACAAGCCGGGTGTATACAATGTGGAGGAATTTGACCCGGATCCATATATGGAGGCACTTAATAAGTGGGGACTTCCATGGGTGGTTGATGAAAATCCTGTGCTTGTCGATTAATTATATCTGTTGAAGAAGCATGATAATAATTACAAATGTATTAGATTATAAAATATAGCGCTGCTATACATTGACGTATGTATGACAGCGCTAATATATAGGAGAGTAAATTGAATACAGAAGTATTTAAAAATATAAAAACACCATCATATGTTATTGATGAAGGCCAGCTTATTCATAATCTTAGTATTCTTAAGAAAGTAGAAAATGCTACAGGATGTCATATACTTCTTGCGCAGAAAGCATTTTCAGGATATGCGCTGTATCCGCTTATAGGCCAGTATATAAGCGGAACGACAGCAAGCGGACTGTATGAGGCAAGGCTTGGCAGGGAAGAGATGAATAAGGAAAACCATGTATATGCGCCGGCATATAAACAGGAGGATATGGACGAGCTTGTTAAGATATGCGACCACATCATATTTAATTCAGTAAGCCAGCTTGTAAAATATAAAGATAAGTGTATTGATGCCGGAGTAAGTATTGGTATAAGAATTAATCCTGAGGTGTCAACGCAGAAAGAACATGCAATATATGACCCTTGTGCGGCAGGTTCAAGACTTGGTGTAACGCTTGCTGCACTTGAAAAGGGGCTTATGGAAGATGAACATCTGCTTGACGGTGTTGACGGATTACATTTTCATACACTTTGTGAACAGAATTCCGATGACCTTAAGATAACGCTTGATGGTGTATGTCAGAAGTTTGGAAAATATATGCATAATTGTAAGTGGATAAATATGGGTGGAGGACATCATATAACAAGGGATGATTATGATGTGGAGCTTCTTATTGCCTGTATTAAGTATGTGCAGGATACATATAAAGTGGACGTATATCTTGAACCGGGTGAGGCTGTGGCACTTAATGCCGGTTATCTTGTAACAGAGGTGCTTGATAAGGTTGACAATGGCATAGAAACGCTTATTCTTGATGCATCTGCTGCATGTCATATGCCGGATGTACTGGAAATGCCATACACACCTCCTTTATATGGTGCTAAGATTGTATCACAGGACGAGCAGGAAAAAAATTCTGACCGTAAGTATGTATACAGACTTTCTTCATATACATGCCTTGCCGGAGATGTCATAGGCGATTATGCATTTGAACATGAGATAAATATAGGTGACAGACTAATATTTATGGATATGGCTATATATTCGATGGTTAAAAATAATACATTTAATGGAATTCCACTTCCATCAATATCACTGTTAAAAGATGGTAGGGTAGAGCTTATAAAGAGCTTTGGCTATGAAGATTTTAAGGGAAGATTATCATAGGAAGAGGAGATATTAAAGTATATGGGTATTATTAATTCAACTCCGTTAAAAGACGGTTATTATATGCCGGCAGAATATGAAAAACATAGTGGAACTATTATGATATGGCCGGTAAGACCGGGTTCATGGCCGGGCAGAGGAGCTGCTGCCAAGAGAGTGTTTAAGGAAATAGCAGAACATATTGCGCAGTCGGAAAACATGTATATGCTTGTTGACAGTGGGCATATGAAAGAAGCGGAACAGATGTTAGACAGCAGGATTAAGCTTATTAATATAGATACAGATGATGCATGGGCAAGAGATATGTGTCCTACGTTTGTAAAAAATGTGTCTGGTGATGTCCGTGGCGTAAGCTGGAGCTTTAATGCGTGGGGCGGTGAATATGACGGATTATATATGGACTGGGAAAATGATGATAAGGCAGCAGGGATATTCTGTGATAAGGCGGGGATTGATTATTATGATGCTTCGCCTTTTGTACTTGAAGGCGGTTCGATACACAGTGATGGTGAAGGCACGGTTATTGTAACTGAGAGATGTCTTTTAAGTAAGGGAAGAAACCCTGAACTTGGTAAGGCACAGATAGAGGACAGGCTTAAACAATATCTTGGTGCTAAAAAAGTTATATGGCTTCCTTATGGCATATATAATGACGAAACGAATGAACATGTTGATAATGTGTGCGCATTTACATCACCAGCCAATGTAGTGCTTGCATGGACAGATAATGTCAACGATCCGCAGTACGAAATGTCACTTGCCGACATGAAAGTTCTTGAAAGTGAAACAGATGCAAAGGGAAGGAAGATAAATGTGCATAAGTTATATATTCCCGATGTACCTGTGTGTGTAACAGAGAAAGACTTAGAAGGATATGTGTTTGCAGAGGGCGAAGATAACAGGGAAGCAGGAGAAAGACTTGCTGCAAGTTATGCCAACTTTTATATAGCTAATGGTATAGTACTGGTGCCACAGTTCAATGATGAAAAGGATAAAGCAGCTATAGAACTTTTATCAAAGCTTATGCCTGACAGGAAGGTTATTGGAATATATGCAAGGAACATAATCGTTGGTGGAGGAAATATACACTGTATAACACAACAGATACCGGCAGGTGTGACAGATTGGTAGAAATGAGGAAATAGTGTGAAAAATAGATTTTTCACATGCGGGATTTGTGTCTGCGCGCACTTGACACAAACTCGTTATGCGCAAAAAACGTG
>ERZ773114.1961-NODE-1961-length-20413-cov-4.041360_pt1 | contig 20413 bp, 13 predicted proteins | sample MGYA00580564_ERZ773114 | MGnify/ENA primary metagenome ERZ773114 (study PRJEB29015, sample SAMEA2737836) | human gut metagenome | biome: human gut; feature: human-associated habitat; material: faeces | place: China | collected 2012 ... | reverse complement strand
GCTGTAATCTGGCATAATATAGTCTTTGGCGCACAGTTTGACAGCAAGTGTCAAACTTGCGAGTGAACAGTAACATGACTAATACAGATACAAAAGGTATAGACAGACGCAAAATTGACGGAAAAATTGGTGTATGCTATAATTCATGGTAAGAGAATATGCGCAAAGCGTGCATTCTATTATCTATGGTAATAAGGTTGCATTAGTCGTAATGGAGAGTGAATGCAATGGAAAATGGATTAAAAGAATTGCAGCAACGTTTAGTTGAAATGCTGTCGTCTTTTCAGAAATTTACACAACAGAATGGAATGATTTTTTTTCTGGTAGGCGGAAGTGCGTTAGGTGCAGTCAGACATCAGGGATTTATACCATGGGACGACGACGTGGATATTGCAATGATGCGGGAAGATTTCGAAAAAATGGAATACCTGATGAGTCTGCAGCATGACCGGCTGGGTGAATTTATATATTCACCGGTCGAGAAGCATATGATACCGGATGCGCCAATTGGTTATTTATATGATACCTTGCATGCAGATGCCGGATATGAAAATACGGCAAAAATAGACATACATCCGATTGATGGTGTTCCAAAATCGGGAGTATTAAAGAAGGTTCAGAAGTGGACATCACTTATTTATTATTTGTCAGAATATCGTCTTCCAGTTAAAAATAAAGGAAAAGCAATCCGGAATATTTCAAAGGTAATTCTTAAAATAACTCCCGGTTTTATATTCCGGTTTTATATGAGAGTGTGTAAAAAGATCATGACATCATGGAGAACTTCGGATAGTGAGTATATCTGTAGCTTATTTGGGGTTGCCGGGTATGAGAGGGAAGTGATGCCGAAAAGTTATCTGCTTCCATTAAAAGAGGCTGATTTTGAGAATAAAGTTTTTATGATACCGGGAAATTATGATCCGTATTTGAAAAGGCTGTATGGAGATTATAAGAAAATGCCTCCTGAGATGGAGCAGCATCCCAGACATAAGATACATGAGCTATATAAAAAATAACCGGGTGGTGTAAAGAAAATCGTGCAGGCAATCAAAAAAAAGTTAAAACGAATAATAAAGTTATTTATAACATATAAAATCGAAAATGATACCAGAGTATATCAGTTAAAGTACACACCGTTTACTGTTAAAAAATCATTAATAAAAAAAACATTTCAACAATATGGTAATACTTCCATAAACACAAAAAAGATTATATTTGATAATTATATGGGACATGGATACGGATGCAATTGTAAGTATGTGACGGAAGAATTAATACGTCGCGGAACGGATTTTGATTTAGTTTGGATTGTGAAAGATGCAAATGCACATAAAGGGGAATTTCCCCCCAAGGTGAGGCTGGTTGAATATGGATCTAAAGAAGCTATGTTTGAATATTATACAGCGGCTGTATGGGTATGTAATTATCATTTGATTCATTATTGGAATCAGGGACTGGTAAAAAGATTTGGACAGTATTATATTCAGATGTGGCATGGATCATTTGGAATAAAAAAGATCGAAAAAAACTGTGATTGTTTAACCAATAGTCAAAGTTGGACATATCTTGCCAAAAAAAATTCGCAGAATACCGATTTTTGGATTTCGAATAGTTTTTTCGAAGATGAAGTATATCAGAATGCTTTTTGGTCGGTAAAAAATATTTTGAAATTAGGTCATCCCAGAAATGATATCTTTTTTAAGGATGGACAGGATCTTGTGGAGAAAAAAGTGCGCAAGAGTTTATCAATTGATGGAAAAGATAAAATTTTGCTATATGTGCCGACTTTCCGAGAAAAGCTTGATTTTCCTAATTATAAACTGGATATTGAAAAATTAAAAAAAGCTTTGGAAAAGAAAACAGACCAATCCTGGAAAATTGTTGTAAGACTGCATCCAAGGATGCAGAATTCGTTGGAAAAGGTTTGTATAGATGAAAAAAAACAGATTGTGAAAGCAGATGATTATCCTGATATTCAGGAGTTATTAGCAGCAGCACAAGTGGTGATCACAGATTACTCCAGTTGTATTTTTGATTTTTTATTAACAGTAAGACCTGGCTTTTTATTTGTGCCTGATTTAGAACATTATGATCAGGAACGAGGGTTTTATTATAAATTGGAAGAAACTCCTTTTCCAATCGCACATACAAATGAAGAACTTATTCATAATATAGAAAATTTTAATCAGGAAAAATATAGCATGCAGGTGGAAGATTTCTTAAAGAAAAAAGGATCGGTGGAAGATGGAGAAGCATCTGTACGTGTATGCAACTTAATAGAAAGTATAGTGTCAGAAAAGGAAATTAGAGGATGAGTATTAATAAGAAACATGTGAAGACATTTTGGAATCGTCGATTTCTGTTATATGAGCTGGTAAAAAAGGGAATTAAATTAAAATATCGTCGTTCGTATCTTGGTATTTTATGGTCTATGTTAGAACCGATATTAACCACAATTGTATTAACAATTGTATTTGGAACGTTGTTTGGAAATAATGATAAGGAATTTCCATTATATATCTTATGTGGAAGGCTGGTATATTCTTTTTTTGCAACGGGAACTAAAACAGCATCCAAATCTATCAGGTTAAATGCAGCGATGATAAAAAAGGTATACATTCCGAAATATTTATATCCGCTATCCTGTGTATTATATAATTATGTGATTTTTGCTATTTCGTTAATTGTAATGGTTCCGTTGGCGGTATATTGTAATGTAACTGTGACATGGCATATCATTGAGGCAATTATCCCACTGTTACTTCTTTTTATTTTAACATTTGGAGTTGGAATGATATTGACAACGATCAATGTATTCTTTCGGGATATGGAATATATATGGGAAGTGCTTTTAATGCTTATTATGTATTCAAGTGCAATTTTTTATTATCCGGAACGTTTAATGAACAGCGGGTATGCGTGGATTTTAAAATGGAATCCGTTGTATTGTATGATCCAGAGTTTTCGTAATGCAATGTTTGGGGAAGCTATGGACATGGGGTTGACGGCATATGCAGCAGTATGTTCTATTGTAGTGTTGATTTTAGGTGTGATTTGTTTTTATAAAAAACAGGATGATTTTATTTTGCAGATATAGAGGTTAAGATGGCAAAGGAATTATTACGTGTAGAACACATAGGAATGAAATTTAATCTAAGTAAAGAACGAGTGAATGATTTTCGTGAATATGTAATAAGAATGCTCAAAGGTAAAAAGTTAGAGAAGGATGAGTTTTGGGCACTTAAAGATATTAATTTTAGTATTCATGAAGGAGAACGAATAGGAATTCTTGGACTAAATGGAGCAGGAAAAAGTACGTTACTCAAAGTGGTTGCAGGAGTATTTAAACCCACAGAGGGCAGAGTAATAAGAAATGGAAAAATAGTACCATTATTAGAGCTTGGAGCAGGATTTGATAAGAACTATACAGGCCGGGAAAATATATTTTTATATGGAGCAGTGCTTGGATATGGTCGTCAATACATGGAAGAAAAATATGATCAGATTGTAGAGTTTTCCGGATTAGAGGATTTTATGGATGTACCTATTAAAAACTATTCATCAGGTATGAAATCAAAGTTGGGATTTGCAATCGCAACGATAGCTGAACCGGAAATTTTAATTTTAGATGAAGTACTTTCTGTAGGAGATGGTAAGTTCAGAAAGAAGAGTGAAAAGAAAATCCTTGATATGATGCAGGATGGTACGGCGGTTTTATTTGTGTCACATTCACTTGCACAGGTAAAACGTATCTGCAATAAAGCTATGATCCTTGAAGGGGGAAAAATGATTGCTTTTGGGGATGTAGATGAAGTGGCACAGGTTTATGCAGAAATGACGGGTGAACTGGATGAGTTAACAGTGGGTCAGAAAAATCTTGTGAAAAAAAAGAATAAAAAAAAGAAAACAGAAAAAATCAAACAGGAAGATAAAAGGGAGGTTATGGAAGAATCATGAATATAGCGATTGTTTTTGCTGGTGGAAGCGGAGTCAGAATGGGAGCCGGTGTCCCGAAACAGTTTTTGGAAATAAATGGGAAACCGATTATTGTTCATACACTTCAACTTTTTCAGTGCCATGATATGATTGATAAAATATATATTTCAGTACTTGCTGATTATATCCCTTATATGAAAGAATTGGTAGATGAATACCGTTTGAATAAGGTGGCAGATGTTATTCCAGGTGGAGAGACTGCACAGGATTCGATTTATAATGCGTTAAAAAAAGCAGAAAGTGAAAATGCAGAGGATTCTATCGTACTATTGCATGATGGTGTACGCCCATTTGTATCTTATGAAGTGATCAGTAATAATATTCGCTCTGTACAGGAAAAAGGCAATGCAATTACCTGTACTCCTTGTTTTGAAACAATCATGATCAGTAAGGATGGGAGTCACGTCGACTCTGTTCCATATCGTAAGGAAACGTTTGCAGCGCAGGCACCACAGAGCTTTTACTTAAAAGATATTATTGCTGCACATGATGCAGTTAGAAGTACACCTACAAAATATGAAAATATGGTTGATGCGTGTACGATTATTCGCAGCCAGGGGATTGAAGCACATATGGTGGAAGGAAACAGAGGCAATATTAAAGTTACGACACCGGAAGATGTGTATACGTTTCGTGCATTGTTACAGTACAAAGAGAATGAACAGGCATTTGGACTGGGTATTACAAATCGTATAGGAAATGGAAGAAAGCCTTTATAGAAAAGGTAAGTATAAACATATGGAGAATGGAGAAGTTGAAATGAACGAGTGCATGGAAAATGAAATTATGCAGCAAGATCTGGAGATGCTTGTAGATAGTGATCTGCCAATTACAGCATTAGAGGGTAAGTCGGTACTTGTGACAGGTGCGACAGGATTGATTGGTTCGCAGATGGTATATTTGCTTGCATGTTATAACCGAATGCGTAACCTTCAGATTCATATTATTGCTATGGTGCGTAATGAAGAAAAAGGGAAAAAGATGTTTTCGCATCTGATTGGGCGTGGGGATGTTGAATTGCTTGTTGGTGATATAAATAGACCAGTGGTATATTCGGATTCTGTAGATTACATTATACACGGAGCCAGTGCAACCAGTTCAAAATATTTTGTGTCTAATCCTGTTGAAACAATTTATACGGCATTGGATGGAACGTCAAATATCTTAAAGTTTGCTACAGAAAAAAAGATAAATGGGATGGTGTATCTGTCATCTTTGGAGGTATATGGAACACCGGAGAAAGATGCAGATCTGATTACAGAAAATGATTATGGATATATTGAACCGCTCAGTGTAAGAAGCAGCTATTCCGAAGGAAAACGTATGGTAGAGTGTTTGTGTGCATCTTATGCACACGAATATAGTGTACCGGTTAAGATTGCCAGACTTTCTCAGACCTTTGGACCGGGAGTTGCATACGAAGATGGAAGGGTGTTTGCGGAATTTGCACGCTGTGCATTGGAACAGCGGGATATTGTACTGCATACGCAGGGACATACGGTAAGAAGTTATTGTTACACAAAAGATGCACTTTCTGCATTATTATACATTTTAATTTCCGGTAAAGCAGGGGAAGCATATAATGTTACGAATATGGATACTGCGGTGTCGATTAAGGAAATGGCAGAATTGGTCTGTGAGACAATTGGAAGTGGAAAAATCAAAACTGTGATCGATATTCCTGAGGATTTAGCCTCTTTCGGATATAATCCGGAAATGATAATCCGATTGGATAGTAAAAAATTAATGCAGCTTGGCTGGAAAGCAACAATTGGATTAGAAGAGATGTTTGAGCGTTTGATAAAGGGAATGAAGAAATAATTTGAAAGGAGATCTACAATATGAAATTTGGTGTAGTGATTCACAAACCGACAATGAATTTGGGGGATGATATTCAGACCTATGCAGCAGCTAAATTATTGCCTCATGTTGATTATCAGATAGATAGAGAATATATTAGTGATTTTAAAAGTGAAAATGATGAACCGGTAGCTGTTATCATGAATGCATGGTGGATGTGGAAAAAATGGAACTGGCCGCCTGCAGACTGTATTATCCCCAAATTACTGAGCATGCATATTAATAATTATGGGGTTGCAAGAAAATCATCTCCAATTTATGCCGAATGGGCGCAGGGATGTGGAGGAGAGTTTTTTAAGAAGTATGGTCCGGTGGGATGCAGAGATATGGCATCGCTTGATTTTTTTAAAGAACAGGGTATAGATTGCTATTTTAGCGGATGTCTTACATTAACAATTCCGAAACAGGAGAAAACGGAAGATGCGGGAACATATGTCTGTTTGGTTGATTTAAACGATAAGATCAGAGCGAAAGCAATGGAATATCTGAAAGATACAGGACTAGAAATTCGGGTTATAAGTCATAATTGTGATTATAGAAAATCGAACGCAACATTTGAAGAGAGAATGGCAAAAGCAGAGGAGATACTTACTTTATATCAAAATGCTAAATTTGTTATTACGCGAAGGCTGCATGTAACATTGCCTTGTCTTGCACTAGAGACCCCCGTTTTGTCAATCGTTGATCTCAAGGATGCGGAAGGAAATGGGACACGCTGGGGATGTTATATGGATACGGTTCGTTGTATTGATAATGAAGATTTCTTATCTGGTAATTTTGAGTATGATTTCAATAATCCGCCAGAAAATAAAAAAGGATATCTTGCTTTACGCGAAAAGCTGATTCAGGATGTACAGGATTTTGTTGCCGAGTATGAGAATTGTGATCTGCCATTAGAACAGGTGCGGAAGACTACCTATACACCGTTGGAGCGTTTAGAGTGGCAGAATAACATGAAAACAGAAGTGTTAGAGAAGTGGTTAAAGAAAAGCAGAAAACTTCTGGATGATAAAAAATTATTTGAAAAAAAATATAAGGATACATTAAAAAACCTGAGAAAGTACAAAAAATATGTAGATGAATTACAAAGTCAGGGAATTATTAGTGAAATTAAGCTTCCTGATGTGGAGGATACACCGAAATCAGAGCAGCAATTGCAGCGAGATGCTTTCAAAAATAAAATTTGGAAGAAAATTAAAAAAATGTTTTGATTATAAAAAGCAGATGGTTTATTTGAAAGATTCAAATGCCATCTGCTTTTGTTATGATAGTGTAGTTGTATTATAAAAATTGGTTATTTGATCTTGATGGATACAATCTTACTATCTAGTCCATAAACTGTAGTTTTTCCTATTGTAGTGTATGGAACAATTTTATAGTAATAAGTAGACTTCCTCTTTAATTTAGAATCTTTATAGGTAATGGTTTTATTCTTTTTTATCGTAGAAATTTTTGTATAGCTGCCATTTTTGGAGGCTGAACGATAAACAACATAGCCGGAAGCTGATGAAAGTTTTTTCCAATTTAATGTAGCTGTTTTTGCTGACTTTGATTTTCCGGAAAGTGATTTTACAGTTAATGTCTTAACATAACTGGAATTAACTTTTACATTATTATAAGTATTCTTTTTGAAAGTATTCGGATAAACAGTCCCCTTTACTTTGGAAGAAAGAATAATCGCCCTACTACAGGAAGAGATTGTATTGCTGCTAAGAATAAGTTTACCTGAGTCAGCACGGATACCATCAATTTTTTTTGAATTGCCTGTTATGATATTTTTCTTCAACGTAATTGCGTAGGAGGTAGAGGCAGGGTTGCAATAAATAGGGTAAGCCTTGCATTTTTTTATTGTATTTCCACTGATCGTCATTTTGCACTTTACAGAGTTGATCGCAATTCCTTTATCTTTTCCAGAGGTAATGGTATTGTCGGATATTGTACCTGTTTTGCTTTTGGTAAAGATAAAAATACCTGTATTGGCAGGTTTGCTGATTGAGTTGCCAGAGATAGTTGTTGCAGTACTCTTTTCGGCACAGATGCCATACTTACCAGGTGAGGTAATTTGATTATTCGCAATGGTAGAAACTTTGCTGTTGTTATATACATGTACACCAGTAATAGCAGGTGCTTGTATCGTATTGGCTTTTATGGTTTTGGCAGTAGCACAATCGATAAATACACCATGTTTTCCAGAAGCATTAATGGTATTACTGGAAAGTTTATTTACTGTACATTTGTTATGCAAAAATACACTGTTTGTTTTTGCAGAAGAAAGCGTATTTTTACTTATTTTAGTGACTGTGCTTCCGTCAATGTTAATGTTGACATTTCCGGCAGAAATATTGTTGTCTGTGATTAAGTCAACATTAGAATTATTATAAATAAATATTCCGTTGATACCAGGCTTGTTAACCGTATTTGAAGAAATATTCGTAGCACTGGCATTTTCTATCATAATAGCATTGTTAGTTGGTGTAGTTACTGTATTCCCTGAAATGGATTTTGCAGAGGATTTTTCAAATATATGTATGCCGGAAAGGGGCTTATTGATTGTATTATTGTCAATGATTCCATTGGTAGAGGATTCGCGTAACTGTATGCCATAGAAGGTATTTTTAGGCTTTGAAACCTGAGAATAAGTTATTGTATTTCCAGTTATTGTTGAGTTCCTGGCGTCTTGCAGACGGATTCCATGTCCATCCGTATTGATCGTATTATCGGAGATGGTTATGCCGCTGATAAAATAATTACCTGCAGGAATTGTATCTCCAGAGCCGGTAGTGGCAGAACCTAGATTTAAACCACTGACAAAAATAGCGGTATTTTCGTAATCTTCATAAGGGTCATTACCTGAAGCTGCAATTGTATTATTGCTGATAACCATTTTTTGATTGTTCACAGGAGTTTGATATGTAACCGGGGTTGATGATGGAATATGTCCTTCTTTTACTGCTGTGGAAGCAAGAAAAGTACCACTTTCACGAACGGAATATATCATGATACCTTGCGGAGTATCAGTTATGGTATTGCCTGTAATAGTACAGTTGATGTAATTCATTGCCTGTATAGCTAGACTCTTAAGACTGGTAAATGTATTGTTGGAAATTTCTATCGTGTCTACTGGATTGTTTAGTATTGCAGTGTGACTACCAATACCACGTGGAACATTTTTAAAGGAGCAACCGGTAATTTTTACATTCTTTAAAGGAAGATCTTCAGATAGATAACCGGACAAGTGAGATTCTAGTAAAATATCAAGCTGAATGGCTTCATAGGTATAGGGTTTGGCACTTGTCGATAATGCCTGATCGGCAAAATTACAATTTTGAATTGTGATACCGTTATTGCCAGCAATCTCCATAAGGTGAGAATTGGAACAATTTTTCAATGTGGCATTCATCAGAGTAATGTTCTGTGTATGACAGATCTTGATGGCGGTATTGCTATTGCCATTTTCGTTCCAGATACCGCCATCAATGGTAATATTTTGGTAATAATAACCTGAATGTGTATCATTACTGTCGCCTACTTTTATCATGTTGTAATTGCTTCCCTTGTTTTGAGTAAGGGTAACACCTGTCAGGCAAAGATAAGTGTTGCTGTAAATACGAAGTCCTTGTGTGAGAGAATATTTTCCGGGATCTACAAAAACTTTGTATGGTAAGTCTGTTGTTGCATTTTCCTGAGCTTCATCTAGTGCAGATTGTATAGCGGCATATGCACTGGTGGAAGAAATTTCACTTTTGGTTACATTAATAACATAATACCCATTGGAAACAGCTCCTTTGGGAGTATCAAATTGTTCGGAAATTTCAGTATCTTCCGTTAATTCGATAATTTCGAAATTATCATTGTTCTCTGATTCTTCGATAGTTTCTGATGATTCAGTAGTTTCTGATGATTCAGTAGTTTCTGATGATTCAGTAGTTTCTAATGATTCAGTAGTTTCTGATGATTCAGTAGTTTCTGATGATTCGGTCATTTCCGACACTTCAGTTGTTTTCAATTCCTCGGATTTTTTGAACATTTCAGATACTGTATCCGCAATAGAATCGATATCTTGAATATTCGGTGATGCATATGATGATGAAGTGGATGACAGTAATAAAGCTGTACCCAGAATACAACTGCATACTGTCTTAAAAAAACATTTCTTTTTCATAAATATACCTCCATAAATAATATTATAGTGCTAGTGTACCACCTGAGGTACTATGTGACAAGATAATCACGGGAGTTTGACAGTTGAATATCTAAAAAAGTTATCGCAGGTCGCATAAAATCTGCATTTTTTATGTCAAATTTTTCGCTTTAATATGTACTTATTTGTAATAGTTTTGTATACTTAAAAGAAAAAGGATTTTGTGTTATGTATATTGCAGTTACAGGTAGTAAAAATAATAAAGATGTTTACATTTATCAATCATTCCGAAAAAAAGACGGAAAATCATCCTCTCGTATTTATAAGAAGCTTGGAAAATACAACACCTTGTTGGAACAGTTTGATGGTGATAATGAAAAACTTATGGCTTGGGCGAAAAGCGAAGCTGCCAAAGAAACCGAACTTTACAATGAACGCACCGGGAAAGTTACGGTTGAATTCTCTCAAGCTGCCTGCATTCCTATGAACGAGACACGTTCTTTTCATGCCGGTTATCTATTTCTTCAACAATTATGTACGGAGCTACGCCTTGATAACATCTGCCGTGTGATTAAAGGGCGCCATAAATTTAAGTATGATCTTCATGCGATTCTGACTGATCTCGTTTACGCAAGTGTTCTCTCTCCTTCAAGCAAGCTCAGCAGTTATAATTTTTGCAAAACGATTCTTGAACCACCAAAGTATGAGATTCAGGATGTTTACAGAGCTTTATCTGTAATCGCGGAAGAGTCGGATTTTATCCAAAGTGAACTATACAAAAATTCAAACTTCATCCATCCAAGAAATCAGAAGATACTTTACTATGACTGTACGAATTATTACTTTGAGATTGAGGAAGAAAGCGGTTTGAATCACTATGGAAAAGGCAAGGAGAACCGTCCAAATCCGATTGTTGGTATGGGGCTGTTTATGGATGCTGATGGCATTCCACTTGCATTTGATGTTTTTCCAGGTAACCAAAACGAGCAGACAACGCTTAAGCCTCTGGAGAAGAAAATCATAAAAGATTTTAACTGTAGTGAATTTATTTTCTGTTCAGATGCCGGTCTTGGAAGTGCAAATAACCGAGCGTTTAACAGCATCGGGAATCGGGCTTATGTCATCACGCATTCCCTTAAAAAGATGAAGCAGGAAGACCGTGATATTGCCCTGAATCCAACACAGTTCAGAAAAGCTGGTTCGACAGATTTTATAGATATCAGGACTTTGGACGAAACTGATGATGAAGTTTTTAACTCCATTTACTACAAGGAAGTCCCTGTTGTTACCGGAGATTTGAATGAGACACTGATCGTTACATACTCACCGAAATATAAAGCTTATCAGCAAAGAATACGGTCACGTCAAATCGAGCGTGCAGAGATGATTATCAACTCTCCTTGCAAAAAACAAAAGGGCAAAAATCAAAATGATCCAATGCGTTTTGTGAAAAATACTGCCGTAACAAACGATGGTGAGATTGCAGAAAAGAAAGTATATGAGATTGACGAGGAACAGATAGCCAAGGAAGAACTTTTCGATGGTTTCTACGCGGTTATGACAAATCTGGAGGGAAATATCGAGGAAATCATAAAGATTAACAAGCAGCGCTGGGAAATTGAAGAAAACTTCAGAATCATGAAAACAGAATTCGAAGCCAGACCTGTTTATGTCAGAAGAGATGACCGTATCAAGGCACATTTCATGACCTGTTACATCAGCCTTCTTCTCTACCGTCTGTTAGAAAAGAAAATAGGAAACAGCTATACAACAGAGCAGATCATAGAGACTCTGCGATCCATGAAAATGACACTGTTAAATACCGCTAATGGCTACGTTCCATCCTACACCCGAACTGAAATAACAGACTCTTTACACAAAACTTTTGGTTTTCGGACAGACTATGAATTTATAAAAAAATCTACGATGCGAAGCATCATCAAGCAAACAAAAGAAATAGATTTACCATAGTGTAAAAAATATAGCACAATAACACATATCACTGAGAAACAAAAAACGGCTGTAAGCCTTGATTTTACTGGCTTTACGACCGCTTTTTTTGCTTTTCAACTGTCAAAGATGGGGAATGGAATGTAAAATGTGCGGGGAGGAATAAATATTGTAATTTGGATGGAAATCCGATATACTAAGTCAGGGGATAGCAAAGAATCAAAAGGATATTTTTAGTTATCCGTTATATTGGAGAAATCATGGAAAGAATAGCAGCAAGCGGAATACAGGCGTTACAGATTTTGCTTGAAAATAACGGCATTATTTTGGAATTGCATTTGAGGGGAAAAGGTACAGATTGAAGGAATAACTTGAGGGATAGAAAATGAAAAACTACAAAAATGAAAAAAGCCTGTTTGTTGCGCTGCTTGGATGTACAATATGTCTGATGTTTACCTTGATGTATTTGGGAGGATTTAAAAGTCTGACGTATTTTCTTGGATCAGAAGCAATATATGATTTTCCAGAAACCGATATGATAAAAAATGCAAAAGGATGGGAATATCATGAAGAAGAAAATGGATATTATATTGTCAAGAATAATGCGGTTAATAAATATCGTGTAGATCGCTATGTCAGGACATGGAAATATTTATATTTGACAATTAGCAATTGTTCAGTGTCAGAAGTACACGCAATATTAGAATATTACGATAAAGAAAAAAATATATTAAAAGAACAGCCCATTGTAATTTACAATGGAGAAAATGAGATAGAGCTTGATGAAACTATAGAGATATATCGCATAGGCATACGTATTCGTGATGCGAAAGGTATCTTTTTTTCTATGGATTCAATGGAGATACGAAGTGAAAAGGCTGGATTTTCGTGGCAGAAGTTTTATGAATGTATGGGAATGAGTCTACTTATTTGTGGATGTGTGATATTCATGGGATATTCTGTTAGAAAAAAATATGTTAATACAGAAAATTATGCTTTGGAGAAAAATACTGGACTCTTATATATATTGCAGAGTCTTTATGTGCTGCAGGGGAATATTGTTGGAAAAAAGGCAATTCAGAAGTGCAGAAAAATAGACAGAAAAGTGACAGTTGAAATTTTGTTATGTGTTTTTTTTGCATGGATTTTGTTTTTTGAAATAATGGGATGGACAAAAGGGGAAAGCTATCGTTATTTTTCATTGGGATGTGCTGTTATTTTATTTGCCTGTGGATGTTTGTTGTGGAAAAAAGAATGGAAAAATACAGGAGTTATGTCATCAGTCCTGAAATCATGGTACGGATTATGGATCATGATGGCATTATCAGATGTCTTTAAAGAGGATGGGGAAAAGTTTTTTTCTTATGTGATGATATTTTCAGCAGGCTTTTTTATTTTTGCGTATAATCAGCGATTTAAAGCGGATGCGGTGATATGTCTGTTTTTAAGGGCATTAGAAATAGATTATGTTCTGGTTGTATTGTTTTGTGTCTTTTTTAGACCTAAGATTATAACAGTTTATTATAATGGAATTTGCAGACGTCCAGAGGATTTTGCGATGTATGCCCTGTTAATATTTGCCCTGTTTGTATGGAAGATATATGGGTTAATTGATAATGATGCGTCATATCTTCAGTGGATAGGTTATGGGATGGGGGCAGCGTCAGCACTATATTTTGTACTTAGATCAGGCGGAGTAGTGGCAAAAATTGCATTGATTCTTGTAGCCATAACATATTTATATGGGTGCGTTTATATATGGGTGAAGAAAAGGGTTAGTTTTAGATATCGGTGGAAGCAAATACTGACGGCAATTGTATTTTCATTTTTATGTGTGGTAGTTATACATATTTCGGTCAAATATTTGCCAGATATTTTGCAGACAACGGTTGTGTTTGAGGATGAACAATTGGTCAGTGTACTACCAGAGGATGAATTGCAGCTTTATCAGCAGATGTTTCCAATAACATTGGAAAATGTGACATCGAAAGACACTATCAATGTTATGGGAAGTTGGAAAAATTATGCAAGAATGATGGGGTTATATGGAAATGCAACGCAGATATATAGAAACAGGGAGCCCGTTCAGGCATATAATGGATATCTGGATTTGATGTATCATTACGGTATTTTTGCAGTAATTCCATTTGTATTATATCAAATTTATGGGTTTTGTATATCATTAAAAAAATGTAGAAGATTTTTTGGCAAAAAAAATCCGTATATATTTGTACTATGTGTTAATATTATTTTTACAGTATTTTGTGTGTTTGGGAATGCGTCTGTCAATTTTGGAAACATAGCAGTATGGTGTTATTTCCTTTTTAATGGCGTTTATTTTAAAGAGTGAAAGGTTTGCAATACATTACAGGGAGAAATTTATGTCAGGAAATACAGATGTTTTGATGAAAACAAAAATATTTTTGGTAAAAATCTGTATATGGATATTATTTTCAATTATTACAGGGATTAGCTGTGCAGCCTGGTATGTAACAGGAGGAAATATAACCCAATTTTATAATAGGGGCGACTCTTTGCAGTTTTATACAGAAAAAATTGTAAACAATCTGCAGAATATATCATTTGAAAATGAAAAATTTATTATACAGGGAGACACTGCACAAATTGTTTTTGACAGTTTAAATAAAAATAACCAGTGGAATTACTTGAAAACGGATTTGTATAATATGAACTGTGACTCAATAACTGCACAAATTGTTTTCTATGATCGGACATGGCAAAATGTAGGGGAACAAGAATTGAATTTAATGGAGGGAGAGAATCTATATCAGCTAAATGGAGAGAGTTTTTCAAAAGTGGTATTTTGTTTTGAAAATGAACAAGGAAAAGAATTTTCAATTAATAAATTTGAAATTTCTACAGATAAAATGAAGGATGATGAAAAGCTGCCAGCTGTAAGTGTATTATTTTCAATAATCTGTATGATCATAACAGGAATTTTATATTGGCTGAAAATAAGATATGGCAGAAAAGGTAATTATAAATGGGGAAGGGGATTACAAAGTATTTATATATTGGTGGGAAATGAGATTTGGCGAAAGCTTAGAAATGTACCGGAAAAAATGAGAAATTTTATTAGTATATTTCTTTTTTCGGTGATGTTTATTTTTTTGTCATTTATAAATGTATATGGCCTATTCTTTAAAAAAATGACACATGCATATACAATGTTTGTTTTAATTGGATGTATGTTATTGATAGCTGGATTGAATATACGAAAACCTTTGAAATATCGTAACTGGAATAATTTGTTGGTAATATCTTGGATCGTATTATGGGTACTGACTTGTATTTCGGACTTTATTGTAACAAAAAAAAGTGCGTATTTCTCTTTTTATGGATATTTTATACTGTTCCCGACAGGTTTTCTGTTTTTTGTATGGAATAATCAGGAAAACAGGGAGAAGATGTTGTGGCAATTATTAAAGGCACTGGAAATAACATTTGTATTATGTGTGGTGTATTGTCTGATGTTTCGCCCGGAAACAGATGGATACAGATATAAAGGATTTTATACCAATCCAAATCCATTTGGATTATATATGGCTGTTATGATAGGTGTCTTTTTATGTGAAATAGACTATTACATAAAATGTAAGGAAGTTAAAATTTTAAAGATTCTTCCATATGCCATTGGTTTGACAACAGCATTTTTTTTCCTGAAAAAAACACAAAGCACAACAGCTACTTTAGCAATTCTGTGCGGTGCATTGTGCTGGGGAATAGAAAAGATCCTGAAAAGACACATGAAAAAAACTATGATCGCAGTGATGTGTTTTGTGATATGTTATATTCCCGTTTCAATGGGGTTACAGTGGGGAATTACCAATATATCAGAGGCAATCGGAACGCAGATTGTATATCCGGTGGATTATGAATATGCATCTGTCAGAGATTTAGATGATTTAACTGGAACCATACATGTTTATGCAGCAGAAAGAGAGGATATGTCCCAAACTTCACAGAGAATCAGACAAAAGTTATTAAATTCGAATTCGATAAATGGTTTATTTTCAGGCAGGCTATACCACTATTCGACGTATCTGAGTCAGATGAATTTGTTTGGTCATACAAAAAGAGCAACTGTTTATGGATCAAATATTAATTCTGCTCATAATGGAGTATTGGCATATGCACATATGTATGGAGTTTATATAATAGTTCCTTATATAATGATGTTTGTTGGATATTTTTCGCGGGCGGTCAGGTATTGTAAAAGTGCGGAAAATAGAAATTATTATGCATGTCTGCCGTTGATCATATATGTTGTATTTTTCTTAGAGAACATGATGGACAATGTAGATATTCCATTCCATTGGATTGTATGGTTTGTGTTTATATTGTTAGGGGGGTTCTTGTTTTCTATGCGGGAGGAAGAGAAAGTGTAGATAACAGCAGAGATTTCGCTTTAAAAAATAAAAGTCCCTGTTCTGCCTGTGAATTCCAGGTAAAGCAGGGGATATCAATTTTGGGTATCAAATTACTGTTTTTTTCTGTATAATCACTCAAAAAGGACACCTTTTATTGTATAATTATGTTATGGAACAAAACATACGAAAGAAGGTGTCCTGAATGAAAAATTAGCATTGAAGAAACTGCTAACTTATATGAAAAGTGTATACAAAATTCCACAAAAAATCAAGGGTTTATCCGATGAAAGAAAAAGAAAATCCATCCCGTTGTTTAATATCGTTATGCCAGTGCTGATTTTCCTGATGCTTCAGTATGAAAGTTTTCACACCATTTTTTCAGCGCCGGAAAGCATGGAGAAACAACTGAAAAACTGTATCCGTGGAAAAATCCCAAAAGTTGATGCAGTCAGGGATCTTCTTTCCCGGATTGATCCAAAAGAAATCGAGGAAATTCACGCGCAGACGATTGATGTTCTGAAACGCAACCGCGTATTTCGGGAAGGAACCATAGGCGGATATGTTGCGGCAGGTATTGATGGGATGGAATTATTCAGCAGTACAAAAAAGTCCTGTACAGACTGCCTGAGCCGGAAGAACGGGACGGGGAAGACAAAATACGTGATAAACCCAGAGGCCCAGAAAAAGTCCGCTCAGTACAAAGAACGTCAGGCTCCAGGCATAAGTAATCCCCAGGGAAGTTTTTTCCAGATAACCGGCCAGCATAATCAGCAATCCTTGTCCGGCAATCGTTGCAATACGGTAGCAGGTGCTTCGGATACCTACATAGAGCGCCTGCTGGTGTGAAGTAAGAGCCAGCATGTAGAATCCGTCGGCAGCGATGTCATGGGTTGCAGAACCAAAAGCAGTCAGCCAGAACAGAGCCAGTGTTGTCTGAAAGAAATGAGGAGCCGGAATCGTGAAGGCTACTCCGGCCAGACCGGCACCGATGAGCAGCTGCATGCTGACGATCCACCAGCGTTTCGTCTTGAGCAGGTCGACGAAAGGACTCCACAAGGGCTTAATGACCCCTGGAAGGTTCAGCCAGCTGGTGTACAGGGCAACTTCCGTATTGGAAATGCCCATTCGCTTGTACATGACAAGCGAAAGAACCATGACTGCGACGTAGGGAAGCCCCTCAGCAAAATAGAGAGTGGGCACCCATTTCCAGGGTGACAGGTTTTGTTTCATGGTCAGTAACGTTTTTCAATGTCTGCTTCTTTGTAATAATGTTTCAGGATTTCCCGGTAGTCGTAACCTTGTTCGCCCATGACGGCGGCTCCGATCTGGCAAAGACCAACTCCATGTCCCCATCCGGCTCCTGTCAGATGGAACCATTCGGGTACACCGTTCTGTATAGGTCCCCGGTCAACGACAAAAGCGGAACTGAACAAGTGACTTTCAGAGAGGATGCGCCGGATTTCCAGTTCCTTGCCGATAATCATTGTCTTGTGGGTTCCGACAATTTTCAGTTTACTGATGCGTCCGGACTTTCCCCGTTCAACAGGTATCAGATCGATGATCTCACCATAATCACTTCGGGTGTTCCGGTTGATCAGTCCGGCAAGTTCTTCCTGAGTGTAATGTTTTTCCCACCGATAGAAGTCTGTTGTTTCGTAGTCGTAATTGTTCAGGATCAGTGAAAGGATCTGTTTGTCGTGCGTATTGCAGAAGCTTTCCGGTTGGGAACGAATCCATTTTCCAGCTTCCTGTTCGTTGGTAAGATCCGGAAGGGGGATATTGGCCGTGCAGTCTCTGACTGCCTGAAGATACGGATAATTCTTCTCTTCCCAGCAATAGCTGAATTCCTCGGTAACTCCGCCACAGCATTTGGAAAAACGGGCATCGCATATTTCTCCTCCTTCGGTCAGTACCTCGCCGCTGGTCGTACGGACAGCTTCCGAAACATTGGGACTGGTAGCCTTGGTGATGCCTTGATACCGCTGGCAATGATCATCGGCGCATACATCGAAGATGGTGTGTTCTTCGCGGTCGTACCATCTCAGGTACTCATTCTCGGTCTTGATGAATGAGAAGAATTCATTTCCTTTTTTCTCAGGTTGCTTTCTCCGTTGTATCTGGGCGAGCAGCCAGCTGCGTGAAATGACTGCATGTGCTTTCAGAAACTCCAGTGGTGCCGTGGCATTCATTTCGGATGAGATGACGCTTTCCAGATACACTTCGGCCGGAAGCAGATTGATGGCAGCTATTTTCCCTTCGTGCACGACGAGTTTCAGAATACCCGGGAAAACCTGTGTCTCCTGCCGTTCCCAGTGGAAACCGATGCCGATGGTTACATTCTCCAGAGAAAAAGAGCAGGATTTCTCCAGGGGAGAAAAGGTCAGTTCGTGATAAATGTTTCCATTCCAGAGAATGCCTCCTTCGTGGAATGCAACGTCTTGCCGGTCGCAAACCGTACTTCCTTTGGCGGTGAAGTGTCCGTTCAGCGTAAACTGGATGGCCAGTGCGCTGACAATGCCTACGCTTATTTCAGGTTCTTTCATATTGCTTCGGTGTGATTAAAAGGATGGGGAAAGGCTGTTTCCGGTTTCCTGATAAATTTGGCAGATATCTTTTTCGGTTATTTTCTCAAAATCTTCTTTTCTTGGTGTGACGATCAGTCCGGCCATATCGAGTGCCCCCGGGCTGACCAGCAGTTGCTGGTCTCCTGTCGCTGAGTAGCAGGCAGGACGATGCCGGTTTCTGGGAATATAGACGGTGATAAATCCCAGCCGGGCATCTTTCCAGGCAAACAGGTTGTAGCGGGGTTCATCTTCGCCGGGATGCTGGCTGAGGCTTCCGAGGTATCGTTCCACGAGGACGGTACTTGTTTCATATTCCCGGTCAGTAATGAAGGCCTGAATCGGGCAGACATACCCCGGAATTTCATAGCTGGTGCAACAGCTTCCGTCGGACAGTGTGTCCTGATCTGTCTTCCGGGCCTTTTCCATCAGCCGGTTCCATTGCCGGATGAGAGGAATATTCTGTTGGGGAGCCGCCTGAAAGTGGAAGTGGTCGGGGGCAGATGCTCCGCAGTGTGCGCCGTTGTAGAACAGCGCGTATCCCGAATTGAAATGAGTTTCCAGCCAGGCAGTCAGTTTGCCCGGCAGCTGGCGGCCGGTTTTTCCCGCAAGGGTTTGCCATTGATGTTTTTCACTGGAGATGGTCAGATGATCCGGAAGGATCGGGTAGGGATTCAGACGCAGGATGAACGGTTCGTCAAGTTCGATACGGATTTCTTCCTGTTCTTTCGGCTTGTTGGCCGGACAGAGAAAGCAGGGCCGTGCTTCCAGCGAAGCTTTATCCAGTTTGGCATAGGTGGATACCGCTCTTGCCGGATTGAACTGTACCGTAATTTCGTTTTCTCCGATCCGGAAGGTACGGCATTGCACATGTTCCAGTGCCTCATGATTCTTGCGTGCCAGTTCCCAGATTTCCAGCTGATGACGGATGAATCCCTTCGTGAGTTGCTGGCGTAACTTGATTTCCAGGGTACGCAGACTGTCCTTATAGCTGTTGTTCTGGTTGATTTTTTCGATACTCAAGGCTGCATCAGAATTTCCTTCCCAGCGGCGGCAAAGGTAGAGTACCTCATAGATGCGTCCGATGCGATATTGACGGGAGAAAGCCAGTCCCAGTGCGTAGTCTTCTCCGTAACTGGTGTTGGGCACACGGATGTCACGCAGCAGTGGTGTATAGAAGGCCCGGGGTGCTCCCAGTCCGTTGATGCGCAGAGCATTGTTTGCTCCGTTCTCGTCCGTCCATTCCCGGTGGTCGATGATACCCGGAGGAAGTGTGTTCAGACTGAAATCAGTCATGCGGTATGTTCCGATAACCATGGCACATTGCTCTTCGTGAAACTTGTTGACAATGGTCTGCAGGGTAGCAGGACTGCTGTAAAGGTCATCGCTGTCAAGCTGAACCGCAAAGCGTCCGCAGTCCGGATGATGCACACCCAGGTTCCAGCATCCGCCGATTCCCAGATCCGTTCGCTCGGGAATAAGATGAATGACTTGGGGATGGGAAGCATAGCGCT
>ERZ773114.1953-NODE-1953-length-20468-cov-3.559937_pt1 | contig 20468 bp, 17 predicted proteins | sample MGYA00580564_ERZ773114 | MGnify/ENA primary metagenome ERZ773114 (study PRJEB29015, sample SAMEA2737836) | human gut metagenome | biome: human gut; feature: human-associated habitat; material: faeces | place: China | collected 2012 ... | reverse complement strand
AACCGCTACACCTTCTCCTATGATAACTGTGTAGCAGGGGAAGGCCATTTCATCCACACCTACATGCACGACGGCAATCCGCTGCCAAGCTTTGAGGGTGAGCCAAAACTGGTCGAGATTCCGGATGACATCGATGCTTTCACCGAACTGCTCTGGAGCAGCTTAAACGAGGACAACAAGGTGTCCCTCTTCACACGCTATATCGACATTGCAACCGGCAAGTATGAGACAAGAATCGTGAATAAAAATAAATAAGAAATCGAGTGTTTTGCGAAAGGAGAAAATCATGAAAGAATTAGCGTTAAAATACGGATGCAACCCGAACCAGAAACCTTCCAGAATTTACATGGATGATGACAGAGATCTTCCGATCGAAGTATTAAGCGGCCGTCCGGGCTATATCAATTTTCTGGATGCCTTCAATGGCTGGCAGCTGGTACGTGAGCTGAAAGCAGCCACCGGTCTTCCGGCAGCAACTTCCTTCAAGCACGTTTCCCCGGCAGGTGCAGCCGTAGGTCTTCCGCTGGACGAGACCCTGCGTAAAATTTACTGGGTAGACGATATGGGAGAGCTTTCTCCGTTAGCATGCGCTTATGCAAGAGCCAGAGGCGCAGACCGTATGTCTTCTTTCGGAGATTTTATTTCCCTGTCAGACATCTGTGATGCAGCAACAGCAAAGGTCATCAAGCGCGAGGTTTCCGATGGTGTGATTGCTCCGGGATATACGGAGGAAGCTTTGGAAATTTTAAAGCAGAAAAAGAAGGGCAATTACTGTGTAATCGAGATTGATCCGGCATACGAGCCGGCTCCGATCGAGCATAAGGATGTATTTGGTATCACATTCGAGCAGGGAAGAAATGAACTTCATATCGGAGATGATTTCTTTGACAACATCGTGACAGAAAACAAAGAACTGCCGGAGCAGGCAAAGATTGATCTGGCAATTTCCATGATCACTTTAAAGTATACACAGTCTAACTCTGTATGTTATGTCAAGGGCGGACAGGCAATCGGTATCGGAGCAGGACAGCAGTCCCGTATCCATTGTACCCGTCTGGCTGGTTCGAAGGCAGATAACTGGTGGCTGCGCCAGTCTCCACAGGTTTTAGGACTGCAGTTTGTTGACGGTATCAAGCGTGCGGACCGTGACAATGCCATTGATCTGTACATGGGTGAGGATTATATGGATGTCCTTGCAGATGGTGCATGGGAGAAGATTTTTAAGGTAAAACCGGCGGTATTTACCGCAGAAGAGAAGCGTGCATGGCTGGATAAAAATACCGATGTGGCATTGGGATCGGATGCATTCTTCCCATTTGGCGACAATATTGAGCGCGCACACAAAAGCGGCGTAAAGTATGTGGCAGAGCCGGGCGGATCGGTACGTGATGACAATGTGATCGAGACATGTAATAAATACGGTATGGTTATGAGCTTTACTGGAATCCGTTTATTCCATCACTAATTTCAAAGGGACAGGATACGGACATGCGGAATCTGTTCGTAGGATCATAAACTCTAAAATCCAAACACAAAAACAGCCATTTGGAAATATCCAAATGGCTGTTTTTGTGTTTGGATGATGAAAAATAAATGAATTTGCGCAAAATGTGGGTTCTATATGCATGAAAAATATACTAAAAAATACGAAAAATATTAAAAATTACACGAAACAACCGATTGCGCAAATAAAAAAGAATATGCTTGGAATTGTGAAAAGTGTGCAAAAAAGAAAGCGAAATATATCAAAATTATACATTGACACTGTGGGACTCTCTTGTTATACTAGAACCATAGAACAACCGATTGCGCAAAAGCGCAGTCCAGAAATAAAATACATCTAGCGGAGGGAGAACGAGATGGACAAATTTATTGTAAACATCATCCATCGCCCGGAGATGGTTCCAGAGTATTCTGCAACCGTGACCGGACAGGGAAAGGAAGAGGATATCGGAGATAAGGCTTTACTTACAGAGTCTCTCGATATTTTCAAGACACAGCAGAGACTGGCACATGAGAATGGTCTGAAAGTTACCATTCAGATGACATATGCTTCTTTGTTTAACGATGAAGCGGTTGAGATCGCAAAACATGATCATGAAGTCTATGGAGACGAAATCGCACTTTCCCTTTTGGGACTGCCTTGCGAAGAGTTCCGTGAGAAATATAAGACAAAAGATTTCTGTATCTGGATGTTTTCCATGGAAGACAAGAAGGCAATCGTTAATGATGTGTTCGAGAAATTCCATGATCGTTTCGGCTTTTATCCGGAGTCAACCGGTTCCTACTATATGGACGCAGAGCTGATCAATTATGTGAAGGAAGCTTACCCGTCTGTGAAGTGTGCGGTAGCTACCTGCTGGGAGGAAGGCCCGAAAGCATATCATACCTGTAACAACTCCTGGTATACACTTTTCGATGGCGGCCCATGGGCACCATGGATTCCATCCAAGCAGAATACACATGCGCCGGCAGCAAATCAGGCAGAGGACAGTGGAATCGTAGCTATCCCACACCTTTCCCGTGACCTGATTGCATGTTATGACGGAAACGGATCAAACTTCGGTACACATCCACAGAACGTGCTTCGCGGTATGATTTATGATACAAAGACCTGGGAGTATCCGTATCTGTATAACCTGATCGATCAGTATCGTGATCTGGAAAAATACAACAATGGATATGCTTACAACATGATGTTCGTCGGACCAGGCTGGATGAACAAGATGGGCCGCTGGGAGGCTCCATATGATCTGCTGTTAAAGTCATACAGTGACGGATGTAAGTATTACGGAGATTTGAAGAAAGAGGGCAAGCTGGTAGATATGACCATGTCCGAGTTCGCAGATCACTACAGAAAGAAGAAAGGCATTACCGACGAGAAACGTTATACAGAGCCGGAATGTGCCCTTTGGAGAGATATTTTATACGGATCTGACAAGCAGCTGTTCTGGTACTGCGATCCGTTTATGAGAGCCTGTGTTAATATGGATCAGGGTGGTGCGATTGTTGACCTTCGTCCATATGTTGCAAAATTAAACTGGCCGGTTGGTATCGGAACACCTCATGTACAGGATGCTTCTTATCCATTCCTGATTCAGGAGAAGTACCGTGCCGGATACTTTACACATTACGCAGGAGAAGGAACAGTCAGAAGTGCAAAGCTCTGCTACAAGGGTGAGGAAGTAGATCTGTGCCTCTGCCCGACACATGCACATTTCTCACAGGAAGGCAATACCAGAATCCTGACACTGGACCCGGTAACCATCGAGTTTAACGGACTGACAGTAAAATTACAGACAAAGGAATATTTTGAGGAAGGTTCTTCTAAGATCAAGATCGAAAGAAATATTCTCGAGATGAGTGATCCTGATGCAGAGGTTACCATTGATGAGTACATGGTAGCATGCTACGGAACCACAGAGTATCCGGAAGATATGACATCTGTCGTATTAAAATGCGAAGGTGCAGATGAAAAGACCATTCACTATGCATACAAGTGCCGCAGTGAAGTCCTGGCAGGAGCAACCGCAGTCAGCGCTGTAGTGCCTCCAATCGACACCAAAGTTTCCCTGACTGCTTCTTCTACAGACGCAGAAGGATACATTGAGGAAGGATATGCATTCTCACCAATGTTTAAACTTGGATATAAGAAGACTATTACAGACAAGGAGGTATTTGCAACATGGCTCAACTTGGAAAAGGCAAATTAAATTACAGATGTCCGTCCTGCTTTATGAGAGACCTCGACATCGATATGTTTTACAATAAAGATACAAAGATTTACAGTTGTATCCGCTGCCAGTACAGAGGTACGGAGGAAGACGTTTTAGCGAAAAATGAGATGGTTCGATTCCGTTATGGGGCAATGCATAAGAGATTCGACAAGTTTGATTTCGACTAAAAAGAACGTGCGGCAGCTGCCGCACGTTTTTAATATCAGGGTATAACTTTCAGGGAGTATAATATGCCTATGGGACGAAAACAAAAAGAAACCGTGGAACTGCGTCTTTATGAAATTCCACAGGGAGAACCGGTACTTGCTTTGTTGGGAGAGGAGTGGAACCGGGTATACGGACATGACAATTTTTATCTGCATTTCCATAACCTTATGGAGATTGGAATTTGCAGAAAAGGGGAAGGGGAGCTTATTATAAATGAACACACGTATACCTACCGGACGAATTCTGTTACCCTGATTCCACCGAATATTCCGCATACAACGATCAGTAATGGAATGACCAGAAATTCCTGGGAATTTTTATATGTGGATGTCAATCATGTCATAGAGGAACTGTATGGTGACCGGATTGCACAAAAAAATGAGGCTATTGAACTGGTACGCAGATCGGCACATTTGCTGCATGGGAGCGAGTGTCCGGAGATTGCAGAGATCGTCAATGCCATCATCCGGGAAGAAAAAAAGCAGAGTCCGTATTATCGTCAGGTGATCACAAGTTATCTGCATGTGCTGGTGTATGAGATGTTTCGTCTGAATGAAGTACAGACACAGACGAGACTTGAGGCGGCAGGAAGCGGAACAATGCGGCAGATCGCAGATGCACTCACGTTTGTCAATGACCATTATCAGGAAGAGGTAAAAGTGTGCACCCTTGCGCAGGTCTGTGGGATGAGTGAGACATCTTTCCGGAAAGTGTTTGAAGAATATGTGCATATGCTGCCGATGGATTATGTGAATCTGGTGCGTGTACAATACGCGTGTGAACAGATGAAGCATGGCAATGATTCGATGGATGAGGTTGCCAGAAAGGCAGGATTTTCCACAACTTCCACCTTTAACCGGAATTTTAAAAAATTTTTTAATACGTCGCCATACCAGTGGAAGATCAATCCACAGCGGTATGAGCGGAAATTACAGAACTTTCATATTAACGCATTAAAGGGATGGTAAACGTTTTCGAAGAAAAGGAGAAAAGATGAGCAGATTTATTAAAGGAATGGACCTTTCCACATTGCTTGAGTTAGAGCGCTGTGGGGCAAAATATTATGACCATGGAAAAGAGCGGGATATTTTAGACATCATGAGAGATTATGATGTGGACACAATCCGTCTGCGTCTGTGGAATGACCCGTATTCCGAAACCGGTGAACCGTACGGTGCCGGATGCAATGATCTGGCAGAGACAATTGCCATCGGAAAGAAAGTATCCGATGCGGGATTCGGCGTATTATTAAATTTTCATTACAGTGATTTCTGGGCAGATCCGGGAAAACAGATTAAGCCAAAGGCGTGGAAAGATTTTGACGCGGACCAGCTGGAACAGGCAGTTTATGAGTTTACCGGGGATTCTCTTCGCAAAGTACTGGAAGCCGGTGTCAATGTGACAATGATCCAGGTGGGCAACGAAGTGACCAACGGACTGCTCTGGCCGGAGGGATTAAAGCCGAATTATGACAATATTGCAAGATTTATCAGTTCCGGTATCCGGGCATGCCGTGCCGTTAAGCCGGAGATCCCGCTGATGATTCATCTCGACAACGGTGGAAACAATGAGATGTACCGCGACTGGTTCGATCATTATATGGAGCGTGGGGAAGATTTTGATTATATCGGACTTTCCTATTACCCGTTCTGGCATGGCACCCTGCAGATGCTTGAAGACAACATGAACGATATGGCAGCCCGTTACGGGAAGGAACTGATCGTGGCAGAGGTTTCTATGGGATATACCATGGAAGATTACAAGCAGTATGAGAAACTAAAGGACAGTGAGCGAAAGGGATATGCGACAAAGCCGGAACTTGTGGCAAAGATCGAGTATCCGATGACGGTACAGGGACAGGTAGATTTTACGAAGGACTTCTTAAACCGCGTGGCACATGTGCGTGACAACAAAGGTCTGGGATTTTTCTGGTGGGAGCCTGCATGGATTCCGGTACACGGAAGCGGCTGGGCAACGCCGGCATCCTTAAAGTATATGAATGATCCGGGACCATGTGGCAATGAGTGGGCTAATCAGGCATTGTTTGACTACGATGGAAATGTCCTTCCGGCACTGGAAGTGATTCGTGATTTTAGAAAATAAGATATGTAAAATTGTTGCATGAAGGAATGGGAATGTTGCAAGTTGCGCAAAGCATATTGCAAAGAATTCCCCTTCATGTATAATGGAATTATCAAGAAAACGAACCGTTGCACCAAGCAGCGGATAAACATGTAGAAAGGGAGAGAACAATGATTCAGAATGATGTATTAGCAAAGTTTAAAGAAATCTTTGGCGATGAGGGGGACATCAGAGTATATTTTGCACCGGGACGTGTAAATCTGATCGGTGAGCATACCGATTACAACGGCGGACATGTATTTCCATGTGCACTTACCATTGGAACCTACATGGCAGCGAGAAAGAGAACTGATCGGAAACTGCGTTTTTATTCCATGAACTTCGATGAACTGGGAGTAATCGAAAGTTCGCTGGATGCATTTACTCCGGACCCGGATGGACTGTGGACCAACTATCCGATGGGTGTTATGTGGGCATTTGAAGGACGCGGCATGAAACTGGAAACCGGTCTGGATATTGCATTATTCGGAAATATTCCAAACGGTTCCGGACTTTCTTCTTCCGCATCCTTAGAAGTGGTTACCGGATATATGTTAAAGGATCTGTATGGTTTTGATGTGACCAATCAGGATCTGGCTCTGATCGGACAGTATTCCGAGAACAACTACAATGGCTGCAACTGTGGAATTATGTATCAGTTTGCATCTGCCATGGGGAAAAAGGACAATGCAATTTTCCTTGATACTTCGGATCTTTCTTTTGAATATGCACCAATCGTACTTGACGGGGCAAAAATTGTCGTCACCAACAGTATGGTAAAACACAGCCTGGTTACTTCCGCATACAATGACCGCAGAAATGAGAGTGCACAGGCACTGAAGGATCTGCAGACCGTTGTGGATATCAAAACGCTTGGAGATCTGACGGATGAGCAGTTTGAGCAGTACAAGGGAGCCATTAAGGATGAAGTTGCCAGAAAGAGAGGCAAACATGCGGTTTACGAGAATCAGCGTACAATCGCAGCAGTCAGGGCTCTGAAGGAAAACGATATTGAAACATTCGGAAAACTTATGAATGCTTCCCATGTTTCCCTGCGTGACGATTATGAGACCTCCTGTCCAGAAGTGGATGTACTTGTGGATGAAGCATGGAAGATTCCTGGTGTGATCGGTTCCCGTATCACCGGAGGCGGATTCGGTGGATGCACGGTCAGTATCGTAAAGGATGCATCCGTGGACGAATTCAAGGAGAAGCTGACAAAGGCATATGAGGAAAAAGTCGGAAAGACACCGGAATTTTATGTGGTTTCCATCGGAGATGGCCCAAGCCGTCTGATTTAAGAACGTATTACATAGGGTAAATGTGTGCGGAGCTGATTGGAACCGCATTTGCCGACAGGCTTTATAAAAAGGAGTACGAGATGATTCAGGAGAACATTTTAGAGTTAGTAAAATATGGTCTGAGCACCGGACTGGTAGATCCGGAGGACAAAGTATATACCATTAACCGCCTGCTGGAGCTTTTTCAGGTAGACGAAATCGAGGATGCGGTATTTGAAAAGGTGGAAAATCTTCCGGCATGGACACAGGAAGAGGCAGAAGGAAAACTTGAGGGAATCCTTGCAGAAATGATGGATTATGCATATGAGAATGGTCTCATGGCAGAAAACAGTATTGTATACAAAGATTTGTTTGATACAAAAATTATGGGATGTCTGGTACCGGAACCAAGCAGTGTCCGCAAGACGTTCCGTGATCTGTATGAGTATACCTCACCGCTTGCCGCAACGGATTATTTTTACAAATTAAGCTGTGACAGCAATTATATCAGAAGACAGCGTATCAAAAAAGACCGCAAGTGGACAACCGACACCGAGTTTGGAACACTGGATATCACCATCAATCTGTCCAAACCGGAGAAAGATCCAAAAGCCATTGCGGCAGCAAAAAATGCAAAGCAGAGCGCGTATCCGAAGTGCCAGCTCTGTAAGGAAAATGAGGGATATGCAGGACGTGTCAATCATCCGGCACGCCAGAACCACCGTATTATTCCTCTGACCATTAACAATAGTGACTGGTTTTTCCAGTATTCTCCATATGTATATTACAATGAGCACTGCATCGTGTTCAATTCCAAGCATACACCGATGAAAATCGAGCGTGCAACATTTGGAAAACTTCTGGATTTTGTGACACAGTTCCCACATTATTTCGTAGGATCTAATGCAGACCTGCCAATCGTTGGAGGATCTATTTTAAGTCATGATCATTTCCAGGGCGGACATTATACATTTGCCATGGCAAAAGCACCGATTGAGAAAGAACTTCAGTTTGAAGGATTTTCTGATGTGAAAGCTGGAATCGTGAAATGGCCAATGTCTGTTATCCGTATCAGCGGACCGGACAAGGAGCGTCTGATTGAACTGGCAGACAAGATTCTCTTAACCTGGAGAGGCTATACCGATGAGGATGCATTTATCTATGCTGAGACAGACGGAGAGCCACACAATACGATCACACCGATTGCACGCAGACGTGGAGATGATTTTGAACTGGATCTGGTACTGCGCAACAACATCACGACCGGGGAGCATCCGCTGGGTGTCTATCATCCACATGCAAAACTGCATCATATCAAAAAAGAGAACATCGGTCTCATCGAGGTTATGGGACTTGCGGTACTGCCTGCCCGCCTGAAAGATGAGATGGCAGAGCTTGCCGATGCACTGGTAAATGGTACAGACTTACGTGCGACAGAAACACTTGCTTCCCATGCAGAATGGGCAGAAGGTTTCCTTCCGAAGTATGATAAGATCACAAAAGACAATGTGATGGATATTCTGCATGAGGAAATCGGTCTGGTCTTTAATGAAGTATTGCAGGATGCAGGTGTGTACAAGTGTACACCGGAAGGACGTAAGGCATTCGAACGTTTTATTGCAGCTGTTTAATTGCGTTCTCTGGCAGATATAAGTTTTCTCAATGTGACGGAAGAAAGCGTATATTCTCTTTCTACAGAAAAATTTGCAAAGCAGCTCTGGCATTGATTTCAGGTTCTTTGTGTAAGGATTTTCATTTTATGCAATTATCTTTATTCAGTGAGTGCCAGAGCAAGTTGCAAATTTGTTCTTCCGAAAGAAATATACGCCTTCTTCCTGTTGGTTGGAGAAAAGATAATTTGGAAAATGTGCTGGTATCTATACAAAGAAAATTTGCATAAAAGATACCGTTATGGTATCTATACACTTAAAATGTAACATTTAGATACCACAAAGTCTCTATGGAACAAAAATTGCTTCTTCAGGTACCATTTTTTCAAAAAATCGGTATCTGAAGAAGCAATTTTTCTCTTGCAGGTGACATTCCTTTATTTTAGGCATTGAAAATAAGGAAATGTGTCACCTTAATCATTATTTTTTTATCAATAGATCCCGTCGTATCGAGAAAATTTATATTTATACCTGTTATTTATTGGCAAACCCTCCGCATAAGCTTCTTCCGACAGTGGAAGAATGCCGGAAGCAGGAAACAATCCGCAAACAGCCATGCCAGCGGACTGGCAAAACATGCAGCCGTAAATCCGAAGATAGGTACAAAGATCAGACCGATCAATGCGCGGGCAATCATCTCAAATACACCGGCAAATACAGCAAAGCCGGAAAAGCCCATTCCCTGGATAAGAAAACGAACAATATTGACCAGCGACAGAAGCATATAAAAGCAGGTGTTGGTGATCAGAAATTGTCTGGCCTGTGCGACAACCTGTGTGATATTGGCACTGTCCGAAGGATCTATAAACAGATAGATCAGTGGACGTGCAAGGAAAATGATGACAACAAGGATCGCTGCGGAGTAAACTACGGCAAGAATGATGGCAGATTTCATACCGCTTGCCAGACGATCGTATTTTCCGGCGCCAACGTTCTGTCCGCCGTAAGTTGCCATGGTAGAACCGAGTGCGTCAAACGGGCACATCATAAACATCGAGATACGGCTGCCGGCCGTCATGGCTGCCACGGCGCCTGAACCTAAGGTGTTGACAGCAGTCTGCAGAATGACGCTTCCGATGGCGGTAATGGAATACTGCAGACCCATAGGAAGTCCCATAATCAGAAGATTTCTTACATAGGAAGCATCCAGTACCCAGTCGGAGCGCTTCAGGTGCAGAATGTCAAATTTCCGGATGATCACGAAAAGACACAGCACACCGGAAACCGCCTGCGATAAAACGGTAGCAAATGCGGCACCAAAAACTCCCCAGTGCAGACAGATGATAAAGAACAGATCCAGTCCGATATTTAAGACAGCCGCAACGATCAGAAAAATGACCGGCGTGATGGAGTCCCCCAGAGAACGCAGGTAGGAGGAGAGTATATTATAAAGGATGATGGCTGGTATGCCGGCAAAAATAACAACAATATAATTATAGGACAGGTCGATAATATCGGAAGGTGTCTGCATCAGCACCAGAATCTGCCGACAGAAAATGACGGTCAGTGCCGTGAGAACACCGCCGATGAGAACCGACAGAATGGCGGAATTACCGACATATTTGCGCACGCCGTCATAGTCGCGCGCACCGAACCGCTGGGCAACCGGCAGACCGAAACCGTTGCAGATTCCCTGACAGAATCCTATGATCAGAAAATTGATACTTCCGGTTGCCCCAACTGCAGCAAGTGCCGTCACGCCGAGATAGCGGCCGACGATGATGGTGTCCATGAGACTGTAAAATTGTTGAAACAGCATACCGAACAGAAGCGGTACGGCGAAACCGAGAATCAGTTTCATAGGGGAACCGCTGGTCAATTCTTTTGTTGTACTTCTTGCCATAATGATTTACTCCTTTTATATTTTAAACAAAACTGCAAATGCTAGGATATTTTATCACGATTGTGTAAAACTGCAAGAGGAAAAAATGCTGAAATTTCATTTTTTTTGCGTTTTTTTTGCCGCGTCAATTCTTTACATTTGAGGAAGAATGCGGTAGAGTGGTAAGTGACTGTAATATTGTACATATAAAGGAGATTAAAGTTGAAAAACTGGGAAAAAAATATACGTAAGGTTGTTCCCTATACACCGGGAGAGCAGCCAAAGAAATCACAGATCATCAAGTTAAATACCAATGAAAATCCATATCCGCCGGCACCGGGGGTAAAGGAAGCACTGGCATATTTTCATACGGATGATCTGCGGCTGTATCCGGATCCGGTTGTGACAGATCTGGTGGATGGGATTGCACAATTCTATCAGGTAGACCCTTCACAGGTCTTTGTCGGTGTCGGATCGGATGATGTGCTTGCAATGCTGTTTATGACCTTCTTTAATTCAAAGAAGCCGATTCTGTTTCCGGATATTACCTATTCCTTTTATGACGTGTGGGCAGAAATGCTTCGCATTCCGTATACACAGATTCCGCTGGATGATGCATTCCGCCTGAATCCGGCAGATTATAAATGTGAAAATGGTGGAATTGTATTCCCAAATCCGAATGCACCGACCGGGGAACTTCTTCCGGTATCTGCCATTGAGGAGATCGTTCAGGCAAATCCGGATGTGATTGTGATCGTGGATGAGGCATATATTGACTTTGGAGGAGAGAGTGCCCTGCCTCTGATTGATAAATACGATAATGTAATTGTGGTACAGACATTTTCCAAGTCACGTTCTCTGGCGGGGTCGAGGATTGGCTTTGCCATCAGTAATCCGACACTGATTAAATATTTAAATGATGTGAAGTATTCCTTCAATTCATACACGATGGATCGTATCACCATTGCGTTGGGAACGGCATCTATCCGTGATCGGGCATATTTTGAGCAGACGACAGAGAAAATCATAAAGACAAGAGAGTGGACCAAAGAGCAGCTTCGGGCACTCGGGTTCGTATTTGGTGATTCCAAAAGCAACTTTATTTTTGCCATGCATCCGGATGTTTCCGGTGTGGAACTGTTTGAAGCACTGAAGAAAAACGATATTTATGTGCGGCATTTTGGCAAGCCGGCACGGATCAACGAATATCTGCGTATCACAATCGGTACGGATGAGCAGATGCATAAACTGATCGATTTTCTGAAAAAATATTTAAATAAATAAAGCGAGGATTTTTTATGATTGGGAAATACCTGAGCGTGTTTCTGGTGTCCATGGTCCCGCTGGTGGAGCTGCGGCTGGCTGTGCCGATTGCCATCGGCATGGGGCTGGACTATTTTCCGTCCCTCATCGTGTGCGTGCTGGGAAATATGCTGCCGGTGCCGGTGATTTATCTGTTTGCACGGAAAGTTCTGGTATGGGGAGCGGATAAACCGGTGATTGGAAAGTTTTTTTCCTGGTGTCTGGAGAAGGGAGAAAAGGGCGGAAAGAAATTACAGGAAAAAGCAGGCCGGGGGCTGTTTATCGCACTGCTCCTGTTTGTAGGAATTCCGCTTCCGGGAACCGGTGCATGGACAGGAACACTGGCGGCTAGTATTCTGGACATGGATTTTAAATCAACAATTATCGCCGTCATGCTCGGGGTTCTGCTGGCAGGAATTATTATGATGGTGCTCAGTGTGGCAGGATTCGGCATGTTTTTGAAATAACCAAGGAAGTAATTAATCAATGAAAGACAAGAAAAAAACCAAGACGATTCCGCGTCAGGTGCGCTGGGATAAGCTTGATAATACAGCACATCTTTTCCCGTCCATTGCGGGGGAGAGTATGACAAACGTGTACCGGATCAGTGTGACCTTAAAAGAAGAGGTTCAGGTGGAATTTCTGCAGCAGGCGCTGGACATGATTCTGCCGAAATTCGATGGGTTTAATCTTCGGATGCGCACAGGCGTATTCTGGTATTATTTTGAAGAGAACGGAAAAAAGGCGCCGAAAGTCACGGAAGAGGCGATGTTTCCATGCCGGTTTATCCGGCAGAACAAAAACCGCAATTATCTGTTCCGTGTGACCTATTATAAGTCAAGAATCAATCTGGAAGTGTTTCATGTACTGACCGATGGCATGGGAGGCATTAATTTCCTCCGGGAGCTGACGTATCAGTATCTGCGTCTGGTGCATCCGGAACTGGCGGAAAAAGAAGGAAACAAACTGAGCGGAGATACCTCTCTCAGCAGGGAGGACAGCTTTGTCCGCAATTACCGCAGCAGCAAGCCAAGCGGATTTAATAAAGAAAAAGCATATCTGATCAAAGAAGATAAACTTCCGGCCGGAGAATTTGGTGTCATGCATGGGCGGATGCCGGTCTCACAGCTGAAAAAGGTAGCACATGGCTATCATGCATCTTTGAATGAATATTTTATTGCAGTCTTTGTATGGAGTGTGTATAAAGAACTGTTACACGGGATGCCGGGAGGAAAACCGATCCGAATCGCAGTGCCGGTCAATCTGCGGCCGTATTTTGATTCGGATACGACAAAAAACTTTTTTGTTATGGTATCTGCAGAATTCCGTCCACAGAAAGAGTCCTACACGTTTGAGGAAGTACTTGCATGCATACAAAGCAGCCTGCACTCCCAGATCAATAAGGAACATTTAGAGGATCTGTTTTCTTACAGTGTATCCAATCAGAGGAACCTGCTTATGCGTCCGGTGCCGTTATTTTTGAAAAATATTGCCATGCGTATCGTATATGAAAAATCCGCAGTGGCAAATACAACAACGATCACAAACATCGGTAATATCAAGATCAAAGATATTTACCAGCCCTATATAGAAGGTTTTTCGGCTTTTATAGCCATGTCAAAAGGGCAGTATCTGAAAGGAACGATCTGTTCTTACCAGGATACGCTGGTATTTACATTCAGTTCCATCTTTTCCGAGGCTCTGGTACAGAAGGCATTTTTCCGCAAGATTGCGGCGGATGGTGTGGATGTGGAGATTGAGACGAACGGAGTATATTATGAATAAATGCAAAAAATGTAATGTTGTCATATTGGACGATACGGACCGCTGTCCGCTCTGTAAACATGTGCTGGAGTCGGACGGGATACCGGGAGAGAGCCGGTATCCGGATGCCATTGCAACGGCGCGTAAATTCCGGTTTGTGGAGAATCTGGTACTGTTTATCTCCATTGTGGCGGAGTGTCTGCTGATTGCCATCAATTTCCAGGTGGACAGGGAAGTGGCATGGAGCCTTGTAATTGGTATCATTCTTTTATATGGAAATGTGGTGCTTCGCATGGCAATTCTGGGAAAATCCGGATATCTGGCCAAAACCGTCTGTCTGGTACTTCTTGCCATTGTAATGCTTCTTGGAATTGATTATCTGACCGGATACCGGCGCTGGTCGTTAGACTATGTGTTTCCGGGGGGAATCATTGCCATTGATCTGGCGTTGTTTATCCTGATTCTGATAAACCGGAGAAACTGGCAGAGTTATATGATGTCGGAACTGCTGACGATATTGCTGAGCATTGTACCGGTGGTATTGCTGCAGATGAGAATCATTCATTTTCCATATCTGGCATGGGGGTCCCTCGGGGTATCGGTATTTTTATTCCTTGGAACACTGATTCTTGGTGATCAGCGTGCACGAACCGAACTGAAACGGAGATTTCATATATGATAGAAAGCGAAGCGAGTGTAAAAGGACGTGTGGTGGCAGAAATGCTGTCACATTTTACCAATGATTTGAAAATCGGAAAAAAAATAAAGAGCGGAGAGCTGCGCAAGCGGATGATAGAGCCGCCATGGATTCCACCGGCAATGTTTAACCTGACAGGAATCAATATGGATCATTTTACGATGAAACTTTTGTCGTTAAAGGAAAATCCAAACACGGATTACGTGATTCTGCAGTTACACGGCGGTGGTTATACGGGAGCTGTGCGCAATGCGTATTATGTGTTTGCAGGATTATATAACGAGCTGAGCCATGGATGCAATGTGCTTACTCCGGATTATCGTGTGGCCCCGGAGAATCCATATCCGGCGGCACTTGAAGATGCATTGGCATCATACCGCTGGCTGCTTTCCAAGGGATATTATGGAGAACAGATTATCCTTGCCGGAGATTCGGCAGGCGGTGGACTGGCGATGGCACTCTGTATGTATCTGCGGGATCATAATATGCCGGTACCGGGAGGAATCATAGCCATGTCTCCGTGGACGGATCTGACGGCCAGCGGGGAGTCTTATGAGACCAATTATGAGAAAGATCCACTGTTTGGAAATACGAAGGAGAGTCTGATTTACCAGAATGATTATCCGGGGGAACATGACCGGATGGACCCGTATATTTCTCCGCTGTTTGGGGATTTCCGGGGATTTCCGCCAATGCTCATACAGGTTGGATCGATTGAGATGCTTCTGAGTGATTCGGTTTCGGTAGCGGCAAAGGCAAGGGAGCAGGGGGGAAAAGTGCGCCTATCTGTTTATGAAGGGATGTTTCATGTGTTCCAGATGGCATATCTGAATATTCCAGAATCAAAGAAGGCATGGGCAGAAGCCGGCAAATTCATTGATGTGCTGCGCACGGACAGCAGACTGTAAAAATTATTACAAAAATGGCGCGGAATTTTTTTACATATTGCATAAACGCCTAGATACGTCTACATTTCCATGGAGTAAGCCTCCACATGATGTAGAAATGTGGGTTGACAATAACACAAGATGTAGTGTAGTCTTGTATTTGTTAATGAAAATATACAAGATATAGGGAGTAATCTCTATATCTTATATTTTGTGTAAACAATCGTTTATAAAGATAGACTTTGAGAGGAAGATGGAACATGAAAATTATTAAGAGAAGCGGAGTCGAGGTATTTTTTGATTCGAATAAGATCGTTGCGGCTGTACAGAAAGCGAATGCATCGGTAATCGATTATGAAAAACTCAGCGATGAGCAGATTCAGGAGATTGCCGATAATGTGGAAGTGGCATGTGAAAACATGAAACGATCTGCCAGCGTGGAGGAAATCCAGGATATGGTAGAGAACCAGCTGATGAACCAGCATGCATTTACGGTTGCCCGTAATTATATTACATACCGTTATAAGAGAGCGCTTGTGCGTAAATCCAATTCTACGGATGAACAGATTCTGTCTCTCTTAGAGTGTAACAATGAGGAAGGAAAACAGGAAAATTCCAATAAAAATCCTACTGTAAACAGTGTACAGAGAGATTATATGGCGGGAGAAGTCAGCAAGGATATCACGAAGAGATTCCTGTTGCCGGAAGATATTGTGGAAGCACATGAAAAAGGACTGATTCATTTCCATGATGCAGATTATTTTGCGCAGCACATGCATAACTGCTGTCTGGTGAACTTAGAGGACATGCTGCAGAATGGTACTGTAATCAGCGAGACCGGAATTGACCGTCCGAGAAGTTTTTCCACGGCCTGCAATATAGCAACACAGGCGATTGCGCAGATTGCAAGTTCGCAGTATGGAGGACAGAGTATTTCACTGTCCCATCTGGCACCGTTCGTACAGGTGAGCCGTGAAAAATTCCGGATACAGGTCCGGACAGAGTTTGAAAAGATCGGGCTGGATCTGGATGAGGAGAAAATCAATAAAGTAGCAGAGATGCGTGTAAGAGAAGAGATCAACCGTGGTGTGCAGATGATCCAGTATCAGGTGATCACGCTTATGACCACAAACGGTCAGGCTCCGTTTATCACGGTGTTTATGTATCTCGACGAAGTGCCGGAGGGACAGACCAGAGATGACCTGGCAGCGATCATTGAGGAGATGCTGCATCAGAGAATCAAGGGAGTAAAGAACGAAAAAGGAGTATTTATTACCCCGGCTTTCCCGAAACTGATTTATGTACTCGAAGAAGATAATATCCATGAGGCTTCCAAGTATTTTTATCTGACACGCCTGGCTGCACAGTGTACGGCAAAGCGCATGGTTCCGGATTATATTTCCGAAAAGAAGATGAAAGAACTGAAAGTGGACAAGAACGGGGAAGGACACTGCTATCCATGTATGGGATGCCGCAGTTTTCTTACTCCGTATATTGACCCGGAAACCGGAAAACCGAAATATTACGGACGTTTTAACCAGGGAGTTGTGACGATCAATCTGGTGGATGTGGCATGTTCTTCCGGAAAAGATGAGAAAAAATTCTGGAAGATTCTCGATGAGCGTCTAAAACTGTGCTACCGGGCACTGATGTGCAGACATAAGAGACTTCTTGGCACACCGAGTGATGTGGCTCCGATTCTGTGGCAGAACGGAGCGCTTGCCCGTCTGAAAAAGGGAGAGACGATCGACAAACTTTTATTTGGCGGTTATTCCACCATCTCTTTGGGATATGCGGGATTGTGCGAGTGTACCCGTTATATGACAGGTGTTTCCCATACGGAGCCGGAGACCGGAACACCATTTGCACTGCGTGTCATGCAGCGTCTGAATGATGCCTGTGCAGAGTGGAAAGAAAAGGAAAATATGGATTTCAGTCTGTACGGTACGCCGCTGGAATCCACCACCTATAAATTTGCAAAGTGTCTGCAGAAGCGTTTCGGTATCATAGAGGGCGTAACAGATAAAAATTATATTACGAACAGTTATCATGTGCATGTGACGGAAAATATCAATGCTTTTGATAAACTGAAGTTTGAGTCACAGTTCCAGAAGCTGTCTCCGGGTGGTGCAATCAGCTATGTGGAAGTACCAAATATGCAGGATAATATTGATGCCGTGATTGCCGTCATGAAATACATTTACGATAATATTATGTACGCGGAGCTCAACACGAAGAGTGATTACTGTATGGAATGTGGCTATGACGGTGAGATCAAAATTGTTGAGGAAAAGGACAGCGGAAAACTCGTCTGGGAGTGTCCGAACTGCGGAAACCGTGATCAGGATAAGATGAGTGTTGCACGTCGTACGTGCGGGTATATCGGAACACAGTTCTGGAATCAGGGACGTACACAGGAAATCAAAGAAAGAGTATTACATTTATAAAACATGGAAGAAAACAAACGGAAACAATATGCCCATTTGTATGAACACCATGAGGTAGAAGATCCACAACCCCGGGAAGAGAAAGAAAAACCCATCGGGCCGAGTGGCAGAAACCGCCATCGGCCGATGGTGGAAAAGGTATGCAGACGCATCGCCTTTTCTTTCCTGGCCATGGCGGTTGTTCTGTTACTTGCATTGAATTATTTTCAGATCAAAGAGGCAAAAAAGGAAGCGGTTTTGGAATATATCCGCAAAGAAAAGCAGCAAATGAAAAATCGTGAGACAGAAAAGACGGACCAGCTTGCAATCTTAGACCAATATGATATATTATATAGTATGTATCCGGATCTGGTTGGATGGATCAAAGTTGATGGGACACCAATCGATTATCCGGTGATGCAGGATCATACAGGCGGGGAATATTATCTGAAACACAATTTTGAAGGAAAAGATGATAATAAGGGAAACCCGTTTGTTTCCGCAGATGCCAGCATTGATCCGATGGATCAGAATATTGTGATCTTTGGGCACAACGTAAGTGATGGAAGCCAGTTTGGAGATCTGGATGCCTATCTGGATAAGAAATTTTACAAAAAGCATCCGGTGATTACTTTTGATACGATTTATGAAACTGGACAATATCAGATTGTTGCGGTGGTAAAGACACATGTAAAGGAAAAAGACGAATCCGGATTCCGTTATTACTGGTTTCGGAATTATAAAAACCGGAAAGAGTTTCAGAATCTGCTGGATTTTGTGGAAGAGAACCGTGTGTATGATACAGGGGAGCATCTTATCTATGGAGATACCACAATTATGCTCTCTACCTGTGAATACACGGTAAACAATGGGAGACTCGTAGTCATAGCAAAAAGGATATAGGGCAGAAGATGAAAAAATTAGGGATGATGAAAACGATACTGATGATGGGATGTGCGCTGGCGTTGCTTTTTGCAGCCGTTCCGCAGCCGGTTATGGCAGCGAACAGCCAGATGAATCTGACGGTTGGAACAACCAATGATGCAAAAGCCGGGGATACGGTAACGGTACGTCTGGTCGGAAGCAATAATCCGGGACTTTCGACATTTGCAGCAAGACTGGCATATGACGATTCTGATCTGGAATATGTAGGAACCACATGGGCAAATACGATTTCTTCGGATTCGGGAAATATTGAGCTGGTTTCCCCGGTTACGGAAAATAATCAGCAGGCACTTAATCTTTCGGCAATTTTAAATAAGACTTATTCCCAGAATGAAACCATTGCCACGGTTACCTTTAAGGCGAAAAATGCATATACAACGATGCCGGTTACCCTGACAGTGCGTGAAGTGACGGATGCAAGTTACAATCCGGTTACGGTTACAACGGTTGTGGATGCTTCTGCAGGACAGACACAGAGCCAGTCACAGTCCCAGAGCACTTCCCAGAGTCAGTCGGACAGTCAGGATGACACAGAGTATACAGATGATACAGATGATACAGACGATACGGACGATACGGACGATACCGATTCGTACGATGATACAGACGATATGCAGGATTCCAAGAGCAGCAGTGGGAATACACATAAGACTTCATCGAACAAAAAGAATAACAGTGGAAATACATCAAAAAACGGAAACCGGACAGATGCAACACCAAAGACAGGTGCGGTTGATCTGCGGATGGTATTTGGAGCAGCAGTAATTGTTTTTTTACTGGCAGCAGCAGGCTGCATCCGTTTCCTGAATAAAAAGAAAGAGTAAATTATGAATTATGCTGGAATTAAGTATTGTGACATCGCAAACGGTCTCGGCTGTCGGACGGTACTGTTTGTATCCGGATGCCGCAATGCATGTAAGGGCTGTTTTCAGCCACAGACATGGGATTTTACCTATGGAGAATGTTTCGATGAGCAGGTACAGCAAAAGGTGCTTGATTCACTGAAACCGGAGTATATAGAGGGAATGACCCTGTTGGGAGGAGAGCCGTTTGAGGAAGAAAATCAGGAGGCTCTTCTTCCTTTTATGAAAAAAGTAAAAAGTTTGTATCCGGATAAGAATGTCTGGGCATTTACCGGATATATATATGATAAAGACCTGATTTTGGGAGGCAGAAAACATACGAAAGACACGGATGACCTGCTTTCCCTGATCGATGTACTGGTGGACGGTCCATTTATTGAGGAACAGAAGGATATTACGCTCAAGTTCCGGGGATCGGTCAATCAGCGCATTCTTGACTTGAAAAAAACCATGGAAAGTGGCAAAATAGTTAAGTTGATGGAATAGTTAGGAAAACGAGGATGGATACATATGAAAAAGCATATTAATGCATTGTTGGGATTTGTCTGTTATACAATCGGTGTGATTGCAGCAGCATATTACGGGTTGTGGAAGATGCTTGTGCTTCCGCTTCATACTCTGGCAGTTTCTTTTCTGGCAGGGAACCTGAATGTCACACTGCTTGCGGTATGTGTTGTCAAAATACTTTTTTCAACAACGATGGCAGGATTGATCTGGTGCATTGGCTATATAGCCTATAATCACTTT
>ERZ773114.1952-NODE-1952-length-20475-cov-4.465671_pt1 | contig 20475 bp, 17 predicted proteins | sample MGYA00580564_ERZ773114 | MGnify/ENA primary metagenome ERZ773114 (study PRJEB29015, sample SAMEA2737836) | human gut metagenome | biome: human gut; feature: human-associated habitat; material: faeces | place: China | collected 2012 ... | reverse complement strand
CCCCTACGACAAGATCGACATAGAACCGCTGGACACATCCGACTCCAAAATCTCGGAGGTTTGGTTCGATGTCAGCTACCCGTTCACCATGCTGGCTTCCCCCGGGCATTGGGCGAAAAAACTCACGGGCGAAACACTCACAAAGGACACCGCCCCAGAAAACGAACCCGGCGTCCCGTCCCCGGGAGAATAGCTGGGAACGGGATAGCAACCGCCCCCGATTCCGCCGGGATAACGGACAACATACAGTAACAATATAAGTATCAGGCGACAGGCTCCGAAATCGGAGCCTGTCGCCTTTTTTGTGTCCGGTTCATCCGGATCACCCGTACGCGGAAGTCAATTATACGCAATCTGAGGATTCAAATACGCAAACCACGCCCAGCAAGAATTTCGATATACATAATTTTGAATATCGAATTTCCACATATTACAAATCGACGACAAACACCCGTGATTATTTAAAATATTTTAATAAATCAAGCCAACCTATTCGGTGCAAACCGAGCCTCTATACTTATATAATACTAATATTAACCTTAACTCTATGAAAATGAATTTGACTACTTCGGAGAAGAACAGGGGCATCGTCCGCTTTCTTCTGATGAGTATGCTGCTGTGCCTGCTCATTCATCCGGCCCAAGCGCAAGACCGCGTCACGGTCACAGGGCGTCTGACCGACACCAGCCACGCACCGCTCATCGGCGCTTCGGTCATAGAACAAGGGACGACCAACGGCGTCACGACCGACGCGGAGGGCAATTACCAGATCTCCGTAAGCGGCAACGCGACCCTGGGCTTCTCGTTCATCGGCTACAAACCCCAGAACGTCGCAGTCATGAACCGCACCGCGATCGACGTCACGCTGGAGGAGGATGCCACGATGATCGGCGAAGTCGTAGCCATCGGCTACGGCTCGCAGCGTAAGGAAGACCTCTCGATGGCCGTGACGACCGTCAAGCTCGACGAAGCGGCCAAAAGCCGCGCCTCGAACCTGGCGACCATCCTCCAGGGCCGTATGCCCGGCGTCACCGTACAGCAGACCGGTGACCCGATGAAACCCGCCTCGTTCACGATCCGCGGCCGTGGATCGAAAGGCAACGACGACGACCCGACCTCGGGCGACGGCGTACTTGTCGTCGTGGACGGCGTGCCCAACGCCCCCTACATGATGGAGGACGTCGAAACGATCACCGTACTCAAGGATGCCGCCTCGGCGGCAATCTACGGAGCGTCGGTAGGTTCGAGCGGTGTCATCCTCATCACGACGAAGAAGGCCCAGAGCGGCAAGCTCCGCGTAGACGTGAATGTCTCGCTCGGTTTCGAGAAAGTGACCAACCTGCCGAACATGCTCACGGCGGAACAATACAACGAAGTGTGGGCAAGAACCGTGGAGAACAATCCCGGCAGCCAGCTTCCCAGCGCCGCCAACCCCGAGGTATATCCCTGGGGCAACGTTACCCGCACCGACTGGCTGGACGAGATTTTCCAGACCGGTTTCACGCAGCACTACGCCGCAACGATCTCGGGCGGCAGCGAGAAGGTACAGTCCATCTTCTCGGTATCCTACGACAAGAAGGACGGCGTGCTGCTCAACACGTACAGCGAAAGCTTCAACGGCAAATTGCAGACCGACTTCAAACTCACCAACTGGCTCAAGATTTCGGAGCGTGCGTCGTTCGTCGTATCCAACGGACAGGGCAACGTGGACACCAGCCACCAGGGCCCGATCATGGGCGCCGTATGGTATCCGCGCGCAGCCTCGGTCTACGAGATGAACGAGGACGGGACATACGCCCGCGACGAGAAGGGCAACCGCTATTACGGCGGTACGAGCCCCGAGTGGGCGGACGTGAACGGCACGCCGATGCTCTACAACCCGGTAGCATACCTCGAAAGGATGCACCGCAAATACCCCGAGCACAAAATCTTCTCGACGACCTCGATCGAAATCAAGCCCATCTCGTCGCTGACGATCAAGTCCGACTTCACCATCGACCTGCGCAACAAAGAGTCCGACGAGTTCTACCCCACCATGACGGAGAAGGGTTTGCGGCGCGACATCAACTACCGCGAACAGTTCTTCGACCGGGACAACCACTGGCTCTCGGAGACGATCGCGACCTATGCACAGGTATTCGGCCGGCACCACATCAGCGCGATGGCGGGCTTCACGGCCGACTTCAAGAGGCTGCACAGCCGGAAAGTATATTCGAGAGGGTATCCCGACAACGATATCAACAGCTCGATCTGGGATCAGGCCAACGACTGGACTTCGAACACGCCCAAGGAGAGCAAATACGAACAGACCATGGTGTCGTTCCTGGCCCGCCTGGGTTATTCGTTCGACGACCGCTATTTCCTGGTGGGCAGCGTGCGCCGCGACGCCTCTTCAAAGCTGCCTGCGAGCAAGAACTACGACTGGTTCCCCTCGGTATCGGGATCGTGGAAACTCTCGTCCGAAAAATTCTTCCGGAATGCAGGCCTCGACAAGGTTTTCGACCTGGTCAAGTTCCGCGCAGGCTGGGGCCGCATCGGTAATGTCGACCTCTATCCAAACAACGTCGCCACCGTCGAGCTCCTGAACTACCAATACCCGATCATCTTCGGCCAGAACCTCGACCAGTTGCTCCAGGGAACCTACCTCAACACGATTCCCAACTATTCCGCCCGCTGGGAAACCACCGAGCAGACCAGTGCGGGTCTCGACCTGACGATGTTCAAGAACAAACTGAACATCAGCGTGGACTACTACCACAAGGTAACCAAAGACCTGATCGACTACATTCCCACCCCCGAACAGATCGGCGTGGCGGATCCTCCCATGGGCAATATGGGCAACGTGCTGAACAAGGGCTGGGAATTCTCGGTGAACTACAACGGCAGCGCGGCACAGGGCAAACTGACCTACAACGTCTGGGGCAACTTCTCGACGAACAAGGGTTACGTACGCGAATACGGAGTTCGCAAAGGCGCCGTGATGCACACCTCGCCCAACCTGAACAGCAACCCGATCCTCTACTCCGACGCAGGGCAACCCTGGTATTCGTTCATGGTCTACCGCACGGCAGGCATCTTCCGTTCGCAGGACGAAATCAACAAGTACATCTACAAGAACCCCGAAACCGGAGAAGCGAAACTGCTGATGCCCGACGCGAAGGTCGGCGACCTGATCTTCATCGACACCAACAACGACGGCGTGATCAACGACGACGACAAGACCTTCGCAGGTTCCTACACCCCCAAGAACACCTTCTCGTTCGGAGGCTCGCTCAACTGGAAAGGCTTTGACTTCAGCTTCTTCTTCCAGGGCGTGACCGGCAACAAGGTCTACAACGGCCTCAAGCAGATGGCCATGAACGGCCGCAACGACTACGGCAACCTCATTTCCGACGTGTACAACAGCTGGGACTTCAACCCCCAGGGTAGCAAATACCCCCGCCTGGGCCTGGTAACGGGCAGCGATACGAACGGTAACTACAGCAAATTCTCCGACATATTCCTCGAGGACGGCGACTACCTGCGCCTGAAAAACATCACGCTGGGTTACACGCTGCCCAAGAGCGTCAGCCGCTTCGTCGGAATGGAGAACGGTTCGCTGCGCGTCTACATGAGCGTCGACAACGTATGCACGATCACCGGTTATTCGGGCGTCGATCCCGAGGTCGGCAACTACGGTATCGACCGCGGTGTTTACCCCGTATCGCGTTTCTTCAATTTCGGTGTGAACATTAATTTCTAACCAACACAAACTACAATAGCGATGAAAAAGATATTGATAATAGCCAGCCTCGCCCTCTGCTGTTCCCTTTTGGCGAGCTGCGAAGACTTCCTCGACACCAAGAAATACGGAGCCAAGACGGACTGGGAGACCCAGGAAGACGTAGAGAAAGCGCTCGTCGCCCTCTTCTCCTTCAACACGAACGACTCCGAGGGCGTCACCGGCCGCGGCATCACGTGGTTCGAATGCTGCAGCGACGACATGACCGTAGGCCGTCCCCAGGGCGAAGCCGAAGACATCCGCAACTTCCGCATGTCGCCCAGCAACGGCCGCGACGTGAAGAACAACTGGAAGATCATGTACGAGGTCAACGCCAAGGCCAACAACATCATCAAGGTCGTCCCGACGATGAACCTCGACAACGCGTTCAAGACCAAAGCCACCGGCACCGCCTATTTCTTCCGCGGGTTCGCCATGCTGTGGCTCTCGCCCTACTACGGTGACAACGGCCCCAACGGCGGCATCCCGATCATCCTCGACACGACGGAGCCCGCAGCCATGGACAGCCCGCGCCCGGCCTCCGTATTGCAGAACTACGACCAGATCATCAGCGACCTGCGCGAAGCCGGCAAACGCCTGCCTCTCTTCTCGCAGCTCGCACCCGAAGAGTACGGCATGCCCCACAAGGCCGCAGCCTGGGCCCTCGCCGCACGCGCAGCCCTCTATGCCGCACAGTTCGACGCCAAATACTACGACACGGTCATCGAAATGTGCGACAAGGTGATGGGACTCACCGGCGCCGACAAGCGCGAACTGTTCGACGACGGCACGGACAAGGCCTTCGCCAACCTCTGGCGCAAGCAGCAGAATTTCGGCTGCGAATATATCTTCTCGCTGCTGGGCAACGCGGTCGACGGCCCGAAATTTCACGGCATGTCCTTCCAGAACGGCGGCTGGGGCCTGTACAACCACTGGGGTTATTTCCAGCCCACCCTTTCCCTGTGGAACGCATTCGAATCGGGCGACACCCGCCGCGACGCGACGATCATCTACCCCGGGCAGACGATCCGCTTCATGGGCCGGGACATCGTATTCGGCAGCAACTCCTATTCGATCTCCTCGGATACAGGCATGTCGTTCCGCAAATTCCTCTCCCCGTGGGAAGAGGCCGACTGCAAAGGCAAGGAGGTGAATTCCAACGGCGACAACGCCAGCAACACGCTCGGCACCTGCCTCATCCGCTTCGCCGACGTCCTGCTGATGAAAGCCGAGGCGCTGATCTGGAAGAACGGCGAAGGCGACGCCGAAGCCAAACAACTGCTCAACCGCATCCGCAAACGCGCCCGTCTCCCGGAGAACAGCCCGGCGACCAAAGCCGAGCTCAAGAACCAGCGCCGCTGCGAACTGGCGTTCGAGTTCATGCCGAGCCGCCACCTGGACATGGTTCGCTGGGGCGACGCCAAGGAGACCTACGCCAAACCCACGCAGCGCGTGAACTCGCACTGGGATTACGACCTGCAGCAGGTGGTCATCGACGCGCCGAGCAACTATGACAACGGGCGCACGTTCGATCCCGTCATCAACCAGGTTTTCCCGATCCCCGTAACGGCATTCAACGGCACGGTGAACCTGACCCAGAACCAAGGTTATTAGTAAACAACCAAGATCATTACCGAATATGAAACTGCTGAAACATATCATCCGTGCAGGTGCCTTATGCGGCCTGCTCCTTACGACGGCTGCGGCGAAGGCGCAAACCGTACAACTGAAAGTACTGGACTGGAACGTGCTGTCGTTCGAAATGACGGACAAGTCCAACCAGATCGACTTCATCGTCGACGAGTACGTCGACCTGATCAAGGCCCAGAATCCCGATATCGTCTGCATCAACGAGCTCGAGACCGGCACCAGCCGTATGGGCAAGGAGAAACTGACCGAACTGGCGTCCCGCCTGGACATGTACCCCTACTTCATCATGTCCTATCCCAAGGACGTAGGGTTCTACGGCAACGGCATCCTCTCGAAATACCCGATCGTAAGTTCCTTCTCCGCATTGCATCCCTACAAACATGCCAAAGGCGAGGGCAACTACCAGTGGAATACAGGCTATGAATATTATCTGTATGGTTATGACCAGCGAAGTATGGGCTACATCGACATTCTGGTACCGACCTCCGATTCGGACGGACAGATCGTGCGCATTATCTGTACGCATTTCGACCATTGCGGAATAGATCAGGTCATCCAACAGCAGGAACAAAATGTTGTAACACAAGCCGGGCTGAACAATCCCGAATACCCGACAATCCTGATGGGAGACTTGAACGTCGGATGGGGAACAAACGTGCTTCCTGAATTCAGAAATTTAGGCGACCACATCGGGGTGTCTTGGGTAGACCACATCTTTGCTTTCCCCAAAGGTCGATGGACGGGCCATGATTTCAAATCCCATTCCTGCCCTGCCGCCAATGGCAAGGCATCGCTCTCCGACCATGACCCGATCACAGCCACCTTGGTACTTAAATAGCAGTTCGTCGAATTCACAAAAGTCGAAAATATGAAAAACATACAAAAATATCTCTCAGCACTGCTCGCGCTCGCCATGGCAGCCCCGGTATTTACCGGTTGTTCGGACGATTACGAGTATTCGCTCAGTTCGGTGGTCGCCAAGCCGTCCGACAAGTTCAACGCCAGGATCCAGTTCGTCAGCCGCCTGAGCGACGGGGCGCTGATTACGGGCGATGCCGACTACACGGCTCTCAACAACTACATGGTCAACACGCTCAAAAGCCGCGAAGAGGCATGGCTCACGGTCTTCGACCGTTCGGACAACGCCAACCTGGACAAGGTGATGCAGATCTCGATCAACACCTACCGCTGGACGGCCTTCGCCTTCAACGGGCTGACCAACAGGACGACCTACAAGGGCAGCACGCTTTTCTTCAACCAGCCGACCCGCTCGGTCAAGGCCACGGCCTGCGGCAAAGGCTGCTACGTCACGGGCTTCTCCCCGCTGATGGAAGGTACGCGCACCGACAAGGATGAAAACGGCACCGTGACCGGCACCGTGGACATCGCCTACGACATCAATTTCCGCACGGTACGCTTCGAAACGAACGAGCAGATCAACGCCTTCGGCGGTGAAAACGGCGTCATGAACACGCTCAAGCGCGAAAATATGAACATGCTGATGATCGGCACGGTCAAGAACGACCTGCTCGGAGCGCTCGAATCGGCAGTACAGAATACGGACGGTTCATTCAAGGTCTACAACGTCGCGTCCGGAAGCGCGTATACGATCTTCATGCTCGCCGAAGAACGCTTCTGGGGCTTTACGGATGTTGCCCCGATATCGGTCGGAAACGGCATCGAGGCCTATACGATAAACGTCATGTGGTAAAGGTTGGTTTAATTTAGTTGGAAGGAGGATGCGGCTTCGGGGCCGCATCCTCTTTTTATGCACGGGAAACCGCCGCGGCTGGCGGCGATTCCGGGATTATTTCGTACTTTTGCAGCGGAAACCAGATACGGAATGAAAAAGATCAACGTCATAACGCTCGGTTGTTCGAAGAACACGGTCGACAGCGAGCACCTGATGGCACGGCTCGCGGCGGCAGGCTACGAAGTCCTTTTCGACAGCGACCGCACGGACGCCAAGGTCGTAGTCATCAACACCTGCGGCTTCATCGGCGACGCCAAACAGGAGTCGGTCGACATGATCCTGCGCGCGGCGGCCGCGAAAAACGCCGGCAAGATCGAGCGGCTGTTCGTCATCGGCTGCCTCTCGGAACGCTATGCCGACTCCCTGCGCGCCGAACTCCCCGAAGTGGACGGGTTCTTCGGCGCCCGCACATGGGACGGCATCGCCCGGGCGCTGGGAGCCGCCGAAGACCCGGCCCTGGCCACCGAACGGCACCTCTCGACGCCCAGGCACTATGCCTACCTGAAAATCTCGGAGGGTTGCAACTGGAAATGCGGCTACTGCGCCATCCCGCTCATCCGCGGCGGGCACGTTTCCGTGCCGATGGAGGAACTGGAGGAGGAGGCGCGCAAACTCGCGGCCGGAGGCGTGAAGGAACTGATCGTCATTGCGCAGGACACGACCTACTACGGGCTCGACCTCTACGGGAAGCGCCGCCTGGCCGAACTGCTGCGCCGCCTGTGCCGCATCGACGGTATCGGGTGGATACGCCTCCACTACGCCTACCCCACGGCATTCCCCGACGAGGTGATCGAAGCCATGACATCCGAGCCCAAGATCTGCAAATACCTCGACATCCCGTTCCAGCACATCTCCGACGCACAACTCTCGGCCATGCACCGCCACCACACCAAGGCCGAAGCCTATGCGCTGGTCGAAAAATTGCGGGGGGCGATCCCCGACCTGGCGCTGCGCACGACGCTGCTGGTCGGCTATCCCGGTGAAACGGAAGCGGATTTCGCAGAACTGGAACAGTTCGTACGGGACGTACGGTTCGAACGCCTCGGGGTCTTCGCCTATTCCGAGGAGGAGGGCACCTACTCGGCACAAGAACTCAAAGACGACGTCCCGGAGGAGGTCAAGCAGCAGCGCGTGGAACGCATCATGACGCTCCAGAACGACATCGCCCGCGAAAACAACCTGCGCCGCGTAGGCCGCACGGAACGGGTTCTGATCGATTCGCGGCAGGGCGACTACTATGTCGGACGGACGCAATACGACTCGCCCGAGGTCGACCAGGAGATACTGATCCCGGCTGCGGAACGGCGTCTTCTGCGGGGGCATTTCTACGAAATACGGATCGACGGCGCCGCCGATTACGACCTTTACGGAAAGGCCGTCAGGAAATAAAATTTGTTTTTTAGCGTTCCTTTTCATACCTTTGAAATGTAAATCGGACTTTACCCGAGACCCAATGGCCGAAAAAAGCGTGATAACGAATATCGAAGCCCGTATCCGGCAGCTCATCGACGACCACAAAAGGTTGTCGGAATCGTGTGCGGAACTGACGGCGCAGCGCGACAACCTGAAAGCCGAAAACAGGACTTTGCAGGAGCGCATCCGCGAACTCGACGGCGAATTGTCACGTATGCAACTGACGGAGGGACTGGCGGGTGAAAGCCGCAACCGGGAGAAAGCGCGGGCGCGCGTCAACCGTCTTATGCGGGAGGTTGACAAATGCATCGCACTGCTCGGAAGGCCCGAATAACGGGAAGGGACGGCGAACCGGCAGTAACGCCGCAACCAGCACCCGGGCCGCAGATGAATAAGAGGCAGCAAGATAAACGAAACAAAAACGACATGGCACAACAGGCGATAACCCTCAAGATAGCCGGGAAAAGCTATTCGCTCAACATCGAAAGCGAAAAGGAGGAGGTATACCGTCTTGCCGAACGGGAGGTGAACAACTACCTCGCGGCGATAAAACAGAACAACTTCAAGAACTGGACGGATCAGGACTACCTGTCGATGGCCGCACTGAAATTCGCCATTGCAAACGTCGACATGCGGCAAAGCCGCGAACTGGGCGACGAAGACCTGAAACATCTGGGGCGGCTCGGCGAAGAGCTCGACGCCTACCTCAACACCCTGCAACGGTAACGGAGGGTAAAGGCCAGGCACGGGATTTGCCCGGGCAAACCGTAAAAAACGAGGTTCTTTAACATACGAAGGAAAAATCTACCCGCATAGATTCCTTACAGCTTTGCGAAACTGAACACTTTTTAAATTGGGGCAACTCAAGGCGCTTCAAAATCAGGCCTTGACCCTTCGGGGTGTATGCTACGGCGTACCGTTGGAAGATTGCGATTGTCGGAGCCCCCACACATGACTTATCTGCAGATTCGTCAAACAAGACTAAGGAATCCTATGCGGTTTTTTTTATGCACTACAACAAACCCTATAATAACAAATTCAAAACAGCAACAAAAACATGTATACCACCATTTTGGTTGCCTGCATCTCTGCCGTGGCCGCCGTCGGAATCTACGCGGTCGTCACGAACCTCGTAGCCAAGACCTCGATCCGCAAGCGGCGCGAAGCCGCCCTGAAAGAGGCCGAGGCCGAAGGGGAGATGATTAAAAAGGAGAAAATCCTCCAGGCAAAAGAGAAGTTCATACAGCTGAAAAGCGAATACGACCGCCAGGTCAACGAACGCAACCAGAAGATCGCCCAGAGCGAACAGCGCGCCAAGCAGATCGAGGGCAACCTGCAGAACCAGCAGCGCGAGCTGGAGAACAAACTCCGCGAGAACGAGCGCCTGAAGGAGCAGATGCAGAACCAGCTGCAAATCCTCGAGCACAAGAAGGAGGAAGTAGACCAGATGATGCGCGAGCAGAACATGCGGCTGGAACAAATCTCGGGCATGAGCTCGGAGGATGCCAAGAACATCCTCATCGAGAACATGAAGGCCGAGGCCAAGACCGAGGCAGCTTCCTATGTGAACGAAACCATCGAGGAAGCGAAGATGACCGCCACGAAGGAGGCCAAGCGGATTATCGTGGCTTCGATCCAGCGCGTGGCCACGGAGACGGCCATCGAGAACGCCGTGACGGTCTTCAACATCGAAAGCGATGAGGTCAAAGGCCGCATCATCGGCCGCGAGGGCCGCAACATCCGGGCACTGGAGGCAGCGACCGGCATCGAGATCATCGTAGACGACACCCCCGAAGCCATCATCCTCAGCGGTTTCGACCCTGTCCGCCGCGAGATCGCCCGCCTGGCGCTCCACCAGTTGGTAACCGACGGCCGCATCCACCCGGCACGCATCGAGGAGGTCGTAGCCAAAGTACAGAAACAGATCGAAGAGGAGATCGTCGAAGTCGGAAAACGCACCACGATCGACCTCGGCATCCACGGGCTGCACCCCGAGCTGATCCGCATGATCGGCAAAATGAAATACCGTTCGTCCTACGGCCAGAACCTCCTGCAGCACGCCCGTGAAACGGCCAATCTCGCGGGTATCATGGCCGCCGAGCTGGGGCTGAACCCCAAGACGGCACGCCGCGCAGGCCTGCTCCACGACATCGGCAAGGTACCCGACGACGAACCGGAACTGCCGCACGCAATCATCGGCATGAAACTCGCGGAGAAATACAAGGAGAAACCCGAGGTATGCAACGCCATCGGCGCCCACCACGACGAAGTGGAGATGACTTCGCTGATCGCACCGATCATCCAGGTCTGCGACGCCATATCGGGTGCGCGCCCCGGCGCCCGCCGCGAGGTGGTCGAAAGCTACATCAAGCGCCTGAAGGAGATGGAGGACATCGCCCTCTCGTACCCCGGCGTCGTAAAGACCTATGCGATCCAGGCCGGCCGCGAACTGCGCGTAATCGTCGGTGCAGACAAACTCACCGACCAGGAGTCGGAAGGGCTGTCGCACGATATCGCCAAGAAAATCCAGGACGAGATGACCTATCCCGGCCAGGTGAAGATCACCGTCATCCGCGAAACCCGCGCCGTTTCGTACGCGAAATAACCGGATGTCGGCGGGACAGCTCCTACCGGCCATTCCGACACTCCACCCCAAATCCCTCCTTACCAAAGGAGGGATTTTTTTATCCCCGGTCCGGAGAAGACGTTCGGGCGGCCGGCATTATCCGGCCATTCCGGCGAGCTGCTGCCAGATGGTCGCGGCGAAAAAGACGCCGAGTCCCGAACACATCGCCAGAAGCAGCATATTCATCACCCGCAGATCGGGTTTGGCGTTGCGGCGGAAATTGACGTCGATATACTCCTTGAAAAAGAGATAGAGCGCCGGCACCAGCGCGCTCGCCAAAAGCAGGTCTTCGGGAATGCCGAAAAAGTAAACCTTCGAAAAGCCGATCAGCGACCAATGGCACAGAAACAGCACGACGAACAGATTGATCCGCTTCGAGAACGAGAGCATCAGTCCGATGGTGAAGATCGCCACCGTGCAGGGCATGACGGGCGAGGTGGTCATCGGGAAATCCAGTCCCCGCAGATGGGATATCAGCGGATAGAGGAACGGCATCAGGTAGAGCGCAAAAGCGAATTTGTCGTGTTTGTACGTCCGTTCGAACGTCGTGTAACCGACGACCGCGTCATAAATCCACACGGCGGCCATGACGCCCCAGAAAAACGCCATGACTCCGCTGTAAGCCCGCGCATCGCACGACACGAGGTAATAGGCGACGGTGATCCACGCATTGAGAAACGCCAGAAAACATTTCATTGCGGTTTTCACCCGGAGAGTCGGGCGCAGATAGAGACGCGCCGTCAGGACGACGGCCGCCAGCACGATGAGCGCCTGCACGGGCCAAGTCATCGTATTGTAGTCTGCGATAGTTTGCCAAAAGAGTTCCATAATCAGCTGTGAATCTGTTTTTTATTGCGTGTCAGCGAATGTGCGCGTTTGTTGAAGAGGAAAATCGGCGCGGCGGCTCCCGCAGCCAGCATGAAAATCACGCTGAAAGTAACGAATCCGTTGCGGACGATGGCCGCCAGATACCCCGCGGCAGAGGGATCGTCGAGATTCTGCATGAACATAATCATCGAAAAGACCGTCTTGTAGGCATACATGCCGGGGATCATCGGCAGCAGCGCGGGGATGAACAGCACCGTCATCGGGCAGTGGATGCGGCCTCCCAGCAGCAGGCTTCCGATACCGATCGCCACCGAAGCGCACAGCGACGCCGAAGCGATATCCACGCCTGTGTCCATCAGGCAGAAACGCAGGGCGTGCCCCACGGCGGCCAGCAGGGCGATCGCCGGAAAGGCCCGCATCGGAGGATCGGACACGGCTCCGAATCCGACAGCCGCCACCGCGGCGAAAAATCCGTCCGAAAGAATGGCGAGCAGCGTCATAGCAATCCGTTTTTAACGATCATCAGGGTACATGACAATCCGACGGCGATGCATACGATCAGCATCAGCGCCGACGTCAGGCGGGCGATACCGTTCAGCACATGCCCCTCGACGATGTCGATCACGCCGTTGATAAGCGGCACCCCCGGAATCAGGTAAAGCACGCTCGTGGCGATGGCGACCTCCGAAGTCGTATCGAAAATCATCGCCACCGAAGCGTACATCGAAGCCGCGAAGGCCGACGCGATAAAGATGACATAGTGATTGAAGCCCTTGGCCTGCATCCGCTGCTTGAGGTAGAATCCGAGCAGCGTGGCGGTAAAGACGATGCCTACCGCACACCACTCCCCGCCGAAAAGCCGGCAGAAGGATGCGTTGGCCAGTCCGACGAGAATCAGTGTGAAAATCGGGTCCAGACGAGGCCGGGCGACGATCTCGTCATAGCGGCGCCGAATCTCTGCAAGGGACAGGCGGAGGTCGCAGGCGTCCCAGCTCAGGGCGCTGAGTTCCGAATTCAGCTCGAAGCTGATCGGCAGCGGCGGAATGTCCGCCACCTCGCTGTAAACCCGTCCGCTCTCGTCGTCGTAAACCGAGAAGGTCACCACCTTCTGAAAGGCCGACACCATGACGCGCACGCCGAGCGCCTCGCCCAGACGCTTCGTATTGCGCACCACGCGCGAGGTATGCACTCCGGACCCCATCAGCCGGGTGGCATACTCCGCAACGAACTGCGTGACAGCTTTCAATTCCGCTTCCGACTTCATTTTCCCTAACTTTACCGGTGCAAAGATAGTGAAAAGCCCGAACAAAACTAAAAATTTTAATATCTTTCCGATGCCGCACTTCCCGCCAAATGCTTATTTTTGCACCATGCAACCATCCGAAGAGCTGAGAATCTATATCGAAACGGAGATCATCCCCCGTTACGAATCCTTCGACGCGGCGCACGGCACGGACCACGTCCGCACGGTCATCGCCCATAGTCTCGATCTGGCGCGGCATTACGACGTCGATGCGGACATGATCTACGCCGTCGCCGCCTATCACGACACGGGGCTGGCCCGCGGCCGGGAGCTACACCACATCCATTCGGGCGAAATCCTGCTCGCCGACACGGAGCTGCGGCGCTGGTTCACCACAGAGCAGCTGGCCGTCATGCGCGACGCCGTCGAGGACCACCGGGCCTCGTCCGACCATGTTCCCCGCACGATCTACGGACGCATCGTCGCCGAAGCCGACCGCTGCATCGACCCCGCGACCGTGCTCCGCCGTACGGTGCAGTACGGTCTGTCCCACTGCCCCGCACTCGACCGCGAGGGACACTTCGAACGCTGTCTTGCGCACCTGCGGAAAAAGTACGCCGAAGGCGGTTACCTCCGGCTCTGGATTCCCGAATCGGACAACGCCCGCAAACAGGAGGAGCTGCGGGCGCTGATCCGCGACGAAGCCCGCCTGCGCGCAGCCTTCGATGCGGTCTTCGACCAAGAGACCGCCCGATAAACCGCCCCGCACTGCGCACTCCCGCGGCCCTTTTATTATAAAAATAGGTATCTTCGGGGAATTGTTGCAGCCCCGTTAAAATTCGGCGACCGGGGTGTTAATTCCCCGGATTGCCGCTTGTTTTTCGAAAGATTATGCTTATCTTCGTCATAGCATCTTCCGCACCCACCCTCTTTTTTCAGAGCAGATCCGAGTGCTGCAGGGAAAGGCATGCTGTTTCCGGAACGTAGTCCCGATAATGAAAGAATCCGTTTATAACACCTTCGTCAATTGCGATCCGCAAGAGCAGGACCTGCTCAGGCAGCTCATCCGCGGCGACATCGCGGGTTACGAGGTGCTGTTCCACAAATACTACCCGACGTTCTTCGCCTTCATCAAGGGCATGACCAAAGAGACCGCCGTTGCGGAGGACATCGCGCAGAATATCTTCATGAAAGTTTGGCTGAACCGCGAAAAGCTGGATGCGGCCAAATCCATCCGCAACTACCTTTTCGTGCTGGCCAAACACGAGATATACAACTACTTCCGCACCAAGAGCCGCACGTTCACGACCCTAAAGGAGGCTATCGCGCAGACCGAAAGCAAGGGGGGGGGAAACCTGCCTTCGCGGAACGAGATCGAGGAGAAGCTCGATCTGGCGGAGACTGCCGAGCAGGTCGAGACCATCGTCGGAAAGATGCCCCCGCAGCGGCAGCAGATTTTCCGCATGTCGCGTTTCGAGCACATGCCGAGCAGGGAGATCGCCGAACAACTGAACCTGTCGGTACGCACCGTGGACAAGCATCTTGAGCTGGCGCTGAAGGAGCTGCGCAAATACCTCAACATCATTCCGGCCATCATCGTCTTTCTGGACATCCTGCCCTGAAATTTTCCCCGATAAAATCTTCCGGCCCCGTTACGTAGTGCGGGGCTTTCGTTTGTTCTTTATGTAGTAACCGGCAGCATCGGGCTGCCGATAAAACGCATGAAGAGATGAACAAACCGACATTAGATAAAGTCCGGGACTACTTCTACGGCCGCTGCAACGACGGCGAGGAGGTCCGCATCCAGCAATGGTTCGCCGACAACGGCAATTCGTCCGAAGCCGACCGGCTGCTCGGCGCCCTGCTCGACGAGGTGCGGAGCGAAAACCCCGCGCTGGCGCAGGCTGCGTTCGAAGAGTTCTGCCGCCGCATCGGCCATTCCGTTCCGGCGCGCACCGCACCGCGCCGTCTGACGACCGTCGTCCGGTGGACGCAGCGGATCGCCGCCGTGCTGTTCAAGAAAGTCGGAAAGGCTGTCATAGTAGGTTATGTCAAGCTTATTCCAGTAGTCAAGTCCCGCGCGCCGCAGCTTGCGGTCGTCTATCTCAAAGCCGAGCGGGCGCACAAGATGAAGCGCAGCACCCGTCGCCGCGCAGGTGCGGGCGATGTTGCCGGTATTCTGCGGGATCTCCGGCTCCACAAGAACGATATTAATGTCAGCCAAGGTAACACCTCAAAAAAGATATTTTCGCCACGGTCTTATACCATAATGCGTTATGCGCTCCGTGCCCGTGCGCGACCGCCGCCCGATTCGGGGTATTACGAATCAATACTTTCAGATTCAATGCGTGTCAACCGGATACGTTTCTGTCGGGTGCGTTTCGGTCGGATGCGTTTCTGCCGGGTGCGTTTCGGTCGGATGCTTACGATACGATTCTATCCGGTCTGATGTTTTCGGAGACCTCCGCACCGTATTCCGATGCTTTTTTCATCCGCGCGGTCTTCAATCCGACTGCTTTTCAGCCTCGGTATGAAACAGCCGTGCCCCGACAGTGTTTCCGAAGCACTTCGGAATAAACAGCGAATCGAGCAGACGCGAAAGAATCTGTACGGCAAGAGTCGCATACACCGCGCTGTAAATACCAACACCGAGATAGCGCAGTCCGAAGGTCAGCACGCCGCACAAAGCGCCGTAGACGAGCCGGGCGGTGGAAAAGACGGGCGAGCAGGCAAAATCCGGCGCGAAAACAAGTGCACATATCGGGATAAGTCCGCACAGCAGCTCTGCCGCAAGGAAGCGATCCTCGAGCGAGTAACGCGGAAAAATATAGAACAGTAATGCCGAGATGCCGACAAAGGTCAGCGGAGCCTCCCACGAGAGCACTCCTCTCGCCATGAGATATGCAAGGCCTATAAGCAGCATCAGCGCGCTGACCTCTCCTATCGTGCCGGGGCGAATACCGAGAAAGAGCGAGCCTATCGACTCGGAAGGCATGCTCGCGCCGGGAACGGAGGACAGCAGATACGATGCTCCCTCGCCGGCCGATGAGAACACCGACAGACGCGAAAACGGCGCGGTAAACGCCCCGAGACGGGAGGGCATGAGCAGTGTAAGGACGGCAAAGCCGCCGAGCGCGGGACTTATCACAGTGCGTCCTCTGCCGCCGAGTGCGCATTTAAACACGCCTATACCGACAGCGGAGGCAAGCATCGGCACCCAAAACGAGACCGAGGGCGGCATGAGCATGCCCACCGTTACGCCGCTCCATACGGCGGAGAGATCGGATACCGTCACGCGGTGCCGCAGCAGCTGCTCGAGCACAAGCTCGGTAAGCACGGCGGCGCCTACCGAGCAGATGATCACGGCAAGGCAGCGCACACCGAAAAGGAACACCGCCCATATTATCGCGGGCAGTGTCGCCACAAGCATATCGGCATATATGGCGGTAACGGGTCTGCCGGATGTGATGAACGGCGCACCGTGCCCGCGAACCGGACGCGGCAGAGCAATACGCTCGCGCTTTGCCCGCCGCGCCTCTCTGTCCGCCGCGCCGTATGCCATTGGTACGGCAGTCCTTACGGCGGAGGAATGCGCGGGGACTGCGGGAGCGGCGGAACGCTCCGAGCGGCTGCCGGATGTGCCGCGCGAATTTGCTTCGCAGGTTCGACGCGGCTTTATCACGGGAATATTCTTTGCCTTTCCGGCATCGGCTTTGACCGAATTACGATTTTCGGCAGAAATACTATCTGCGGGAGCGCTGTTTAAAGAACAGGACTCGATGTGAGCGTTCCTAACGAGGGAATCGTTTAAAGTGCGGCGCTCGGCGGATACATCCCTTGCGCCGATATTATTTAAATCACGATACTCTGCGGGTACGTTCCTTACGGGAACATCGTTTGAAGCGCGACGCTCGGCAGGCATACTCCTTACCGAAATACCGCTTGCCGTAGGCTTTCTCGATGCGGTATCGGCAGGCTCCGACCTTGTAGGGGCTTTTATAGGTTCGGGCTTTGCAGCCACGACATTTGAAGATCCCTGCTTAACCCGAAGCGTCTCAGTCTTCGGTTTTGAGGCTGCGGACTGCACGCTGAGATGCTCAGATGCGGCGCGGGCACGGTCGTTTCCGTTACTCGCTGTCGGTACTGTGCGATGCTCCGCTTGCTGCGGTCTACCGAGCTCCGCAGAGGTCCGCTGTGCAGCGCTCGGCTGCTCTGTGCGGGGATGCCGGACGGCATCGGACTTATCGGTCAGACCTGAGGCTACAAGCTCCTCAAAGCCCGATGCGTCGAAAAGCTCCGCATCCGCTTCCTCTTTTCGCTCCTCGGCTTCAAAAAGATCGCCGAGCAGATTTTCAAACTCATTGACCGAGCGTGATCTCTTTTCTTCGCTCATCTTCCGGCCCGTTTCCCCTTTCTTTTCTTATTTGTCTCACCTTGCTTGTTCGCTCCGGCTTTGCCGGACGAACGCACCTCCGCAGCATTCTCGGCGCGCGGCATATGTGTCGATGCACCGTTGCCTACGGCTGAATTCATGCGGTCGCGGGCTGAGATAATATTTTCGGTCAGCGGAATGCCGGAGGGACAAACATAATCGCAGCAGCCGCAGCCGCTGCACGACTCTATATGATACTTTCTGCATTTATTAAAACCGTCTCGCCTGCCGTACATCGAAAGATACAGCGGCGCAAGATTATGCGGGCATACCGAAACACATCTGCCGCAGCGGATGCAGTCGGTCTCCGCGCGCGTTTCAAGTCTGCCCGAAAACTGAACAAGCCCGGTGCACTGCTCGAGGGAATCCTCCTGCGAGGCGATGCTGCCGATCATACGACCGCCGCGAACGGTGCGCAACGCTCGCTTCCTCAGTCCGCCCGCGATCGACTCGAGCGAGGCTATCGGTGTTCCTATCGCAGCAAGAGCAGTGGCGGAACAGCGAACACAGTCTCCGGTCACAGTCACCGCAGTGTCGACGCACGGCTCTCCGGTCGCGTACATCTCAAACAGCGCTGCGCAGGAAGCTGAATCGAATACCGCATATCCGATATCCGACGGATGCGCTCCGTCAGGCATTGCCGGTCCCGCAAGCGCGTATATCAGCTGCGCATCCTCGTGCATCGGGTATATCTCGGTCGCGGTGATAAATCGGAACAGCTCCGCAGAGCCGTCCTCGGCGGCAGCGGTACGCAAACGCGAAAGAGCCGATGCACCGCGCTCCGGAATAACAACTGCGGCGCGGCGAATGCCGAGCGCACGCTGAATTAACTTGATGCCGCAGAGCAGCGCCTCAGGCTTGCATGCTGCGAGAGTGAGCAGCGAGCGATCAAGCGGGTCGGAGGTAAGCGCGCTGATGATGAGAGTATGCGCCGCGCCGACCGACAGCTCGATATTCTTCCACATCGGAAGTCCCGAGCGGCAGATTATACCCGCGCCGCGCGCAAGCGCGACTATCTCCTCTGCGGTCAGCTCTCCGAGCGGACGCGGGACATGGGAATGCGCCTCGGCTTTTCCCGTACCGTCCGAGGAAATAATAATGACAGGTCGGCCGCCATCATCCTCTCCGATGCGAGCGACACGTCCGGATATCGAGCTGTACACCGGAGTGCCTATCTCACCTATCGGCGAGGCAAGCAGCGAATATCTGCATACAGTATCGCCCTCGTGTACCGCCGGCTCCGCTATCCTTCCGGCGGGACAGTCGAGATACAGCGCGGCGGTCTCGGGCAACGGCGCCGTGTGCAGCCTGTCTACACCGCCTATGCTCATAGGCAGACGTATACCGCCGCGCGAGGTTTTGAGTTTTGGCTGCATGCTGCACCTCCGTATGATCGCCGCATTTACGGCATAAATTCAAAAGCCGATGATCGGCTGTAAGTGCCTATAATTTTACATCTTATATTATACAGCAACATGCCGTAAATTACAACCTCCGCCGAAAGAAAACTTGTTTTAACATTTTATGAAAAAAAGATATTGACAAGCGCGCTCGGATATGATATAATATCCCTCGTCGAGCGTCGAGGGCAATATGGCGGAATAGCTCAGCTGGCTAGAGCATCCGGTTCATACCCGGCAGGTCGTTGGTTCAAATCCAACTTCTCCCACCAGCTTTTTGCTATTCCCCGCCACCGGAGGTTTTCCGGTCGTGGGGAATAGCTTTTTCACTTGACAGAAGGCATCTCAAGATGGAGTCCGTTTTATTGGATACCACTACTGATATAATTTGCTGGAAAAGGCCAAAAGTACTATAATAAACTTGCTTGGCTGAATAGAACCGGATATGGGGGCGCGCGTCACAAAAACGAAAAGCTTGTTGACGTGTTTTCTGCATGAGAAGGAGGAGAGGAAATGTACGGAGCACTTCTGGGCGACATGATCGGAGCGCCCTACGAATTTGACAGGGGGAACAAGAGCAAGGAGTTTCCGCTCTTTTGCAAGAGTTCCCGTTTCACGGATGATTCCGTCATGACGATAGCGGTGGCGGAGGCCCTGCTGGACAGCCGGTTTTTGGACGATGACAGCATCCGGGCTGCGCTGATCAAGTCGATGCGGAAATGGGGCAAAAAGTATCCTGATGCCGGCTACGGCAGGAAGTTTCTCTGTTGGCTCAGGGAGAAAGAGCCAAAGCCCTACGGCAGCTGCGGCAACGGCTCGGCCATGCGCGTTTCCGCGGCAGGCTGGCTGTTCGATACGCTCGAAGAGACGCGGGAAAAGGCCAGACTGACGGCTGAGGTCACGCATGATCATCCCGAGGGGATCAAAGGCGCGGAGGCAACTTCCGGCGCGATCTTCCTCGCCAGGACCGGCCGCAGCAAGGGTGAGATCCGGGATTACATTGTGCAGGAGTTCGGTTATGACCTCTCCCGCACCTGTGACCAGATCCGGCCGAGCTATTATCACAATGAGAGCTGCCAGAAGACGGTGCCGGAAGCGATCACTGCCTTTCTGGAGGGGACGGATTTCGAAGATGTCATCCGGACTGCCGTTTCCCTCGGCGGCGATTGTGATACCCTGACCTGCATCGCAGGGAGCATCGCGGAGGCCTTTTACGGCGTGCCCGCCATCCTGAAGGCAGAGTGCAAACGCCGGCTCCCGGAGGACATGGCGTATATCCTCGGCCGCTTTGATATTTCCCGGGAACACGGTCACGACGATTTTCCCGGCGATACCCTCTCCGGCAGCGGTATCATCGATGAGGCGATCGA